>Ga0310916_10000874_pt1 | contig 17219 bp, 17 predicted proteins | sample GREbulkMGLF176_FD_203444 | JGI IMG/M metagenome (GOLD analysis project Ga0310916, IMG submission 203444) | Lab enrichment of tropical soil microbial communities from Luquillo Experimental Forest, Puerto Rico - GRE.bulkMG.LF176 | ecosystem: Environmental > Terrestrial > Soil > Tropical forest >...
CAAAACGGCATCTACGACTTCCTTGATTTCACCTAACCGGCCCATGGGATGCAGGGCTTTGAGGGCCGCATAGGCCTTCGGTTTATCCATTGGAGTTTTGATGATACCCAGTGCAACGGTGTTTACACGAATGTTGTCGTTTACGTATTCCATAGCAAGTGCCCGGGTCGCCGCATTTAGACCGCCTTTAGCCATGACTTGCAGGGTCACCGGCGCGACCGCCACGGGGTGCTCCACGAGTGTCGCGGATACATTCACGATGCAGCCGCTTTTCTGCCTCACCATGTGCTTCACCGTCAACTGCGAAACGTACAGAAAGCCAGCGAGCGTCGTCGAGACCAGAGTGTCGAAATCCCAGCTCGTATAATCCGTAAACGACTTCGGGATGAAAATGCCCGCGTTATTGATGAGCGTATCTATGCTGCCGAATCGCGATACCGCCGCATCCACGATCCTTGCCGCCGTTTCGGGCCTGCGGACGTCTCCATCGACTAGCGCGAGATTCGCCGACGCGGCAAATGGACTTGTTTTCGTAATTCTTCGCGAGTTCGCGACTACGTTGTAACCACGCTTCAAAAACGCTTCCGCGAGGGCTGACCCGACCCCCTGGGAAGCCCCGTAACAATCGCTGTCTTCCGTACCTCTGCCATTTTCAACCTCCCCTGTGCTTTGCCGGTCGAACATCAAGCCTTCGCGGCCTCGCCCGATTGCTCCGGGGGAAAGTGGACCTTGTTGCCATGACAATCCCATTGATCACCTCACTTGATTTTGCGAGGTCTCCATCGGTCTTAGGGTCGCGGCTCCGAAATTCACGCTGAATCGTCTGCACCATATGGAGACCGCGCGGTATTTCGCCAAGTCCAAACCGCCGGCAAGCGTGTAGTTCTGGTCGCCGATGTTTCCCTTGATCAGTCCCAGATCAACAAAACCGGCCTTTTCTACGGTCGCTGCGTCCTTTGCATCGTCGCTCGCGACCATGTACACGTGCACATCTGGACCGTTTGATGTACGGAAGCTCGTCAGGCGAAGGATGCGACTCCCGTCTTCCATTTGGTAGACGGTGGCAGTACCGTTCGTCGGGTGTACAACGCTGTAGAACGTTCCCGATTCTACAGGCTGCGCCGCCGAGCCACCTCTTACCACCGGCATTGCTTCGTCGACGCGTCGATTCAACACGAGGCGCTCCGGCCGAAATTCGTACCAGGCAATCAAGGCCGCAGCCGCAGCAATTGGAATCGCGACTTTTGTCCACTTTCTCATTCCCGCATCTCCGTGATTTCAGGCACTTGGGTTAGTGTCCTTCGGAATGAGCCGCATGGCTCCTGACATGGCGGCCCTCCATGGCTCCCGTCCGCCCAATGGCCCCTATCCAGCCGGCGATGGCCCGCCCGATCTCGTCCGGCGAATCTTCCTGGACGTAATGGCGTCCCGCGACCGCCACCTCGGTCAGCGCTGGTAAGCTGCGGATGAAGGCGAGATCCTCCTCGTTGGCGAGGATCGCACCGGGCTCGGCCCTGAAGAACAGTTTCGGCACACCGCTCGTTGACAGCCAGTCCGCGGAGGCAGCCACGATCGCAGTCACATCGGCTGGCTCGCCATCGATTGGGATCTGCCGGGGCCAGGTCAGCGTCGGCCGTCGCCCCTCACCTGGCTCCGCGAACGGCCGTCGATACTGCGCCATCTCCTCGGCGGTGAGGGTGCGCAGGATGGCCCCCGGCAGGATCTTCTCGATGAAGAAGTTGTCTCGCAGGACCATCACGTCACCAGCTTCGGAACGCAGTGCCTGCAAGGCTGGACGCATATTTATCTTGTCCCAGTGGCCCCAGCCCTGTGGCCGCACGATCGCCTCCATGAACGCAATGCCCTTCATGCTGTTCCTGTGCCGGTTGGCCCAGTCGAAGCCGAGGGCTGAACCCCAGTCATGGATCACGAAGGTGACCCGCTCGCGCACATCTAGGGCCTCGAGCAGAGCTTCTAGATAGCGGCGGTGCTCGATAAACCGATATGAGCCGGGGCCACTGTCAGGCAGCTTGTCGGAGTCGCCCATGCCGATCAGGTCGGGGGCGATGCAGCGACCTATTGACTGCAGGTGGGGCAACACGTTGCGCCAGAGGTACGACGAGGTGGGATTGCCGTGCAACAGTACGACGGGGTCGCCCTGTCCCACCTCCACGTACGCCATCTCGCGGCCGAGGACTCGCCGCCGCTGTTTTTGATAAGGAAATGTTGCAGAGGTCATGTTCGCTTCTCCTGGTAGTAACCGACTAAGAATATCTTCAGGCAATTGCCGCTCGGCTGGGCAGACTCCCATCGTCGAGGGTTGCAGAGGCAGCCTCCAAAATCACAGCAATCACAAGACCCGGTGCGGAGGACATGGGACTATGGTCGACGCGGCTCGAGCGCACCTGCGCGCCCATTCAACCAGCCATAAATCGCTGCGTCTTCGGATTGATCATCCGATCCTCCTCCGCGAGGAGATACCAGGACGGTTTTGTCTTCCATCCCGGTGTTGGAGTCGGCTCCTCAATGCATTCAACGGAAATTGGCCGCTGCACTGCGGTCAGGATTTTGGCCTCGTCGGTTGAAGCCTTATGGGCGACTGCGCGGCCAAATCCATCGTCCGACATCCAGATAAGACCGTGCCTGTCCGGGTCGAGCTTCGGCTGTTCCGGATGGGGCTCATCGCGATAAAACATTTGCGCGACCGTCTCGCCCTCATCGGGTGCGAGCGCTGCGACATAGACGAGCGCCTTGACTCGCTCATCGCATATCCCTGCAATGACAGCGCCTCCGTACGCGTGACCGGCGAGAACAACCGGGCCCTCGGTGCGTTCGAGGACGTGAGTCAACGCAGAAACGTCGTCGGTAAGCGAGGTCAGCGGAATCGGAGCGCAAATAACCCTGAGACCCTGACGTTCGAGGGGGAGAATCACGTCCCGCCAGCAGGAGCCATCGGCCCACGCTCCATGAACGAGAACGACAGCGGAGTTTTGGGGGAAAGTTTTCATCACGACGCCGTGCTTTCTTTGCGGTCGCGTCCGATTCCGTTCGCTTTGAGAAACTCGCCCATCGCGTAGGAGATTTCCACGACGTGTGTTTCGAGTGCGAAGTGTCCGGTATCGAGGAGTTGAACCGTCGCTCCGGGTATGTCTTTCCGAAATGCTTCAGCTCCTGCGGGAATGAAGAAAGGATCGTTCTTGCCCCAAATCGCCAGCAAAGGCGGTTTCGACTTGCGAAAATATTCTTGAAACTTCGGATAAAGCTTCAGGTTCGAGGCGTAGTCCAGAAACAAGTCGAGCTGGATGTCTTTGTTCCCCGGGCGCTCGAGAAGAGCCGTGTCGAGCGTATACGACTCTGGCGGAACACCCTCCGGATTCGCGACACCCTCGGTGTACTGCCAGCGCGTTCCTCCGGCTGTCAAAATACTTTGCCGGAGTATGTCCCGGTTCTCTGTCGTGGGTGACGCCCAGTATTTCCGGATGGGGCCCCAGGCGTCGCCCAGACCTTCTTCATACGCATTGCCATTCTGCGTGACAATAGCGGTGATTCTTTCCGGATGAGACCTTGCGAGACGGAATCCAGTTGGCGCACCGTAATCGAATACATAGATCGCATACCGGTTGAGCTTGACCGCCTTCGTGAAGGCGTCCATCGTCAGCGCCAGTTGGTCGAATGTGTATTCAAATTTCCGCTCGGCTGGGACCTGTGTGAATCCGAAACCCGGGAGATCCGGAGCAATCACGCGGTAATCACGGGCGAGACGCGGAATGAGTTCGCGGAACATGAACGAAGAAGATGGGAATCCGTGCAGCAAGAGAATTGCGGGCGCGCTTTGGTCGCCGGCAGCCCGGTAAAACACGCGGACCCCGTCAGCCTCGACGGTTTGCACAGAGGCGGGAGCCGGGTGCGATTGAGATTCCGGCTCGCTGTGCACCGCTCCCCGTTTCGTAATTTTTCTGGAATTCGCTTCAGCCATCAAGCCATCTCCCAACTGCACGCTTAAGCGGCGCAAGCGGCATGCCAGAACGGCACCGCTCACTCCGGCAGCCGCTCGACGCTATCTCATTTCGTTTTCACAACATGCGTTTGAAGACCGTCCATTCAGCCCGGTTGCCGCTGACGAAGTCGTGACGAATATCCGGCACTGACGGCTTTCAGTCGCGAATCGCCGTCTTTGGTTTTTGTCGCAAGTGAGCGCGGTTGTGTCAGCAAACCGGGTTTGAACCGCGCGGATACGCACTGCGCATGTGCTCAACCGAGCCTGGTGTTCCGGATGGAATGCAGGAGAATAAGTCGCCATGCGCAACACTCTCTCAGGCCTCGGCCAAAACACCCGCTGAGTTCACGACACAGATCGATGCCGGTAGCGGTCGACAGACCAGGGCGTCGGGCCAATCATTACAAGCGCGGCAATACAGGCAATGTAAAGAAGATCGCATTCGTATCCGGGCGGCCCGAACTGCGCTCTTCCCTCATTGACGCCCAGCAGCTTAATGGAACTGAAACCATATGGCAGATGGACCGTGAAAATCGCCACCAAAAGCAGAATCAGGGCAGGAATGCTCGCGAGGGGAACAAAGGCTCCGGCGAGGAAGGCCATACCTGCGACAAGCTCAGTGAAGATGGTCACCAAGGCCATAACGTGGGCCATGGGAACGCCCGTCGCTTCAAGAATGCCAGCGAACACTTCTGGTCCTCTGGACCATTTCGCCAAGCCATGTGCCAGAAACCCGTAACCGACAATCACCCGAAGAGGAATCCCAGCGTAGGGCATGAGTTTCTCCCGAACCTTCCTCAAAACCGATGCACTCCCTGCCAGAATTGACACGGTTCCCCCTCTGCCGCGCGACACCAGTGTCGTTTTTGAGTAGGGCATCGTCAGTTCGCGATCGTGCTTCGACGCCTTTAGAGCAATTCTTCAAGCACGCGGCGGGCCAACAGAGGCGCAGGCAAATCGAATCGAAGGGATTCGATCTAAGGGATTCTCTTAATTGGAGATGTTGCGATAGTGATAGCAATCGCGTTTCCGTCGTCTCTGACGAAGTTGTGATGAGTTTCCGTCACTGACAGATTCTCGTCGCGAGGAACGCCACCTAGGGCAATCGGTTGAGGCGGGAGAGTTCAGTGATCGGCCGCTGAAGTGTCGACGCTCGTATGTGGGATTGCGTCTCGCCGAGATATGCCAAGCTTCTTCATCCTGTATACCAACGACGTTCGTTTCATCCCGAGGTGCGCAGCCGCGCCATTCCGGCCGCCAATGACCCAGTTGGTCGCGGCGAGCGCCCGGAGGATGTGATCCCGTTCCACTTGAGCGAGGCCACTCATCGGGGCGCTAGACTCCTTGTGGTTGCTAAACGGTTCGAGCTCGGAAATCGGAGCACGCAAAGTGGGGTGCGGTGAGAGAATTACTGCCCGCTCAACGAAGTTTTGCAACTCCCGAACATTTCCAGGCCAGCGGTATCGAACCAGTGTATCCATCGTCTCTGTGGGGATTTGATCGATCTGCTTGTTCATCCGTCGCCCGTACACCGCCGTGAAATGCCAGACGAGTTTCGGAATATCTTCCGTGCGTTGCCGTAAAGCTGGAACCTGGATGGGAAATACTTTCAGACGATAATAGAGGTCTTCGCGAAATGTCCCTTGCTTCACCATCGCGGCCAAATCTCGATGCGTGGCTGCGACGAGGCGCACGTCAACTTTATGCGTACGGTTGCTGCCGAGCCGCTCGAACTCCTGCTCCTGTAAAACACGCAGCAGTTTCGCTTGTAGTTCCAGAGGTATGTCGCCGACCTCGTCCAAAAAAAGGGTGCTTTTGTCGGCAAGTTCGAAGCGCCCGGTTTTTTGCGCTATTGCGCCAGTAAATGCTCCTTTTTCGTGGCCGAACAGCTCACTCTCAAGAAGCCCAAGAGGGATTGCCGCGCAGTTCAGCTTCACGAATGCCTTTTCGCTGCGACTGCTCAGCTTATGGATCGCACGCGCAACGAGTTCCTTGCCGGTTCCCGTCTCTCCATGGATCAGCACACTCGAATCCGTAGGTGCCACGACAGACGCCAGGCTCAATGCTGCCCTCAACGTCGGGCTCTCTCCCACGATTTCCGTAAACTCGGACCGAATTTCCTCCTCGAGATAGAGTCTTTGTTTTGCTTCTTTGTCCCTTTCCTTTATCGCCTTTTCGTAGTCCAGCGCGTTCTCAACAGCGATGGCCACTTGGACAGCAACCTGTTCAAGAAAGTGGATTTCATCCGCGGAAAAAGCGCTCTCGGACCGCTTTATCGCGGCCAGTACTCCTAGCACGCCGCCTCTTCCGATCAGCGGGAGATCGCACCCGGAGATCAAACCTTCCGCTATGGTCCGTTCGATGAAACGCCGACCCACGTCACTGCCGTAACTGTCGGGGTCGTTTCGTATCTCTTCCAGGTTCTTAAAATACTGGGTCTTGCCGGTCCGGAAAGCCTTGCCACAGGGCGCTCCGCGGACAGGTATCCTCGCTCCGTCGCAGATCGCCCCCCGCGACTCCGGGTTATGCAGGATCGTTATTCTCAATTGCTCGTTATCTTCATCTGGTAGAAGCAAGGCGCAAAAATCGGATCGCGTTACACTTAGCAGACTCTTGGAAAGCACCTCAACCAACCCGCGAAGGTCCAACTTGGAGGCCACGCTGTTGGTAATCTCCAGAAGCAACCGCAGCCGATCGCGTTCGCGCTGCAGCGCCTGTTCGTTCATGTGCCGCTCAATCGCGATACCGGTAATGTGGCTCGCATTCTCAATCAACTGGAGGTCGGTGTCACTGGGGCTACGCGATTCACGGTAGTTGATCGAAAAAGTGCCGAGGGCTTTGCCTTCGCTCGTGAATAACGGGCGCGACCAAACGGAACGAATTCCAAAAGGCAACATGCGGTCGCGATAGTTCTCCCAAATTGGGTCGGTGATGATGTCGGTTGCGTACACCGACTCCTTCCGATAAACCGCTGTGCCGCAGGATCCGCCTTTCGGACCAACAGCCATAGTTCCTACTTCAGCGCTGAATCCAGGAAGGCTGGGCGCCACGACGCAACGAAGTTCGCGTCCGTCCTCATCGGGAAGCCAGATCGTACAAGACATTCCTTCGGCCTGCGCCTCAACCAATTGGGCAATGTGCGTCAAAACTTCAGAGAGTGGAGAGCCAGCAAAAATCAGTTTTTGTAGCTTGAGGGCAGACTCGATGGAAAACAGACCCGACCCACCTTCTTCCCGTCCGCCCCGCGATGGAGCTTCTGCCGGAGACTGTACTGCTTTCTCCATGAATTGTCCTTCCCGGCGCTTTTGGATTCGGCTAGTCCATTTTTTGGTGCCAACACGGCGTCAACGAGGAGTTTGACGATCTTCCGCCCTTTTCCGCAGGGAATTTGAAGTACCAGAGGCCGATTTTGTAAGCGCCTACTTCATTCCGAACCACACACTACTTTAAGCCGGAACACGCCAACTGTCACGGTTTATGGGCTGCTTCATGATTCTGCTGTCGGTTCCGAAAATTCTGAACCTTTTCAATCCGGAAATTCTGAGCCATCCAGCAATAGCCGGAAGGGATAGCAGAAAGAGTTCTGCAGCAATCAACATACCGAGAGGGGAGGGCCAGGAAATAGACCCAAAGGGCATGGCAATACTAGCCTCGAAACGCCGAGCCGAAGGTTCGCGCGGGATTCATGCTCATCCCGGAGTACGGCGTCTCAAGCGTGATGAAAATTGCATAGAGTGCGCCGATAAAATACGGCGTATAACGCGAGGGCACGTTGTGTCTGGGCGACTCCATAGAAGATTCGATCCCAGAAGTCCATCCTACCCAGGCGGCAAAAAGTCAAGGTCATCGCTGGATTGAGATGGCCACCAGACTGTTTGCCCCAGGGCGTCAAAACGATGTCGACAATAGTTGTGCCAACCGAGATGCCGAACGATGCGCCCGAACAGTGCCATTCGGAACCAGATCGCGAATCGGCGAGACGGGATGCTGGAACAACGTCGCAAACACGCATGGGAAGAACAAGTACAATCCCACCTCAGTGAATTCCATCACGTACTCTGGCCAATGTTGGCGCAGTCTTGTGACGCCATTCAGCTCGTGCTTTCGCTCATCGGGAATCTCAATCGACTACAAATCACCATGCTCCCGCAAGTTCTTCACGAAATAGGTCGCAAGCTCGTCCGCAAAGCTCCGAACTACGCTCGTTGTGCGGTTGAAGGCGAACTTGCGTCTCCCTTTTCACGCTTTCCATTAGCGCCCGTCTCCCGCGATGCAGACGCGCTTTCACCGTGCTCACCGGTAGTCCAAGCGCGCTTGCAGCCTTCTTCAACGAATCCGTAGACTTAGAAAGCTCGATCGCTCGACGCATTTCGACCGGCAGTTTCTGCAGCGCATCCTCCAAGAGTTCCCGCTGTTCCAGTTTTTGGAGCTGCTGTTCCGGACTGGGCTGGGGGTCTCTTAAGTATTCGCTGAACGACGCCCCTTCGCTATCAATCTGGTCCCAGGCGACCGTGGGCTTCGTGCGGGTCTTCCGGATGTGCTGCAGCGCAGCATTAATGACGATCCGGGTCACCCAGGTCAGGAAATCGGCACGCCTCTGAAATCGGCGCAAGTGTGTAAACGCTGCAAGCATCGCCTCTTGTACCGCGTCCTCCGCGTCCTGCGGTCTGGCAAGGATTCGTAATGCCTGACCATAGAGCCGTCCGCGGCAAGATTCGAATAGAACGTTGAGAGCTTCCGGGTCCCCTGCCTGCGCTCGCAGAAGCACAAGTTCTCTTTGTCGCGCAGAAACGTTTGACTTCCCGTGATTCAACGCCCCCCCTTTCTCACCTTGAGGCCGTCGTTGAATGCAAGCCGTAAGCCAACAGAGAGGTGCCGACACAAGCGAGGTATTCACGTCCAAATCATTCTCGAAGTTGAAGTTGGCCGAATAATTCCGCTGCAAGGCAATGTCGTCACTGACGAAATTGTGATGAATGTCCGCCACTGGCAGATTTTCGTCGGAAGGAAACTGGCGAAGGTGCACCGCCTATGACAAACGAGGAGACAAGCAATCACCCGTGCGCAGAGGGGCTGCTGACTGTGCTGCGGTTAGCTGAGGCTTCCGGCCGACTTATGCAAAGCTTGCGCATCTTGTAGATCAACGAGGTTCGCTTCATACCGAGCCGTTCGGCGGCGCCATTTCTGCCACCGACGACCCAATTGCTCGCTTCTAGTGCTCGAAGAATGTGATCGCGCTGGACTTCCTCAAGGGCGCTAACCGGCATATGGAGTTGCGTTTGTGAGCCAGACAGCTCCAGTTCCAAAATCGGAGCACGTAGTACCAAGTGAGGGGAAAGAATCATTGCCCGCTCGATGAAGTTCTGCAATTCCCGAACATTTCCAGGCCAGCGGTACCGCAGCAACGCGTCCATCGTCTCTGGAGGAATATGCTCGATTTTCTTGTTCATTCGTTGTGCATAGAGCGCCGTGAAATGCCAGACCAGCTTCGGAATATCCTCCGTCCTTTTCCGCAGAGCCGGCACGTGGATCGGAAACACCTTTAGTCGATAATAAAGATCCTCTCGAAAGGCCCCCTGCTTTACCATCAAAGCCAGGTCGCGATGGGTGGCTGCGATTAGGCGAACATTCACTTTGTGCGTGTGGTTGCCGCCGAGCCTCTCGAATTCCTGCTCTTGTAGGACGCGCAACAGTTTTGGTTGAAGTTCCAGCGGGATGTCGCCAACTTCATCCAGAAAAAGAGTGCCTTGATCGGCGAGCTCGAATCGCCCAGGTTTTTGGGCAATTGCTCCCGTGAATGCCCCTTTTTCATGACCGAATAATTCACTCTCGAGGAGCCCGATAGGTATTGCAGCGCAGTTCAGCTTTACGAATGCTTTTTCGCTGCGGCTGCTCAGTCGATGAACCGCCCGCGCAACGAGTTCTTTGCCGGTTCCCGTCTCGCCCAATATCAGCACGCTTGAATCTGTAGGCGCCACGATAGACAACAGATCCAAGGCCGTTTTCAAAGCTGGGCTCTCGCCTACGATTTCGTTAAATTCTGCTCGAGCCTTCAGGTGCCCACAACCCCCCAGAGAAGATCGTTGTGGGTATTTCGATGCCGGGGTCATTCCCGAATGCGTTTCCTGAAGCGCAGGTGACAGGTACTCTGTTCTGGAATGGAAATTAGCTGGCCCAGCCATTGGATCACTTCGTTGCCCAACTCTATTGTTGAGGTCCTTTCTGCTCGGTTCTCTTATCAAGTGTTTTGGAAAAGAGTGTTCCGCGCATCCTGCAATCGAGCAGCTGAGCACCTGTATCTTTCTACAGGAGCAGTTTTGTGCTCCTAATGAGATGCGAGCGCGGGGGCTACGGCTCCTGCAGTTTTCTATAGCCAACTGCCTGTAGTCCCTGGTGTTCCGTGGCCGACTTATAATGACTAGTGTCGTAGAGTAATGGCCATCTGCCGACTCCCTTTGGCACTTGCCAGAATCCGACGAATCAAGACCACTTGAAATGAAATGTTTGCAGGGAAACAGTCCCGTTCGAGTCGTTGGTCTTCTTCGAGCATGTACTTGAGGATTCTTGCTCTGCTGCCTTTATGTTTCCTTCCGTTCTGTGCGCTAGCCCAAGAACAGCGCGTCTCACAGTACGCTCATCGTGCCTGGTTGGTACGTGACGGTTTTTTCAACGGCGTACCGTATGCAATTACGCAGACAGCAGACGGGTACATCTGGGTCGGGACCAATTCTGGTCTCTTTCGCTTCGATGGCGCCCGCTTCGAGGCGTGGTCCTCGCCGGACGGCAAGAAACTTCCGTCGAACCAGATCTTGGGGCTTTTGGGCGCCCGCGATGGCAGCCTATGGATCGGCATGGCGGGTGGCCTAGCGCATTTTGTTGACCGCAACCTGTTTGTCTATCGCGATTTTCATGACGACGTGGGCGGCCTGGTCGAGGACCAGTTCGATGAGATCTGGTTCACGCGAAGCGAAGCTGGCGGCGCCCTAACAACTCCCATTTGTCAGGCGTTGCCGACGAAAATCCACTGCCTGGACCAATCCGACGGCGTCACCACGAAATCCTGCTGTTCGTACAGATTGGGTCAAGACACGGAAGGCTATTTGTGGGCTACGACGGAAGGTCCGATCCTTCGTTGGAAGCCAGGTCACTCCGAAAAAACCTACATTCCGAACGAGTGGAAACAGACAAAAGGTGTGCAAAATGCCAGCAGCGTCGTCGGAATGCCTGATGGTTCCGTGTTAGTTTGCGTGACTCATCCTGGGGCCTTCGGCGGACTACAAAAACTCTCGATGGGTCGCTGGGAACCGGTGAGGGTACCGGGGTTTGACGGGTCAAGGGTCGCTGTGTTCTCGGCGTTTCGCGACAAGGACGGGGGAATCTGGATCGGCACGGACCACGAAGGGATCTATCGCATCCATGGCGATGCCTTTGAGAAGTTCGGTATTGAAGACGGCCTGTCGGGAGATCCGGTCATTGGATTCTATCAGGATCGCGAGAACGGCATCTGGGTGGCTACCGCGGGCGGGGTGGACTACTTTCATTCGCAAAAGGTGACGACGTTTTCGAAGCGTGAAGGCTTAACGGTTAACGGTGCGGACGGAGTCACCGCCGGGCCCGACAATGGAGTGTGGTTGAATGAGGGGACCCTGGATTTTTTGAAGAACGGGCAAATCGAGATAATTCGGGGCCATGGATTACCGGGTCGCATCTGTACTGCCATTTTCGTAGACAGCTTCGGCCGTCTCTGGTCTGGATTCGACAATGACCTGTATCGCTATGATAGCGGCAAATTTCACAGAGTCCTTCGCAAGGACGGTGGTTCAACTCATTTCATTGTCGGGATTACGGAAGACTCCGCTCACGATATTTGGGCCGAGGTGAGCGGCGAACGTCACGAATTGATCCGAGTTCACGGTCTGCAAGTGGTCGAGGAATATCCCGAAGCGGTCATTCCTTCCGCTCGCGCACTGGCTGCCGACCGGAACGGGGTGCTATGGCTCGGTCTCAGAAATGGGGACCTAGCCCGGTTTCGCGATGGGCGTGCGGAGGTATTTCCTTCACCCGGTGGTCCCAAGTCGTATGTCTATCAAGTCGTTGTCAATCCAGACGGCACCGTTTTCGCGACGACGTCGGCAGGTTTGGTCGGTTGGAGAAATGGCACCTCGCACCTGCTGTCATCGAAAAACGGGTTGCCGTGCGATTCGGTAATCGGCGCGGCCTGGGACAATCAGGACTCGCTCTGGCTGGATACCGGATGCGGTCTCGCAAGGATAGGCAACGATGACGTGGATCGCTGGTGGCGCGATCATGCCGTCATCGTCACTCCCGAAATCTTAGACGCCTTAGATGGCGTACAGCCGGGCCCTCCCAGTTTTAACCCCATGGCGCGGACGCCCGATGGGCGCCTCTGGATCGTAAATAAATTCACCCTGCAGGTTGTCGATCCGGGACACCTTACCAGCAATAATGTCATTCCGCCTGCGCAGATTGAGAAAGTTATCGCAGACCGCAAACCTTACCAACCAAACGATAAGCTAACGTTTCCACCGCTCCTGCTCGACCTGGAGATCGATTATGCCGCGCTAAGTTTCGTCAGTCCGCAGAAAGTGCGATTCCGGTACAGGCTCGAAGGAAGAGACGCCACGTGGCAGGAAGCCGGAAATCGCCGGCAGGCAATCTATACCGACCTGCGTCCCGGCTCATACCGCTTTCGGGTGATCGCCTCCAATAACGACGGACTGTGGAACGAAGAAGGCGCTTCGCTCGCTTTTACCATCGCTCCGGCCTGGTATCAAACAGCCGCATTCCGCATTTCGTGCCTGCTTGCCGGACTCGTTCTTTTGTGGCTCATTTACTACCTACGGATGAAACAGGCTTCTCGTTCGGTTCGCGCGCGGTTTGACGAACGCGTCGCTGAACGGACGCGCCTCGCTCGCGATCTGCACGATACACTCTTGCAGACTCTGCAGGGCAGCAAACTCGTTGCCGATGACGCGCTCGAAAACCGTTCCGACGCGGAACATACACGCCGCTCGCTAGAAAAGCTTTCTGAATGGATTGGCCGGGCAATACGCGAGGGCCGGGCCGCTCTGAACGCCCTGCACTCCAGTGCCTTTGACAATCGCGAGTTGTCCAAACGATTGCAATCCGCGCTGGACGAGCGTGACTTAAGCGGCCTTGCGGAAAGGTTTCTCACCATCAGCGGCACCCCTGTCGAGATAGATCCGATGGTCACCGATGAGATTTGCCGCGTTGGATACGAAGCCATTCGCAATGCATTTATGCACTCCTGCGCTAGTCGCATCGAAGTGCAGCTGGCGTATTCCGAGGACTTTGCGCTTATCGTTCGTGATAACGGTCGTGGAATGGATTCGACAACAGCGTCGAGAGGCAGAGATGGTCACTACGGTCTGCAGAGCATGCGCGAGCGAGCCGCCCGCATCCATGGACAATTGCAACTCATCACCGCACCGAATCTCGGCACGACCATCGAATTAAAGATAGGTGGCAAGACGGCGTTTGGCCGAGACACAGGTGTGTGGTCGAAACTGCTCCGCTGGATGAGAGGAACGCGACGTCCTGAAGAAGTGTGATTTCGAGTAAATTCGTCACTGCAGGCAAAATATCTGCGCAAATAAAATGACTGCACCCAAACAAATAAGAATCATGACGGTCGAGGATCATCCTGTGTTCCGCGAAGGATTGGCTCTGATCCTCGCTTCGCAACCGGACATGGCCGTTGTTGCCCAGGCTTCCACGGCCGAGGAGGCTTTGCAGGAATATCGCCGCCTTCGCCCGGACTTAGTTTTGATGGACCACCGGCTGCCGGGGACAAGCGGCACAGAGGCCCTCATCGCTATCCGCAACCAGGATCCACAGGCGCGCGTGATCATGCTGACTACTTCGAGTGGCGACATGGAAATTCAACGCGCCTTGCGGGCTGGCGCTGCCGCGTATGTGCTCAAGAGCACGCCAAAAAACGAATTGCTGAAAATCATCCGCACCGTGGCTTCCGGTCAGAGGCATATACCTCCCGACGTAGCCGGCGTTGTCGCTGAACATCTCGGGCAGGAGGACTTGACGCCGCGAGAGCTTGAAGTCTTGCGCCTGGTTCGCGACGGGAATCGGAATAAACAGATTGCCGATCGACTGTCGATTTCTGAGACTACCGTCAATTTCCACATCAAGAATATCGTCGACAAGCTTCAGGCCAATGACAGAACTCACGCCGTTACGATCGCCGTGCGAAGGGGGCTTCTCGAAATCTGAAGCTTCAGGCCTGATTCAGGTCTTGGCGCGTGGGCAGGTGGGGTGAAATCCAAGAAGTCGTAGATGCCGTTTTGTTTCAGCCAGAGCTGCATTAGCTGAATTTCGGATTCCTGGTCGGTAATGACTTCCTGCGCGAGCCGACGCATCTGCGGATCGCTCCCATAAAGAAGTTCCGTTCTTGCCATGCCAACGGCAGCTTGGTGATGTGGCAGCATCAAGTTCACGAAGTCAGCGTCGCTGTTGCCGGATGGTTCTACGACAGTCATGGCGGCGTGCATCGTTTCCATGTTCTTCATCAAGGCTACCCAGTTCGTATCGTGGGTCGCCCTGTGGCCCATCGAGTGTGGATCTTGCGGCCACACGGCGACCGCGACAACCGGAACCACGGCCAAATGCCAGAAGCGCTTTCCGAACGCCATTTTTTCTCCTTGTCTTGGTTTCGGCTGGTGTTCCACGCGAATTCCCGCAGCGTAATGGCAAAGTCGCTAGACTTCGCGCTGCGCTGCGTCCGCGTCCGCAGCTGTGGCCAGACCCATCAGATATGTGAAGAACTCAGGTGACAGGCCAATGAAGAGTCCCATGGCAGTCAGAAACTTGACCGCTCCTGTGGCTGCCCCCGTCGTCTTCGTCGGACGGATTACCGAACATACCGGCAGGTTGGTGTTTATGAAGTGGCAAGGTTCCGGCATGATCAGGTTGGTCTGGAACATCTGCCTGACTGCATCGCCCGTTGATCCGTTATTAGGATCTCTGCCGGAGTTGAGGTCGGGAAATGTCAACCCATTGGTCGGGTCGGTGAGCGGCGGTGCATGGCCAGCTTTGTCCGAAAAGGTTTGGAAATGCATGATCTCGACCGGTCCCATGCTGATGAGGAGTCGTAGCACTTCCACGTCTGTAGCTCGTTGTGCCAGCGCCGCACGCAAACTGCCGCCACCTTGTTCCACAGTCGGGATCTGGAAGGCCGCCGTGTTGGCAATGGCCTGAATGTGCTCCTCTGGGTACAGGTCGTCGTCTGTCCGCGGAATGGCAGTGAACTTCCCGTTGTGCAGATTCGGGACTGCCTGTTCGAAGACGATGGGATCGACGTCGGGGTTATTCGTTTTGCTGCGATAGCGCGTCCACCAACTGGTGTCCACCGTGAGCTGCATTAGGTTGGTCAGTTTAGTGCCCATTGATTCAGAGCGAGGTGTGTTGGTGAGTTGTATGTTCTTTGCGTGCCGCGAGCTAATCGTTCAGGCGAAGCGAAGTGCTCTGCTTGGCGGTAGCCGAGATACGTTTCGGGAGATCTTAAGTTCAGGAAATCGGGTGCTACTTCGACCGTCTCTCCCGAAACACTTACCAGATTTGTATTCAGGCCAGTGGCTCCGTTTTCCTTCAGAAGCCCCTGAATGGCGCGCTCAAGCTCGCCATATTCGCCTTCCCCGAAGTGGTGATAGCGAATTCGTCCTTTGCCATCGACAAGGTATCGCGCGGGCCAGTATTGGTTGTTGAAAGCTTGCCAAATGGCGTAGTTGCTGTCCATGGCGACCGGGTACGTAACTTTCAAATCGCGAAGAGCGTTTTCCACGTTCCCGCGTTCTTTTTCGAAGGAGAATTCAGGCGTATGCACACCGACTACAACCAAGCCTGCATCTTTGTATTTTTCTGCCCAAGCTTTCACATAGGGCAGCGGTCGAAGAGAGTTGATGCACGTGTAAGTCCAAAAATCGACCAAGACAACCTTTCCCCGCAGTGATTTGTGGTTTAGAGGAGCCGAGTTGAGCCACGCAACCGCACCATCCAGATCAGGCATTCGTCCTTCGTCTCCCATTCCTGATGCAATCGCGACGGCTCCGCTGATCAAGGTCGTGGCGCAAATCCAAAGGGCGAGATTCTTCATAACCAAACTCCAATCGCTAGTGCAGCTCCGGTTGCGGCTTCATTCCGCGTGTCTTCATGATATCCATCTTCTAGCTCTTGCTTTGCGTTGCGAGCGCACAGCCCTGACCAGATTCTGTCTGTTGATGCGGAGCGCAACCCAGACTTGTTGTGGGCCCTCCGGGGCGCCGGGGCCAATTTTGGCGTCACGACAAGCCTTGAGTGTCGTCTCCACTCCATTGGTCCCGTCACGTCCGGCGAAATTTACTACCCGGTTCGAGAGGCGCGACCGGTCCTACGATTTTTCCGCAACCTCATGGCCGAAGCGCCAGATTCGTTTCAAGCCACACTCAACCTGACGCCAGGGGAGCGCGGCGTGTTCGTCAGTCTCTGTCACGCCGGCGACGGTGCCGAAGCGGAGCGATTGCTCCGGGCTTTCCGAACGGTGGCTACTCTTGCGAAAGATACCGTTAAGGGTCAGGAATTCGCTGAGCTCGCGGGCGTAGTGCCGCCGGACACACCTGACGCCAGCTTCAGGTGCGTCGCGACCGTTTACCGGAATGAGTTGTCAGACGAGGTGGTTTGCTGGACCGAGGCCGTGTTCATGAGCCTCTATAACCCCATGCTCCCGCAGGAGCACGATTCGGTGACTCGTGAAATTCGTCCAACACCACGCGACATCGGTGTGTCTGGCAGGAGGAAATTGATCAGACTGTGCGTCCCATCGCACATAGCCTACGAGGTTGGAGCGGCGAGGCAACAGACCGTTCGAAGCCCTCGGACAATGGACCCACATTCGTAAGAGTGGCACCGAAACCGTGAGGCCACGGTGTATCTGCCAGCATAAGATGGAGAGGGGCTAGGCTTGGTAGCAGGGCTGCGAACTGAAGGCTGTTGAAGCGATTATTCATCGAGAGAAGTCCTCTCTCGAGCGAATCCCGTTTCCCATGGCGGGTACCCTACGAACTATGGCCGGAAGGCAACAACTGGCCAGAGAGCGTTCCGAAAACGAATCCTGCAACCGCAAGGTTGGCACCCGAACCGTGAGGGAACGGTGTAGCTGCTAGCATCGTGGCGGCAAGGGGCAAGGGTGAAT
>Ga0310916_10000880_pt1 | contig 17170 bp, 14 predicted proteins | sample GREbulkMGLF176_FD_203444 | JGI IMG/M metagenome (GOLD analysis project Ga0310916, IMG submission 203444) | Lab enrichment of tropical soil microbial communities from Luquillo Experimental Forest, Puerto Rico - GRE.bulkMG.LF176 | ecosystem: Environmental > Terrestrial > Soil > Tropical forest >...
ACTTCCCGATCAGCCCGTTTTGACCTTACGGGGCCATCGTAGGGTGGGCAAAATCGCTTGACGTGACCTTGCCACGTGGGCAAAGGCGCGCGCGATTTTGCCCACGCGGATAGATCGAAGATCGCGCCTTTGCCCCACCCTGCGATTCACGGCATGATGCTACACCAATTCGCGATAGGAGACGTCATGACAATTACTGCCGCCCATATCTCGCCGCTGATTGCGCTCATCGCCGGCATTTTGATCCTGCTCATTCCGCGGCTGCTCAATTACATCGTCGCCATCTACCTGATCCTGGTGGGGATCATGGGCCTCAACGGCATTCACCACTTCATCCGCTGAAGGTCCCGCCCGCTGAAGATCCGGCCTCGCGTCAGCATCTTCCGATCGAGCTGCGTGATGGCCATGAGGGGCGGAACAGCTCCGAACCGCCGGGGTTGCCTCGGCGTCGGCGGCTGTGATCAGTAGGAGAAAGCCCAACCCGTCGCGCCATGGCGAAATCGGCATCAGGTCGAAATCGATCGAAAAAGGCACTGCCCGCGCGCAACCGTAACGCGGCGGCGCGCGGCAAACGTCGCGCGCCCGACAAAGCGGCGCGAACCAAATGGGTCTACCGCTTCGGCAACGGCAAGGCCGAAGGCAGCGCCGAGATGCGCAACCTGCTCGGCGGCAAGGGCGCCGGGCTTGCCGAGATGGCCAATCTCGGGCTGCCGGTGCCGCCCGGCTTCACGATCACGACGGCGGTCTGCACTTATTATTACGCGAACGGAAAAACCTATCCGAAGGGTCTTGAGGACACGGTCGTAGCGGCGCTCGCCGAGGTCGGACGCGTCACCGGCAAGCGCTTCGGCGATCCGAACAATCCGCTGCTCGTGTCGGTGCGCTCAGGGGCGCGCGCGTCGATGCCAGGCATGATGGATACCGTGCTCAATCTCGGCCTCAACGACGAGACCGTGGCAGGACTCGCCAGAAAATCCGGCGACAGGCGCTTTGCCTACGACGCCTATCGGCGCTTCATCACGATGTATTCGGACGTGGTGCTCGGTATCGGCCACCACCACTTCGAGGAAATTTTGGACGAGCACAAGGACCGAAACGGCGTCGCGCTGGACACCGAGCTGTCCGCCGAGGACTGGATCGAGCTGGTGCGCCGCTACCAAGACCGCGTTGAAGAAGAGCACGGCGCGCCGTTTCCTCAGGATCCGCACCGTCAGCTCTGGGGCGCGATCGGTGCCGTATTCGGTTCCTGGATGAATCAGCGCGCGGTCACCTATCGCCGCCTGCACAACATCCCGGAAAGCTGGGGCACCGCGGTCAACGTGCAGGCCATGGTGTTCGGCAATATGGGGGAGACCTCCGCCACCGGCGTCGCTTTCACGCGCAATCCGTCGACCGGCGAGAAGCGGCTCTACGGCGAATTCCTGATCAATGCCCAGGGCGAGGACGTGGTCGCCGGCATCCGCACGCCCCAAGAGATCACGGAAGCGGCGCGCCAGGAGGCCGACTCCGAGCGGCCGTCGATGGAGACGGCGATGCCGGCCGCGTTCAAGGAGCTCAAGCGCATCTGCGGCGTGCTCGAGCGCCATTACCGCGACATGCAGGACCTGGAATTCACGGTGGAGCAGGGCAAACTCTGGATGCTGCAGACGCGCGCCGGCAAGCGCACCGCCAAGGCCGGGGTCAAGATCGCGGTCGAGCTTGCGAATGAAGGCCTCATCAAGCGCGAGGTGGCAGTCACGCGCATCGATCCGGGCTCGCTCGATCAGCTGCTGCATCCGACCATCGACCCCGCCGCCGAGCGCAAGGTGATCGCCAACGGCCTTCCTGCCTCGCCCGGCGCCGCCTCCGGCGAGATCGTGTTTTCCGCGGATGAGGCGGAAACGCTAAAGGCGCAGGGCCGCAAGGTGATCCTGGTGCGGGTCGAGACCTCGCCGGAAGACATCCACGGCATGCACGCGGCAGAGGGAATTCTCACCACGCGCGGGGGCATGACCTCGCATGCCGCGGTGGTCGCGCGCGGCATGGGCAAGCCCTGCGTGTCCGGCGCCGGCGCGCTGCGCGTCGATTACGCCAGCGCCAGCATGAGCGCCGGCGGACACACCCTTGAGCAGGGTGACGTGATCACCATCGACGGTTCGACCGGTGACATACTGCTCGGCCGTGTGCCCATGGTCGAGCCTGCGCTGTCAGGCGAGTTCGCCACGGTGATGGGCTGGGCCGATACGGCGCGCCGGCTTGGCGTGCGCGCCAATGCCGACACGCCGAACGACGCGCGCGTCGCCTTGAAATTCGGCGCCGAAGGCATCGGCCTGTGCCGTACCGAGCACATGTTCTTCGAGCAGGACCGCATCCGCGCCGTGCGCGAGATGATTCTCGCAGACGACGAGAAATCGCGGCGCGCGGCGCTGGCCAAGCTGTTGCCGATGCAGCGCGCCGACTTCGTCGAGCTGTTCGAGATCATGCAGGGGCTGCCGGTCACGATCCGGCTGCTCGATCCGCCGCTGCACGAGTTTCTGCCGCATACCGATGAGGAGATCGCCGAAGTAGCCGCCGCGATGCAGGCCGATCCGAAAAAGCTCGCCGATCGCGCCCACGAGCTCAACGAGTTCAACCCGATGCTCGGCTTCCGCGGTTGCCGGCTGGCGCTCGCCTATCCGGAGATCGCCGAGATGCAGGCGCGCGCCATCTTCGAGGCGGCGGTCGCGGCGGGCAAACGCACGGGCAAGCCGGTGGTGCCGGAGGTGATGGTGCCGCTCATTGCCACCAAGGCGGAGCTCGATCTGGTCAAAGCGCGCATCGACGCCATGGCCGAGGCGGTCGCGCGCGAGACCGGGCGCAAGGTCCACTATCAGGTCGGCACGATGATCGAGCTGCCGCGCGCGGCCTTGCGCGCTTCCGAGATCGCGGAAAGCGCCGAATTTTTTTCCTTCGGCACCAACGACCTCACTCAGACCACCTTCGGCATCAGCCGCGACGACGCGGCGAGTTTTCTCGGCACCTATCTCTCGCGCGGCATTCTTGCGACCGATCCGTTCGTTTCCATCGACCGCGACGGCGTCGGCGAGTTGATCCGCATTGGCGTAGAGCGCGGACGCGCGCAAAGGCGCAAGCTCAAGGTCGGCATTTGCGGCGAACACGGCGGCGACCCGGCCTCGGTGGCATTCTGTCACGAGGCGGCGCTCGACTATGTCTCCTGTTCGCCGTTTCGCGTGCCGATCGCGCGCCTTGCCGCCGCCCAGGCCGCGCTGGGAAAGGCGGGCGACGGAGGAGATAAGTAGGATGGGTTGAGCGTCAGCGAAACCCATCGCGCACTAGGCTCTCGTTGTCATTCCGGCCGAGCGAGCGAAGGGAGCGAGAGCCGGAATCCAGTAAGCACAGAAGCTATGTTTGACACGCGTCGAAATTGCGTGGTCTACGGTTACGGGATGCCCGCTTTCGCCGGTATGGCAGCTCTCCTTGGGGCGCGAAGCACTGAAAGAACTATGGCCGAAAACGCGAAGCCGGCTGCCGATGCGGCGCCGGCGATTTCCGACGAGCAGCTGCGCCAGGCGGAAGCCTATGTCGAGTCGGAAGAGGGCGTCGTCAACCGCCTCGCCGGCTTCGCCGGCACCGCCGTCACCGCGATCGCGGTGGCGATGACGCTGTTTCACCTCTACGCCGCCTACGAGATCGTTCCGACCCAGCCGCTGCGCTACACCCACGTCGCCTTCGTGATGGTGCTGTGCTTCCTCTCGTTTCCCGTCGCCGCGCGGTTTCGCGACCGCATCCGCTGGTGGGACGTGGCCGCTGCGGTCGCGTCGGTGGCGATCCTCGGCTATGCGCTGTGGGGCGGCGAGGACTTTACCGACCGCGCCACGTCGCCGACCCACCTCGACGTTGCGCTCGGCGTGATCTTCATCGTGCTGCTGCTCGAGGCGACGCGGCGCACCAGCGGTTGGATCATGCCGTTCGTGGGCATCCTGTTCATCGCCTACGCGATGGCGGGTCCGTATCTGCCGCCGCCCTGGACGCACCGCGGCTACGACGTCTCACGCCTGGTCGGTCATCTCTTCATCACGCTGGAAGGCATTTTCGGCGTCGCCGTCGACGTGTCCTCCTCGCTGATCATCCTGTTCACGATCTACGGCGCGTTCCTGCAGCATTCCGGCGCCGGCAAATTCTTCATCGACTTTTCGCTGGCGCTGATGGGGGGCAAGCCGAACAGCGCGGGGCGCACCGTGGTGCTCTCCTCGTTCCTGCTCGGCGGCCCCTCGGGCTCGGGCGTCGCCACCACGGTGACGATCGGGGCGGTGGCCTATCCGATGATGGCGCGGGCGGGCTTCGAGAAGAACGCCGCGGGTGGATTGCTCGCTGCGGGCGGGCTCGGCGCGATCCTCTCGCCGCCGGTGCTCGGCGCGGCCGCGTTTCTGATCGCGGAGTTCCTCAAGATCAGCTACCTCGACGTGATCTGGATGGCGACCATTCCCACCTGCCTCTACTATCTGTCGCTCCTGTTCATGGTCGAGCTCGACGCCAAGCGCTTCGGCGCCGCGACGGTGCCCTACGACACCTCGCTGTCGCTCTGGCAGATGACCAAGCGCTACGGCTTTCACTTCACCTCGCTGATCGCGGTGATCGTGTTCATGGTGGTGGGCTATTCGCCCATGCTCTCCGTGTTCTATTCGACCTTGATGTGCTTTGCGTTGAGCTTCCTGCGGCCGGAGACCGCGCTCAAAGGCAAGAAGCTCGTGCGCGCGCTCGCCGACGGCTCGCTCAGCGTGCTCAATGCCGCTACCACCTGCGCCTCGGCCGGCATCATCGTCGGCGTGGTGACGCTGACCGGGCTGGGGCTGAAATTCTCGTCGATCGTGCTGGACTACGCGGGCGGCAGCCTGTTGCTCACAGCGCTCTACACCGCGCTCGTGGTGTGGATCGTCGGCTTGGCGGTGCCGGTCACCGCCTCCTACATCATCTGCGCGGTGATCACGGCGCCCGCACTGACCAAGCTCGGCGTGCCCGATTACGCCGCGCACATGTTCATCTTCTATTACGCGGTGCTGTCGGAAGTCTCGCCGCCGACCGCGCTGTCGCCATTCGCGGCGGCGGCGATCACCGGCGGCGATCCCTACCGCACCACCATGCAGGCGTGGAAATACACGCTGCCCGCGTTTCTCGTGCCGTTCGTGTTCGTGCTCGATCCGGACGGCGTCGGCCTGCTCATGAAGATTCCGAAGGACGGCTCGGTGTGGGACATCTTCCTGATCACCGCGAAAACCGCCGCCGGGTTGGCGGCGCTCGCGGCCGGCGCGCAGAACTGGGGCCTGCGACAAAATACGCCAATCGAACGGGTGCTGTGGGTGCTGGCGGGCTTGTTGCTGGTGTTTCCCAGCCTGCTTGAAGCATTGGCTGAGACGCTCACCGGCACCGACGTGCCGCATCCAGCTCCCTTCGGTCTGGCGATTGCGGCGGCTTTGTTGGTAAGGCAGTACATGACGCCGGCTGCCAAGGCCGCGAAAGGGATTTCAGGGAGGATGTGACGTGCCGCAGAGAACGATTCAGTTTGTGGGAGTTGCCGCATTGGCCGCCGCGTTATGCGCGGGCGCAGCGCTCGCGCAGCAGAAAACCATTGCCATTGCGACCGGCGGCACGGGCGGCGTGTATTATCCGCTCGGCGGCGGGCTCGCCAACATCCTGTCGAAGAACCTGCCGGGTTATCAGGCGACCGCCGAGGTGACCGGCGGCTCGGTCGACAACCTCAAACTGATCGGCTCCGGGCAGAGCGAGATCGCGTTCTCCATGGCCGACGCCGCGCTCGATGCGTTGAAGGGCGAGGACAAGTTCAAGGCCAACAAGGTCCCGGTGCGCACTTTGATGATCCTCTATCCCAACCGCATGCACGTAGTCACCATCGAGGGCACCGGGATTACCAAGATGGCCGATCTCAAGGGCAAGCGCCTGTCGACGGGCTCGCCCGGCAGCGCCACCGAGGTGATGGCATTCCGCGTGATCGAGGCGGCCGGCCTCGACAAGGACAAGGACATGCGACGCGAGAGACTCGGCGTTGCCGAATCGGTGAACGCGATCAAGGATCGCAAGATCGACGCGTTCTTTTGGGTCGGCGGTCTGCCCACCGCGGCGGTCACCGACCTCGGCGCGACGCCCGGCGTCAAGATCAAGCTGATCGACCACAGCGACGTGGTCGACAAGATGAATGCCAAGTACGGCAAGCTCTACGTGACCGACGTCATCCCGGCGAGAACCTATCCCGGTCAGGACACCGACAACAAAATTTCCACGGTATGGAACATTCTGGTCGCGAACGAGAAGATGCCGGATGACATCGCGTATGCCGTGGTGAAAATCATCTTCGACCACAAGCCGGATTTGGTTGCCGTGCACAAGGAAGCGGACAACATCGATTACAAATATCAGCTCACCGGCAATTCGCCGGTTCCCTGGCATCCCGGCGCGCTGAAATACTTCGCAGAAAAAGGCGTGAAGATGTGACATGGCGCGGGTTCAGTGGCGCCGCGCGATACTCTCTGTTCGTCAGGGCCGGCCTTGTCACCGCAAGTCGGGTTTACCCGACTTGCGGCACTCATGAATGCGCAACTCGGGCAAGCCCGAGTTGCGGTGCCATCCACGCCTTGCCTCGCTGATGGACCGAAAGAAGACGTGGATGCCCGCGCCAAGCGCGGGCATGACGACCTAAGGCCGCCGCGCCCGCGCTCTTGCGGCGACAATGTGGCGGCACGCCTTTAACGTGATCGCAAGCTTACCCCGGCAATAAAAAGTCCGTCGCAATTGCGCCATCACGGCGCCTTTTGCCGCCGGGATGATCGCTTGTATCTCACGGGGTCGGGGTAAGCAAAAGAATGGTTGCGTCGGCCAGCCGGGCGCCGCGCGGTCTGCGCGCTCCCTTCGCGCTCGGCATTCTGATGTTGCTGCTGCTGCCGAGCGAGGTCGGCTATCAGGACCTTGCCGCGCTGATGGCGGATCAGCCGCCGCTGGTCGATCGCACCCTCAAGGCGGCGTTTGCCTCGACGTTCGGCACCATTCATGCGGCGAAGTTCAGCATGCCGCGCCCACTCGGCGCGATGATCGAGCCGCCGCCGGAATACGCGCTGGCGAGCTTTGATTCCCGCTTTATCGAGCCGGCCGGATCGCTGCGCGAGCGCTGGCTCGGCGACGCTGCGATGGAAGTGGCGCCGCAAGCGGGTCATGCAGCCGATCGCAGGCGCAAGGGCGATTACGGCATCGTCGGCGAGTTCGATCGCGTCGCGCGCAAGGGCGATCGCCTCAAGCCCGGCTCCGACGAGCAGGATGCGGACCAGCAAGCGCTCTCGCTCGACCCGGCCGCCGTTCCCGCGGCCGAAAAGCCCGCGCGGCTCGCCAGAACCGCTCCCGCCGCGCCTGCAGAAACGGATAGCGAGGGCGACGCGCCGCTTCGACCGGTGGGGGGCCTCGGCTTTGCGGCGGCGGACGTGGATCCGGCGCTGCGCGCCGCGCGGCTTTATTTCAGCAACGATCCGATGGGGCAAAAGCTCGCCGCGATCGAGCCCTGGGCACCAGGCGAGCAGCCGCAGTTCGAGGATGCCGGCGCGGTCGCGCTCGCCGTCGACCCGGATGGCGGGACGCTTGCCGGGACCGAGAGCAACATCAAGCTTGCGGCGCTGCCGTCGGGAGCCTTTTCCGGGGAGCTCATCAGAGATGCGCCGGTCGAGCGTGCGGATTTGCCGCCGCTTCCGGTCGATCCGAGCTTCGTAACCAAGAACGGGACGGGCGGCGAGACAGTCGCGCCCAAGGGCGAGGTCACCGGCGCGGGCCAGCAGCCGATGACACCCGCCGAGCGGCTGGGCCTCGACGAGGAGAGCCGCGCGAAATCGGAAAAATGCCTCGCCGAGGCGGTCTATTTCGAGGCGCGCGCGGAAAACGTGCGCGGCCAGATGGCGGTGGCCCAGGTCGTGCTCAACCGCGTGTTCTCCGGCAAATATCCCAATACCGTGTGCGGCGTCGTCTACCAGAACGCGAACCGCCGCCTGCACTGCCAGTTCTCCTTCGCCTGCGACGGCAAACCCGACGTGATCCGCGAGGCGGACATGTGGGAGCGCGCCAAGACCATCGCGGCGGAAAGCCTGGACGGCAAGATTTGGCTGCCGGAGGTCGGCAAGGCCACGCACTACCACGCGTCTTGGGTTCGCCCGCGCTGGGTGCGTGAGATGACCAAGATGTACAAGCTCGGCGTCCACACCTTCTATCGTCCGCGCGCCTGGGGCGACGGCGCCGATGCGCCGGAATGGGGCGACGCCGAGGCCACGAGCGAGGCGGCAGAGAAGCTCGTGGAAGCGGCGAAGAAATTGTAGTTTCCATTCGCGCTGACCTTTCTCCGCCCTCATCCTGAGGAGCGAGCGCAGCGAGCGTCTCGAAGGATGAGGGCGGCCTCATGCTTCGAGACGGCGCTTCGCGCCTCCTCAGCATGAGGCGGATCGAAAGCGCTCACATCTCGATATCCAATCCCACGTCGAGATTGGGCGCGGAATGCGTAATCCAGCCTGACGACGCATAATCGACGCCGGTCTTGGCGATGTCGGCGATCGTCTCGAGCGTGATGCCACCGGACGCCTCGAGCGGAAATTTCCCCGCCACCATGGCGACCGCGCGGCGCAGCGTGGCCGCATCCATATTGTCGAGCAACACCGCATCGGCGAGCCCGACCTCGATCACCTCGCGCAACTGATCGAGCGTGTCGACCTCGATCTCGATCTTCACCAGATGGCCGGCCGCGGCCTTGGCGCGCTCGAGCACGGCGCGAATGCCGCCGGCAACCGCGATGTGGTTATCCTTGATCAGCATGGCGTCGTCGAGCCCGAAGCGGTGATTGAAGCCGCCGCCGCAGCGCACCGCGTATTTCTCCAGCGCGCGCAGCCCCGGCGTGGTCTTGCGCGTGCAGCAGATTCGGGTGCGCGTGCCTTCAACGCGGCGCACGAATTCATGGGTCGCGCTGGCCACTCCGGATAGACGGCCGAGCAGGTTGAGCGCCACGCGCTCCGCCGCCAACACGGCGCGCGCCGGTCCGCGCACCGTCATCAGCGCGGTTTTGGCCTGCACCTGGGCGCCGTCACGCAGCTTCGCGGCGATCTCGATTTCGGGCGCGAGCTTGCGAAACGTCGCCGCGGCAAGCGGCAGGCCGGCAACCACGCCGGCCTCACGCGCCACCACGGCCGCGCGTGCCTGCGTATCTTCCGGCACCGTGGCAAGCGACGTGACGTCGCCGGCGCGGCCCAAATCCTCGGCCAGCGCGCGGGTGATTACGGCATCAATCTCCAGCGGCGAGAGAAAGGCGTCAGGACAAAGCAGGGACATTCGCGCCGCCATTCACGATTGCGTCATTCCGGCCTAAAGCGCGTTTACGCGCGTCTTCGACGCGCTATGGCGAAGCGGAAGCCGGAATCCAGTAACCACCGAAGTAGGAATTACCGGGGACAGTGCCACATCGCGCAGCCAGTGTTTACTGGGTCCCCGCTATCCGGTCCCCACGAAAATCGCCGGGCACTGCAGCTCAGGCACGATTGTCTCGCATCGGCGATTTTCGTGGGCGCCCGGCGCGGGGACGACAGCATACAATGCGGCCCATAATCCTTGTCCCCTCGATTTGCCAGCACTGCTGCCATGCGCCGGAGGGATGAAGGCTCTGACAAGATCGGCTTGGGTAGAGGGCGGCGAGGCGATAAACACAGCGTGAGGTGCTTCCGCTCCAGAATAGTAGGCAGCACTGCCGCCCTGGCCGGGGAGGGATGACGTGCAGCAAGAGGTAAGCCGCACCGAGATAGTCGGGCCGCTGTCCGCCGTCGTCCGCGCTCCGATGTCCTGGCGCACGCCGATGGTGATCGTGCTGTGCGGCTGCCTCATTTCCATGCTCAGCTTCGGGCCGCGCGCGACGCTCGGCTTTTTCTTGACGCCGCAGTCGCAGGCAAACGGCTGGGGCCGCGACGTCTTCGGTTTTGCGCTTGCGATTCAAAACATCTTGTGGGGGCTCGGCCAGCCGCTCGCCGGCATGCTCGCCGACCGCTTCGGCATCGTGCGCGTGCTGTGCGTCGGCGCCATTTGTTACGCCATTGGCCTCGCCATGATGGCCTACGCGACCACACCGCTACTGCTCGATGTCTCGGCCGGCGTGTTCATCGGCCTTGGGCTGGCGGGCTGCTCGTTCGGCATCGTGCTTGCCGCGTTGGGCAAGCTCCTGCCCGAGCGCTGGCGCGCGCTCGCGTTCGGTGCCGGGACCGCTGCTGGCTCGTTTGGCCAGTTCCTCTATGCGCCGCTCGCCGTCTCGCTAATTGACGGCATCGGATGGCAGCAGACCCTCATTACCTTCGGCGCCGTCATGTTGCTGGTCCTGCCGCTTTCCACTGCGCTCGCGACGCGCGGAAGCGGGCAGGGCGCGCCCGGCGCCCAGCAATCGCTGCGCCAGGCGCTGTCCGAAGCGCTCGGCCAGCGCTCCTACCTGCTGCTCGTGCTCGGCTACTTCACCTGCGGATTTCAATTGGCGTTCATCACCATCCACCTGCCGGCCTATCTGGTGGATCGCGGCCTCTCCAGCGACGTGGGCGGCTGGACCATCGCGGTGATTGGTCTGTTCAACATCTTCGGCTCGCTGACCGCGGGTTGGCTCAGCAACCTCATGCCCAAGCGCTACATCCTCTCGTTCATCTATTTCAGTCGCGCGCTCGCGGTGCTGGCGTTCATCACGTTTCCGGTCACCGCGTTCTCGTCGATTCTGTTCGGGGCGGTGATGGGGTTCCTCTGGCTCTCGACCGTTGCGCCGACCAATGCGATCATCGCCTTGATCTTCGGCACGCGCTGGCTGGCGACGCTCTCCGGCCTCGCCTTCTTCAGCCATCAGGTCGGCGGCTTTCTCGGCGTCTGGCTGGGCGGATTCGTGTTCGAGCGCAGCGGCTCCTACGACGCGGTGTGGTGGCTCTCCGTGCTGTTCGGCCTGCTTTCGGCGGTGATCAATCTGCCGATCGTGGAGAAGCCGGTCGCGCGACCGGCAGCGGCAGCAGCGTGACGACAGACGACGGGTGACGGACGACGGAAAATAGCAGGCATCACGGTGCAGCAAGAAACGAGCGAGAAAGTAATCCGTCCTCCGTCATCGGTCCTCCGTCCTCCGACTTGGCGCACGCCTGCGGTGATCCTGGTGTGCGGTTGCCTGATCGGTACGCTCGGCTTCGGGGCGCGTGCTGGTCTCGGGCTTTTCCTCACGCCGATGTCGAGCACCTATGGCTGGGGCCGCGACGTGTTCGCGCTGGCGCTCGCGATCCAGATGCTGCTGTGGGGCGCGGCGCAGCCGTTCGCCGGCGCGCTTGCGGACCGCTTCGGGCCGGTGCCGGTGCTCAGCGTCGGCTCCATCCTCTACGCCGCCGGCCTCGCTTCGATGGCCCACGCCACCACCCCGGCCATGCTGCATCTCACCGCTGGCGTGGTGATCGGCTTCGGCCTTGCCGGCGCCTCCTTCACCATCGTGATCGGCGCCTTCGGCAAGCTGATGCCGCCGCACTGGCGCAGCATCGCCTTCGGTGCGGGAACCGCGGCCGGCTCGTTCGGCCAGTTCCTGTTCTCGCCGCTCTCGGTGGCGCTGATGGATCGCTTCGGCTGGCAGCAGACGCTCGTCATCTTTGCCGGCGTCGTGCTGCTGATCATGCCGCTCTCGCTCGCGCTTGGGGTGCGGCGCGAAGGTGGCACGCCGGCAGCCGCAAGCGCGGCGCCGCGGCAATCCGTGGCGCAGGCGCTCAGCGAAGCCTTCGGCCACACCAGTTACGTGCTGCTGGTGCTCGGCTTCTTCACCTGCGGCTTTCAGATTTTCTTCGTTGCGGTGCACCTGCCGGCCTATCTGATCGATCGCGGCTTGCCTGCGCAGATCGGCGGCTGGACGCTCGCCGTGATCGGGCTGTTCAACATCATCGGCTCGATCGGCGCCGGCTGGCTCTCGGGTTTTCTGCCCAAGCGCTACATTCTTTCCTTCATCTATTTCGCGCGCGCCGTTGCAATCCTCGTCTTCATCATGCTGCCGCCCGATGCGATCTTGACGCTGGTATTCGGTGCGGTGCTGGGACTGCTGTGGCTCTCCACCGTGCCGCCGACCTCGGGGCTGGTGGCGCTGATGTTCGGCACGCGCTGGCTCGCCATGCTGTTTGGCTTTGCCTTCTTCAGCCACCAGGTCGGCGGCTTCCTCGGCGTGTGGCTCGGCGGCCTGCTGTTCGAGCGCACCGGCTCTTACGACATGGTGTGGTGGCTCTCGATTCTGCTCGGGCTGCTGTCGGCGGTGATCAATCTGCCGATCGTGGAGAAGCCGGTCGAACGCGCCGCGCCCGCGGCGGCTTAACCATGCGTCATGCCCGGCCTTGTGCCGGGCATCCACGTCTTGTTTTCTTCCTGAAGGGATGAGGAACAACCGTGGCGAGCTTCAAGGCAATCGTGATCGAAAAGGCGGATGGCGGCCAGAAGGTCGGGCTCGTCGACTTCGACGAGCGCAACCTGATGGAGGGCGACGTCACCGTCCGGGTCGAGCGCTCCACGGTCAACTACAAGGATGGCCTTGCCATCACCGGCAAGGCGCCGGTGGTGCGGCGCTTTCCCATGATTGCCGGCATCGATTTTGCTGGCACGGTGGAAGCCTCGACCCATCCCGAGTGGAAGGCCGGCGACCGGGTGATCCTCAACGGCTGGGGTTGCGGCGAGACTCATCTCGGCGGCTATGCCGAGAAGGCGCGGGTGAAGGGCGGATGGCTCGTTCCGCTCCCCGACGGCATGATCGCGCGCGACGCGATGGCGATCGGCACGGCCGGCTATACCGCCATGCTGGCAGTGATGGCGCTCGAGCGCCAAGACGTGACCCCGACGGGCGGACCGGTCATCGTTACCGGCGCGGCGGGGGGCGTCGGCTCAGTCGCCGTTGCGATTCTTGCCAAGCGTGGCTTTCAGGTCACAGCGTCGACCGGCCGGCCGGAGGAGGCGGCCTATCTGAAAAAACTCGGAGCGAGCGAGATCGTCGAGCGCAAGGAACTCACCGGACCCGCAAAACCATTGGGAAAAGAGCGTTGGGCGGGCGGCATCGACACGGTCGGCTCGACCACGCTCGCCAATGTGCTTGCGATGACTCGCTATCGCGGCGCGGTGGCGGCGTGTGGACTCGCTGGCGGCATGGATTTGCCGAGTTCCGTCGCACCGTTTATTCTGCGCGGTGTGTCGCTCATCGGCATCGATTCCGTGATGTGTCCGATTACCGAGCGACGCGAGGCGTGGAGGCGGTTGGCGGGCGACCTCGATCGGGGAAAGCTTGCGGCCATGACGAACGAAATCGGGCTCGCCGAGGTGATCGCGGCGGGCCGCAGCATCGTCGAAGGCCGGGTTCGGGGTCGAATCGTGGTGAACATCGGGTAAACGCGTTCACCATTTGGCGACCATGCGCGGGCATGATGGTGCCCGATTCGCATGGTTAACGGGGCGATAACGGCCCAGGGCGTCGAAAGACTGGGGACAGGGGATCGGTATGATGATGCGGCTCGCGATGGTGATCGCCGCCTTGCTGGCGGCGAGCCCGGCACTCGCGCAAACAACGATGAACGCCGATACGGCGCGGCGATTCGTGATGGGCAAGTTGTTTGCCTTCACCTGCTTCGACGGCTCGCACGGCGCCGGCCGGATCTACAACGACGGCTCGGTGATCGCCAGCCTGCAGCTGCAGGGCTCGGGGCCGGTGCGCGCGCTCTGGCTGCCGGCTGGCACGGTGCACGCGCGTGGCGAGACCTATTGTGCCAACCTGAAAGGCATGATGTTCGAGCCGTGCTTCAACCTGGTGCGCTTCGACGACCGCACCTTCCGTGGCTCGGTTTCCGGCCTCGGCTTTGCCTATTGCGACTTCACCCGCCGCCTGACCGTGGCCGGCATGGGCGCGCGCAGCCACGGATCGGCGGCGGCGCGTCACGCAGCGCCGCCGGTGGCGACGACCGAGGCGGAGTGAGACCGCAGCTCGCTTTCGGCTGGCGACGTTCGTAGCCCGCGCTACTGCTTTTCCGGCACGGTGATCGGCTTGCCGCTCTCGGCAACGATGAACGCGAGAACTTTGGCCGGCTCGGTCTGCCTGGCATTCGCCGAGACCGCGTGCAGTTGGCCGGGCGCCTCGTGGAACGTCTGACCTTTGGTCAATGGGTCCGAGCTTCGCATGCTGCCCCCGTAATCAGCGAAATCAATAACTTATGCGCCCTCTAGATCCACAAGGATTTCCGCTTTGACGAGGTTTCTGACTATGTCGCGACGTCTGTGACGATGTGAGCGCGCAGCCGCGTGCTGCTCGACAATCGCGCCATCACCAGAACAGGAAAGCGAGCGCCTCATTGCATGGCGCATCATTCCCTGGCACCATGCGTGCAACCCGCCACAGAAGTGCGGTGCCGGACGCCGACCTAATTAAGCTCGGCGGCCGTCCATAGCCTGAAGGCTCCGATCCGTTAGGATCGCAGCCGTAGGGACCGACGAGGAAGGGTATCTTCTGGGCTCCCATATTGGGTCGCTCGTTGCGCGCTTAACAGCGCCGAGAGTGACCATGCTCGATTCTCGGCGCACAACCGAGGACCGAGCACATGCCTGGCCGCAGCCGCAAATCCGGCAAAGTCAACCCCCCCTCCCAACGCGAACAGCAGCGCCGCGCCGCACAGCGCCGCCTAGCGCTCGCCGCGACTGAATCTGCGCCGCTACTGCACACACGCTCGCAGACCACGCGCCTGCTGGGTTGCTCAACCAGCAGCCTGATCCGGCTGGAACGGATGGGTCGGTTGCGGCCGATCAAGCTCAACCCGGAATCGGCGACGGCGCAGACGTACTACTCGCACGCCAATCTGCTCGAACTGGTCGAGGCGCAGGCGGCGCATGGCTGACGGATTTCCATGAGCGCCGATCCCGCAATCCAGCTGCTCGGTGGCGCACAGCGTGGGCGAACGCGGGTCCGCGGTTTTGCACCGTGGTCGCCGCGCGCGGACACTCTCGCGCTGCTCGAATTGGTCCGCAGCGTCCTCGTTGAATATGCCGACTACCTGCCGCTCACCCTGCGGCAAATCTTCTATCGCCTCGTCGGGGCCCACGGCTACGAGAAGACCGAGCAAGCCTACGAACGGCTCGGCGAACATCTCAACCGTGCACGGCGCGCTCACATCATTTCCATGGATGCGATCCGCGATGATGGCGGCACGATTATCAAGCCGCATTGCTGGTCGAGCGCCAAGGAATTTCTAGAGACATTCCGTGGCGCGGCTCGTCGGTTCACGCTCGACCGCAGCGTGGGGCAGAAGACCCGGCTTTTGCCGTGATTTGCGAGGCGGCCGGGATGGCGCCGCAACTCGGCCGCGTGACCGACCCGTTCGGCATCACAGTGATGAGCAGCGGTGGCTTTGAGTCCGTTACCGAGAAGCACCGTTTCGCAGCAGAGCTGGCTAGCCAAAAGCGGCCGACCGAGGTGCTTTCAATCGGCGATCATGATCCAAGCGGTGCCCACATGTTCATCGCGTTCCTGGAGGACGTGGAAGCCTTCACGCGCGATCTCGGCGGCGCGGCAACTTTTACCCGGCTTGCCGTTACACCAGAGCAGATCGCGCAATACCGCCTGCCGACTGCACCGCCAAAGCTGACAGACAATCGCGCATTTCACGGCGAGACCTGTCAAGCGGAGGCGCTGGCGCCGGATGTGCTGGCCAACATCCTGCGCACTGCCATCGAGGCGCGCATCGACAGGGGCGCCTACGAGCGCGTTCTCCGCCGCGAACGCCGCGAGCGCGCTCGTTTGCGTCGCCTCATCGAGTCGCCATGACGATCAAACAGAACCCGCGAGTTGATGCTCACGCGGGAGTAAGTGACAGCGAAACGGGGAACAGCAATGACGGATAACTCGCTCCTGGCAGCTGCGCTGGATGACGCGCGGCGCGGAATTCCGGTCTTTCCTTGTCACCCTGCCGACAAGAGGCCGCTCACCCGCAACGGGTTCAAGGACGCGACGACCGACGAACAGCAGATACGCGCATGGTGGCAACAATGGCCAGACGCTCTGATCGGAATGCGCCGCCGTGCGCGCTGCCCACGCGCACCGGCGAGCGCTGCCGCCAATCGGGGACGGAAGCACGACACGGCAGACAATCCGAAGGGCTTCAACGCCGCAGTGCTGGCCATCATCGACTTCCTCGGCGGTGACCGTCGTACCGGTATGTGCCGGTGTCCGATTCACGACGATAGCAACCCGAGCCTGTCCGTCAGCAATGGCGATAAGGTGCGCGTGCACTTCTCCACTGAGCAGGCGGCGGCAACGAACGATGAAAAGCGCGCGCCGGACGAACGGCGGCAGTACGCGCTGAACATCTATAATGCGGTCAAGAACAGCTACGGACCGCGGCTGGGGAAACTGCTGCTGCTCAAGCATTACTTCGAGCCGCGCGGTCTCGCGGAAGTGCCGTCCACGGCGATGATCATCATGCCGTGGTGGTGGGTGCGGGGAACTGGTGCGAGCAGGGACGAGACCTTGCCGTCGCCGAACGTCGGCATGCTGCTGCCGATCGTAGACAAGTCGGGTAGGTTCCAGGGAATGCATGTGACCTGGCTCAACGACACCTTGAGCGACAAACGCGAGGAAGAACCTCAGCGACAGACATACGGTTTGCTCAAAGGCAACTTCGTTGAACTCGACCAGCTCGATTACCAGCATCCGCTCGATAAGTTGATCATCGCGGAAGGCATCGAGACCGCGCAAGCGGCGAGACAACTGACGGCGCTGCTCGGGGAGCGCCTTTTCGCCATCGCCGCCGGCGGCAGCAATTTGGCGAATGTCAATCCGCCCGAGGCGAAGGAATACATCATCTGCGTCGATGCTGATGACAATGACGCCGGTCTCAAACGTGCGGGCATGTTGGCGCAGTGCCTGGTTGGACATGTCGTGCGGATCGCGATGCCTGATCGACCCGAGGGAGGCAAGAGCGGCTACGACTGGAACGATGCCCTGTTGGACGCTCAAGGCGATGAAGCGAAGCTGAAGGAACTGGCGCGCGCGATCGAGGAGGCGCCGACGTTCGACCAGGTGATGACGAAAGAGGAGAAGCGCGAGGTACGCCTCAACGCCCTCGCGGTTCTCAAGCTAGAGGACCCTCTAGCTTAC
>Ga0310916_10000881_pt1 | contig 17169 bp, 16 predicted proteins | sample GREbulkMGLF176_FD_203444 | JGI IMG/M metagenome (GOLD analysis project Ga0310916, IMG submission 203444) | Lab enrichment of tropical soil microbial communities from Luquillo Experimental Forest, Puerto Rico - GRE.bulkMG.LF176 | ecosystem: Environmental > Terrestrial > Soil > Tropical forest >...
ACGAACGAATGTAGCTCGGCAGTTGCCAAAAAGAGACAGTTTCCGGCGTCGAGAAGCTGTTGCGTACCTGCGCCGGCGTCAGGCTGGTGGGCAGTTCGAAACTGTCCTGATCGACCGGCGGCGCATTGAGCGAATAGCGCCGTATCGATTTGAACAGCCAGCGGCCTTCTTCGAGCCTGCCTTCGCGCGCCTCGATTCGTTCCTTGAACTGATTGTCCGTATCAAATCGAAACAAGGTCAGCCCGGTCAGGCGCACGCCCTGTTGCTCGCTGCGGGCGGCGTTGATGATGACCTGACCGTCGGCATTCACCTGATTGATCCAGAACCCCGCGGCGTCCTGAACGCCGCCGCCAGGGGCGCCGCCGAACAGCTCGGCTTCCATCCGCTTGGAGAGTTCGCGGAGATTCGCCGACATCGGATTGTAGCCGACCGTCGCAAGGATTCCGAGCACCATGGCGCTGGCAAGCGCCGGCGCAATGAACTGCCACGCCGAGACGCCGGCGGCGCGTGCGACCACCAGTTCGAGCCGCCGCGACAATGCGAGATAGCAGGTCATCGCGCCGATCAGGACGCAGAAGGGCATCATCTTTTCGAGTAGCTGTGGTACGCGAAACAGGGAGGTCTCCGCCACCATGATCGGGGAAGCCGAAACCAGGCCTGAGGTTCTGCGCACCATTTCAATGTAATCGACGAGCACGAGCAGCAGGAAAATGCTGGCGAACACGCCGAGTGCCGAGACAACGAAGCGGCCGGCGAAATAACGTCCAAGCGTGTTGGTGATCATGCTCATGCTGCGGCCGTCCGTCGGAAAAGCCGCTGCAGGCGGGCATTGAAGTTGTTGATCGCTTCCATCATCGCTGCCGGCGGTTCGATCACCACGCTGCCAAGGATGATCCAGAGGCTCCCCACGATTGCGCCCGCCAGCAACAGATACTGAACGAGCGCGGCCCAGGGCGATTTCACCGTCATGACCGAGCAGGCAAATCCCGCCATGCGCAATCCGAACACCGCCAGGATCGCGCTGCCGATCGAGAAATTCCGGCTCTGGCGCGTGGTGCGCGGGGTACCGAGAAAGGCGAACGTCAGGGCTGCGAACGCGAACGGATAGATCGGCGCCATGAAGCGGTCATGCAGTTCGGCTCGGAACTGGCCGGAAAGCAGCCTGGACATCGGATCATTCTCGTCGACCGAAAACAGCTCCCACAGGTAGCGCTCGCGGATACCAAGCGAGGTGTCGTGCCCCTGCGAGAATTTCGACATGTCGAAAGCGTAACGGCCGAACGCCACCAATGCCGGATCGCGCTTTCCCGCCTCGAAACGCTGCAAGTTGCCGTCCTCGAGAACCAGGAACGAGCCGTTGCCGCTTTTGACCACGGTTCCGTGGTCGGCGACGATGCTCACGCGCTCCTTGGGATCGCGGCGGTCGTCGATGAAAATGCCGAGCAGTATGCCGCCGGGTTGCCGCTCGCGGATGCGGATGGTCAGGTTCTGATCGAGTTGTGCAAAACGTCCGGGCTGCAGAATGTTGGTGAGCACGTCGGCCGTGATCTCGGCGTCCCACTGCTTGATTCGCCGCATGCCGTCAGGCGCGAGATAGGCGGCAATGAAGGCCACCAACAGCGCCACCACGATGGTCGCATGAACGAAGGGGCGAAACAGCCGGAAGGGCGAGAGGCCGGCCGCGTTCATCACGATGATCTCGGAGTCGGTCGCGAGCTTGTTCAGGGTGTGGGAGATTGCGATCATCAGCGCGATCGGTGCGATGACCAGCACGAGCGCCGGGATGACGAGGCTCGTGAGACCGAGGAAGGTCGCGACCGTCTGACCCTGGCTGGTCATCAAATCGATGCCGCGCAACGCCTGCGTAATCCAGATCACCCCGGTGAGGCTGACCAGGACGAGCGCAAACGACGCAAGCGTCGTGCGGAAAATGTACCTGTCGATCGACCCCATCGTTACCGCACGATCCCGCCCTGCCACGCCAGGACTGACGAACTGCAACCATCCCTCGAAAGGGTCCCCAATCGGTCGCGCCGCCGCCCCGTCCCGCACGCTTATTGTCTCACACCATCTCCTTGATCCGTCAACAAAATGGCCGCGGAATGGCACCGCAGGGCGATGGTTGATATTTCGATCCATGTGGCCACCCTGTCACGGCGGCGCTTGGCAGGCGCAGGGCCCGCAGGCCATAGTGGGAGAATGAGGCCGCCTCGCATCGCAAAGGGCGGCGGAAGAGCCGACCAGGAGCCGGCTGCTCACGCCGCAAAGCCTTGATTTTTGGAGGATTTATCTATGTCCGACGCCGTGAAGGTCGGCTTCGTCCCGCTGTCCGCAGCCGCGCGCGGCACGCTGGTGGTGTTCTGCGATGAAGCGCTCAAGCTCGGGGCTGCCACCCGCAAGGCGCTCGGGGGCGCGGCCGACCTGGTCAAGCGCGCCGCTGCAGCAGCGGAGTTCAAGGGGAAGAACGGGGCGACCCTCGATCTCCTGGAGCCCGACGGAATCAAGATTCAGCGCTTGATAGTGGTCGGAGTTGGCAAGCCATCCGAGCTGAAGGAGAAGGATTTCTTGAAGTTCGGCGGGGCATTGGCCGGAAAACTCAATGCCGCGACTGAAGCGGTGACGGTTCTTGCGGAATTGCCTGACGGCGCCATCGAACCGGCGAATGCCGCGAGTATTGGCGCGGGCGTCCGACTCCGCGCCTACAGGTTCAACCGCTACAAGACCAAGAAAAAGGACGAGAACGACGCACTGCGCGCACAGGTTTCGATCTTAGTCGGCGATGTGGCCGCGACCCGCAAGGCGTTTGCGGCGAGTGCGCAGGTGGTCGACGGCGTGTTGATGGCGCGCGAACTCGTGAACGAGCCACCGAATGTGCTTTACCCCGAGGAGTTCGCGCGTCGGGCCGGCCAACTGCGCAAGCTTGGCGTCACCGTTGAGGTTCTCGATGTCAAGGCGATGACCAAGCTCGGCATGGGCGCGCTGCTCGGGGTTGCGCAGGGATCGGCGCGGCCGGGCCGCACCGTCATCATGCGCTGGAACGGCGGAAAGCGCGGCGCTCAACCGGTTGCGTTTGTCGGCAAGGGCGTCTGTTTCGACACGGGCGGTATCTCGATCAAGGGCGCGGCGAATATGGAGGACATGAAAGGCGACATGGGAGGCGCTGCCTGCGTCGTCGGCTTGATGCAAGCGCTCGCCGCGCGAAAGGCGCATGTGAACGCGGTCGGCGCGATCGGTCTGGTCGAAAACATGCCTGACGGCAACGCTCAGCGCCCTGGCGACATCGTTACCTCGATGTCAGGCCAGACCATCGAGATTATCAACACCGACGCCGAGGGCCGGCTCGTGCTGGCGGATCTGCTCTGGTACGTGTCGAAGAAATTCAAGCCGAAATTCATCGTCGATCTCGCGACGTTGACCGGCGCAATCATGGTGGCCCTTGGCACCGAACATGCCGGCCTGTTCTCCAACAATGACGAGCTGGCGCAGCGCCTGAGCGAGGCAGGCGCAGCAACCGGCGAAAAAGTATGGCGCATGCCGCTCGGTCCCGAGTACGACAAGCTGATCGATTCGCAATTCGCCGATATGAAGAATACCGGCGGCCGACATGGCGGCTCGATCACGGCTGCACAATTCCTGCAACGCTTCGTCGACAGCACGCCGTGGGCGCATCTCGATATCGCGGGAACTGCAATGGGCGCTCCGAAGACGGAGATCAACCAGAGTTGGGGCTCCGGCTACGGCGTTCGCCTCCTCGATCGGCTGGTCGCGGATCATTACGAGACATGACGGAAGTCCTGTTCTATCACCTGCAGAACATGTCGCTCGAAAGCGTTCTGCCGCCGCTGCTTGAGAAATCGCTGGAACGCGGCTGGCGCGTCGTCGTGCAGTCGACTTCGCAGGAACGCGCCGATGCGCTGGATGCGCATTTGTGGACTTATCGCGATGATTCGTTCCTGCCGCATGCCACCTGGCATTCGGGCGATGCCCAGGATCAGCCGATTGTGCTTGCGGTGGAAGAGGGGAATCCGAACCGGGCAAATGTCAGATTTCTGATCGACAACGCCAACTTACCTGTGGACTCGCAATCCTACGAGCGCGTGGTGCTGCTTTTCAACGGCGACGATGATGATGCGCTCAAGGCCGCCCGCGCGGCCTGGACCGATTGCAAATCCCGCGGTTTCGAGGTCACCTATTGGCAAGCAGACGAGCAGGGCCGCTGGCGGCGTCGCGAATAGCGGTCAACAGGGATTAACGGTATTTTTTTGCGGTCTTGCGTCGGGGACTTTCATCAGCCACGGTGACGCCGCAAAATAGTGCTCGGACGAACCGTTTAAGGGCTTCGTTTAAGGGCTTAAGGGCTGACTTGGGGAACTCGCGTCAAAACGTGCGACAGGAAAACCAAACGGAAATGCGGTTTCTGGCGCTGCTCGTGCTCGCGCCGCTGATTGCGGGCTGTTCGGGCGCATCCGACCTGGTGTCGAAGGACGCCGAATGGTTTTCGCGCCCCGGCCGGCTCTTCATCAGGAATGTTTCGATCGACGCGCCACCGCTCACCCCGGACAAGCCGGTGACGGCAGAGGACCTCGTCAGCGCCAACGGTGCGTGTCCGGGCATGGCAGCGCCCGGTGCGCCCGCGGAGGCCAACGCCCTGACCCAAGGTCCGGCTGGCTCACAGCCGCCAACCTCGCTGGGATCGGTAGCGCTGGGACATACCGAGTGTGACGTCGTGCGCGGTATCGGCGCGCCCGACAGCGTCAACATATCCAACGGCCCGGGCGGCGATCGCGTTGCGGTCGTGACCTGGTCGCGCGGCCCACGTGCCGGTATCTACACCTTTACGGCGGGCCGCCTGAGCTCGGTCGAGCGCGGAGCTGAGCCGGTGGCGCCACCGAAGCCGACAAAATCGAAGAAGAAACCTGCGGCGACGTAACCCGTCTGTGCGGTTCAGCCCGTCGCGGCGTCATGCTGGCTGCTCGCCTCCAACCAATCCTCCTCGGCGCGCTGTAGCGCGCTCGCCGCACTAACGCGGGCCTTGGCGAGCTGCGCAGCCTGCTTGGGATCGCGGCTGAAAATATCCGGCAAGGCGAGCGCGGTATCGATTTTCGCGATGATACCGCTGATGCGTTCGATCTCGGCCTCGGCCTCGGCAATTCTCTGCCTCAGCGGTTTCCGCCTCTCGTTTCGGCTCCGTTCCGCCTTCTCGCGGTCGTCGCGCTCGTCGTTATTGCGCAAGCTGATGCGTTCCATGCGGGATGACAGCACGAGACTTCGGTAGTCGTCGAGATCGCCATCGAAACCTGTCACCGTACCGTCCGCGACCACCCACAAGCGGTCGGCGCAGGCCTCGATGAGGTAGCGATCATGTGAGACCATGATCACCGCGCCCGGAAAATCGTTGATCGCTTCCGCAAGCGCCGCACGGCTGTCGATGTCGAGATGGTTGGTCGGTTCGTCCAGAATGATCATGTTGGGGCCGAAGAAGGTCGCAAGCCCCAAAAGCAGGCGCGCCTTCTCGCCGCCGGACAGGCTTTTCACCGACGTGTCCGCCGCCTTGCCGGAGAAGCCGATCGCTCCGGCTCGCCCCCGCACCTTCGATTCCGGCGCGTCCGGCATCAATGCGCGAATATGGTCGTAGGGCGAACCGTCCTCATTCAATTCGTCGAGCTGATGCTGGGCGAAATAGGCGATGCCGAGTTTTTCCGCCCGCGTGACGGAGCCCGAGAACGGTTTCAGCCGATCGGCCAGCAGCTTCACCAGCGTCGACTTGCCGTTGCCGTTGGCGCCCAAAAGCGCGATGCGGTCGTCGTTGTCGATGCGCAAGGTCACGCGGTTGAGCACGGGCCTTTGGGGATCGTAGCCGACCGAGACCTCGTCGACGGCGATGATCGGTGGCGAGAGCATCTTTTCGGGATGCTGAAAGGTGATCTCCTGCACGTCCTGCGTCACCAGGGCCGCAATCGGTTTCATTCTCTCCAGCATCTTGACGCGCGACTGTGCCTGCCGCGCCTTCGATGCCTTCGCCTTGAAGCGATCGACGAAGGCCTGGAGGCGCTTGCGCTCCGCCTCCTGACGTTTGGCCTGCTTGGCGTCGAGCATCTCGCGCTGGGCGCGCTGCTCCTCAAAGGAGGAGTAGCCGCCGCGGTAGAGCGTGAGCTTGCCGCGATCCAGATGAAGGATCTGATCGACTGAAGTTTCCAGCAGGTCGCGGTCGTGGCTGATGACGATCACGGTACGCGGATAGTGGGCAAGATGATCTTCGAGCCAGAGCGTGCCTTCGAGATCGAGATAGTTGGTCGGCTCGTCCAGCAGCAAAAGGTCGGGTACTGCAAACAGCGTTGCCGCAAGCGCAACCCGCATCCGCCAGCCACCGGAGAACTCGCCGACCGGCCGCGCCTGGTCTGCGGTCGAAAAGCCAAGACCGCTGAGAATCGCAGCCGCCCGGGCCGGAGCAGAATGTGCATCAATGTCGACCAGCCTGGTCTGGATCTCGGCAATCCGGTGCGCATCGCTGGCCGTTTCGGCTTCGCGAAGCAGGGTGTGACGCTCAAGGTCCGCCTCGAGCACGACCTCGATCAGGCTTTCCGGCCCGTCGGGCGCCTCCTGCGCGAGGCTTCCGACACGCCAACGCGAGGGAACTGCAATGCTCCCGCTTTCGGTCGCCAGTTCACCGCGAATGGCGCGGAACAGGGTTGACTTGCCGGTGCCGTTACGACCGACCAGGCCGACGCGCGCGCCAGGGATGATCTGGACTGTGCTGCGATCAATCAGGAGCCTTCCCGCGAGGCGGATCGAGATATCGGAAATCGAGAGCATGGGCGCTTGTCGACGCTCGCAGCGTCAAACGCAACCGCTTTGTGAGCAAAAAGATACCGCCGAGGGCGCAACCAGGGAAAATTGCTTTCGCAAGGCCTAACGCCCGGCACGGCTGTCATTGTCCCGCTTGCGCAGTTCTTCGAGCAGATCCCGCAGGTACGGGGTGAGGCCGGAAAAGTCGGGCCGCAGACTTTGTTGCAGCCGTTCGCCGACAGCATCACAGATCGATCGTACCGTTTTGCGATCGATCGGTTCGATGGGGTCGGTGATTTTTGGCATGGCTGTCGTCTGCAACGGGCTCATGCCATTAGAAGTCGCGGGCGCGAAATTTGTTTCCGGTCCGCCGGGTAGCTTTTTCGTTAGGATCGGGAACCAGCCCAATAGGTCCCGGCCTGGAGCCGGGACTTATTGGTTGTCGCAAACATCAGTAGCAGCGGTTCACCAGACGCCAGCGGGGTCCCCAGGGGGTCGGGACCAGTTCGCGGACGTAACAACCGCCGTAACCATAGTAACCGGGTCCGCCGACATAGAAGCGCGGGCCTCCGTGATACCAGCCGCCGTGCCAGCCCGGATGGAAGCCCCAGGCGGAGGCGGAGGTCGGAGCTAAGGCCGCCGCACCCAGCGATGCCGCGGCAACTGCAACAAGCGAGAGTTTGCGTAACATGGTCGTTTACCTTTCATCGGCGTGATCGGCGCCATCGTGAAAATCGCGTCCGGTCAGGCCTCGAGGGGGGATGAGACTTCCGGACAATTGCAGGCTATTCCCGTCGAGCTGAACGACGCCGCGACGGCGGGTGCAGAATGGGTTCACCTTGGTGAAATGGTTGTAATTCCGGCTGGTTAACGCCTTGGGGAGGTGTTTGGGGGTCGCTTGCCGTGTCCGCAAGGCGCCGATATAAGCCCGCAACTCCCGGACTTAACCCGCTCCCGTAAGGACGAAATCATGGCGATTGAACGCACCTTCTCGATCATCAAGCCCGACGCGACCGAGCGCAATTTGACCGGGGCCATCAATGCACTGATCGAGAAGGCGGGGCTGCGCATCGTGGCGCAAAAGCGGGTTCGCATGACGCGCGAGCAGGCCGAGACCTTCTATGCCGTGCACAAGGCGCGGCCGTTCTTCGCCGAGCTCGTGGAGTTCATGACCTCCGCTCCGGTGGTCGTGCAGGTTCTGGAAGGCGAGGGCGCGGTGTTGAAATATCGCGATGTCATGGGCGCGACCGATCCGGCCAAGGCGGCAGAGGGAACAATTCGCAAACTGCATGCGAAGTCGATCGGCGAAAACTCGGTGCACGGGTCGGACGCCCCGGAGACGGCCGCGATCGAGATCGCCCAGTTCTTTTCGGGCAACGAGATCGTCGGTTAAGTACGAGGAGCAGACACGAGCCGCGCGGGGCGGCTGCCGGGCTTCGAGGGGGAGGCTGTGAATTGGCTGTTGCAGGTGCTTGATCCCGCCAACATCGGCGCGTTCTTCACGCAGTTCCATGCCGACATGCAACGACCGGCCTTCTGGCTCGCGGTCGGTAAGATCATCTGGATCAACGTGCTGTTGTCCGGCGACAACGCGCTCGTGATTGCGATGGCCTGCCGCGGCCTGCACGGTCGGCATCGCCTTTGGGGCATGGTTATAGGTTCCGGCGTCGCCGTGGTGCTGCTCATCGCATTCACCGGCATCGTCGCAACTTTGATGTCGCTTCCGTTTCTGAAGCTGGTCGGCGGCGTAGCCTTGCTCGTGATCGCCGCAAAGCTTCTGGTGCCGGAAGACGAGAACGACGAAATCGCAGCCGGCACCACGCTCTGGCATGCCGTGCGCATCGTCGTCATTGCCGACATCATCATGAGTCTGGACAATGTGATCGCGGTTGCCGCCGCGGCGAACGGCCAGTACTCGCTTCTCGCTATCGGCCTTGCGATCTCCATTCCCATGATCATCGCCGGCGCGGCGCTGATCATGCTGGTGCTCGATCGCTTTCCGGTCCTGGTCTGGCTCGGTGCCATGCTGCTCGGCTGGATCGCCGGCGATGTGATCGCGAGCGATCCAGTCGATCAGTCGCTGCTTCACGAGGTGCTCAACGGCCAGATGGTCTTCAGTATCGAAGCGACCTCGGCGATCTTCGGCGCATCGCATCTCAGCTTCGACGGCGATCTGATGGATTTCGTCGCCTCGGCGGCGGGCGCGGTTATCGTGCTGATCGTGGGTTCGATCTGGCGATCGCGCAAGCTGCGGGAATCCGCACGCGTCGCGAGCCTGGCCGCCGCCGAAGCGGCCCAACGCGCCGATTAGAGGATCACGCGTTAGCGCCTGACGATCGACCCCGACCGGCCGACAAGCCTTGCGAGCTGCTTGAAGCGGCTGCCGACGCGGTCGGCGACCAGATCCACCATCTGATGCTCGAATACCAGCATCAGCTTTCGCCCGTTGCTGCGGAAATGTGTCGCCGACAGCACGCCCGGCCGCGCCGCCGAGATCAAATGGGCGACCCGGAACGCTGCGCCGAGCACGCGAGCGCGCTCCAGCATCGTCGGCGTCACCTGCTCCTGGATGATGACGGGCGGCTGGTTTTCCTCGCTTAAGCCTGCGTAGCGGAAGAACACTGACAGCGCGACAAAGGCGCGGCCCTGATGCGTGATCGAGCCGAAATTGCCGTTGGTGATAAGCTCGAGCGTCTGCTCACCGCGGTGATCGGGGTGCACCCGCCAGGCGATGTCCGAGAGCAGGCAGGCGGCATGGCGGAGCCTTCGATCCTCCTCGGTCTCGCGCAGATGCACGACACGCGCAAGCCGATCGGTCCATTCGATCAATTCCTGGGCGTGGCGCGCCGAGCGCGACAGCAATTCGTTCAGTGACTGCGCGGCGCAAAGCAAACCGTCCTTGGCGCGCTCGCTCTCCCCCAACATCGAATACAGGAGACCTTCGCGCACCCCGAAGGTCGAAAACGTAATGTTTTTCGGTTTGGCGACCCGGATGATGTATTCGAGGACCAGCGCCGCGTAGGTCAGTAGCGGACGCCGTGCATCCGCGACGGCCTCGATATTGTCCAGCATGTTGGCAGCAGCCAGCCGCCGCAGCCTTTGCACGAAATCAAGCGCGTCGGCAGCCGTGATCGAATAGCCGTGCATGACTTTCAGCGGATAGCCGCTCTGGACGATGTGAATGCGCGCCAATGCGCGCCAGGTCCCGCCGACGGCATAGAAGGTGCGACCGCGACCAGCCTTCAGCCGCGGGATCTCTTCCAATTCGTTCTTGACGATGCGCTCCGCTCGCTTCAGCGATTTGTGCGAAAGGTCCTGCAGCGCCAGGCTGCCGAGCGGCAGCGTCACGCCGCCACGCACCTGATGGCCCCGCACATCGATCAACTCCAGCGAACCGCCGCCGAGGTCGCCAACGATGCCGTCGGGCTTGTGAATGCCCGAGACGACACCGAGCGCAGAGAGCTTGGCTTCGCGCGGGCCGGACAGGATTTCGATGCGAACACGGCAGATGCGCTCGGCTTTTGCGATGAAGTCCGGCCCGTTGCTGGCATCCCGGCAAGCAGCGGTGGCGATGGCGTAGACACGGCCGACCCGCTGCACCCTGCACAGCGCATGAAACCGTCTCAGCGACGTCAAGGCCTTGTCGACGGCATCGGGTGCCAAAAGCCCGGTGCTTTGCACCTCACGGCCCAACCCGCACAACGTCTTCTCGTTGAACACGGAAACGAGGCTCCGCGCCATCCGCTCATAGACGACGAGACGAACCGAGTTCGAGCCGATGTCGATGACCGCGACGCTCGGTGCACGCTTTCGCGGCCGGCTCACCGGCAGAGCCCCCTAAGACGAATGATGACGTTCGGTACGGCGCGTGAGACGGCGCGGTGAGGATTCCTTGAGCGACTTTCCACGGCCTGAGAGACTCGGATTCGTCATGAAATAGTTATGAAGGTTAAAAGGCTCTTCGCCTTTCGCGGCCTTCATACGCGTAGACGACCCGTCCGGCAACAATTGCCAGCTCTGCTCGTTGTCCTTCAGGTTGGCGACCATGATCTGTTCGAGAACCTGCTGATGCACCGTAGGATTTTGCAGCGGACACAGCACCTCGACGCGGCGGTCGAGATTGCGCGGCATCATGTCGGCGGAGGAGATATACACAGCTGCTTTCGAGCCGGGTAAGCCCTGTCCCATGCCAAAACAGTAGATTCGGCCGTGTTCGAGGAAGCGGCCGATCACTGACTTGACGCGGATGTTCTCGGAAAGTCCAGGCAGTCCGGGCCGCAGGCAGCAGACACCGCGTACCACCAGTTCGACCGAGACGCCGGCCTGGGACGCCTCGTATAGCGCGTCGATGATCTCGGGGTCGACCAGTGCATTCATCTTCATCCAGATCGCGGCGGGCTTGCCGTGGCGGGCATGGCTGGTTTCGTCACGAATGTGCGAAATGATCCGCTTGCGCAGCGTGAGCGGCGATACTGCCATCTTCTCCAGATCGCTCGGCGCAGCATAACCGGTGATATAATTGAATACCCGTGCCGCATCGCGGCCGATCGCCGGATCGGATGTGAAGAACGAAAGGTCGGTGTAAATGCGCGCGGTGACCGGGTGGTAATTGCCCGTCCCGGTGTGGACATAGGTGGTGAGACTGCCGCCCTCGCGGCGTACGACCATCGACAGCTTGGCGTGGGTCTTCAATTCAAGGAAGCCATACACCACCTGCACGCCGGCGCGCTCGAGGTCGCGCGCCCAGCGGATGTTGGCTTCCTCGTCGAAGCGCGCCTTCAGCTCGATGAGGGCGGTCACCGACTTGCCGGCCTCCGCGGCTTCGCCCAGCGCACGCACGATCGGCGAATTGTTGGAGGTGCGGTAGAGCGTCTGTTTGATGGCGACAACGTCGGGGTCGCGCGCGGCCTGCTGGAGGAATTGCACCACGACATCGAAGGATTCGTAGGGGTGATGGACGATCAGGTCTTTCTGCCGGATCGCTGCGAAGATATCGCCGCCATGTTCGCGCACCCGCTCCGGGTGGCGGGGCACATACGGGGTAAACTCAAGATCAGGCCGGTCGAGCCGGGTCAGTTGTGACAGCTCGTTCACGGCCAGCACACCATCGACAAGGAAAACCTCGTCGTCAGCGACCGATAGCGCCTGCTGCACGAAGGTGCGCAGCTCCTCCGGCATGTTGGCATCGATTTCAAGCCGGATCACCGATCCGCGGCGCCGCCGCTTCAGCGCGGTCTCGAAAACCCGCACCAGATCTTCCGCCTCTTCCTCGATTTCGATTTCGGAATCCCGGATGATCCGGAATGCGCCTTGGCCGTTCACCGTGTAGCCGGGAAACAGCCTGTTGATGAACAGGCCGGTTGCCTGCTCGAGCGATAGCAGCCGCACCACGCCGTCCTTCGCCGCGGGCATGCGGATGAAGCGGTCGATCTTGCCGGGCATGCGGATCAACGCGTTCATCGGTTTGCCGTCGGACGTGCGGGTCAATTGCAACGCGATGGTGAACCCGAGGCTTGGGATGAACGGAAAGGGATGCGCGGGATCAATCGCAAGAGGAGTCAACAACGGAAAGATGTTGTGGAGGAAGTAATCCTCGACCCAGGTTCGCTCGGCCTTGGTGACGTCACGGCCCTCGACGAGCACGATTCCGACCGCGGAAAGCACGTGGCGCAGCTCGCGCCAGATTGCCTGCTGGTCGCTGGCGAGTTTTGAAACTGTCTGGTTGATCAGGACGAGCTGTTCGGCGGGCGTTAACCCGTCGGGGCTGCGTTCGGGGATGCCTTCGCGGACCTGCGCCTTGATGCCGGCGACGCGGACCATGAAGAACTCGTCAAGGTTATTTGCGGAAATCGACAGGAACCGCACCCGCTCGAGCACGGGGTGGCCGGGATTGACGGATTCCTCGAGGACCCGGCGGTTGAAATGCAGCCAGGAAAGCTCGCGGTTAATAAAGCGCTCAGGGCCGGCGGCAGCCGGCGAAGCGGTCTGAGGGGCGGCCTGTTTCTCTTCAATTACAATGGCTTGCTCAGATTCCATGAGAGTTCGATCCAAACGCGGCTTGAAATCTCATCCGCTTTTAGCCTGGTGCGGCGCAAACTGTGTGACACCGGGGAGATTGTCCATGCCATGATGTCGCGAGCCGGCAGGACGTCAAGACGCGGGTTCGTTCAAGAATTGCGTAGGACTTCGGCGGCCAGCGCCCGCGTCACGGGCCGTCCCAGCCGCAGGGCCTCGCTATCGAGGAATTCGACTGCCTGCCGCGCCGCAACATAAGATCGCTCGATCCGGGCGGCGAGATAGCTGACCAGGGCCTCATCGACCGGGAGCTGGCGATCAGCGCAAAACTTTATGATCAGTGCCCGGAATAGCTGATCGTCGGGCGGCTGGATTGTAACCACCGGCAGCGCGCGCAGCCGCGAGCGCAGGTCGCGCAACTCGATCTCGAGCGCGGTGGGGGCGACGCGCGCAGTGATCAGTACATGGGCCTGATCCTCGCGCGCAAGGTTCAGAAGGTGAAACAGCGCGCGTTCGTCGAATGTCGCCTCGTTCAAATCCTCCACGACGAGCGCGCCGGTGGCTAGCGCGGCGGGCACATTCGCGGCGGTCAGGGCGTGCGCGGTAGTAGAACGCGCACCCGCCTGTTCAGCCCAGATCGTCGCCAGGTGGCTTTTGCCCGACCCTTTTGGCCCGACCAGCAGCATGGTCCGGCTCGGCCATTCAGGCCAACTGTCGATCAGCGCGAGGGCGGCGGCGTTGGCAGGTCCCTCCTGGAAATTGTCGCGCGTCAGGCTTTCCGCGTGTGGCAGTGCGAACGCCAATTGACGGGGTTGAACGCGACCTGCCACGCGAATTGCTCCATGCCGGGAACGATCCGGCGCCTTCCAACGGTCTTGGGCTAGTGGTCCAATTCCAACATACGCATCCCATCCGGGATGCGTATTTGCGAAACTAGATCGTGCTCATGTGCCGTACCCATTCCACGAGATAAAGGGATACGGAGGACAGCGTAAAGACCGTAACAAGCCCCATCAGGATCAAATCGTAGGGCATCGGCTTGAAGTCGAAGCCGAGCGAACCCAGCACCAAAGCCGCGAACGCCACCTGGGCCACCGTATTGAGCTTCGACAACATCGACGGCTTCATTGCGACCGGCTTGTCGAACAACCACGACACGATCACGGCCGCGACGATCATGAGGTCGCGCGACACCACCAGGATCACGATCCAGCGCGGGACGGCGCCCCAGATTCCAAGCGCGATATAGATCGAGACGAGCAGCGCCTTGTCTGCCAGCGGATCAAGCAGTGCGCCCAGCTCGCTCGTCATGTTGAAGCGCTTGGCCAGAAACCCGTCGACCGCATCGCTGACGCCGGCGACGATGAACACGGCAAAAGCGAATTCCATCTGGTTGGAGGCGATCGCCCAGACGATGATCGGGACCAAAAGGATCCGGCCCAGCGTGATGAGGTTGGGGATGCTGTTCGGAATGCTCACCTGGCGCTTCCCGGCGCGAAAAGGTCCGGCCCCGTTTGGCGGTTGAGCCGGTTGTTATCTACATAGTACATGGCTCGCGGTCTTGCGAGCCATTGCACGGCGGCGAAATCCGACGTAACCAGCCGAAATCATTCCGGAACTGTGCCGCCGATGGCCGAACGCAAAAACGGGCTCACCTACGCCGATTCGGGCGTCGATATCGACGCAGGCAATCGCCTGGTCGATCTCATCAAGCCGATGGTTCGTGCCACGGCGCGCGCGGGGAGTGACGCCGAGATCGGCGGCTTCGGCGGACTGTTCGATCCGAAGGCCGCTGGCTTCAAGGACCCGGTGCTGGTTGCCGCAACCGACGGCGTCGGCACCAAGGTGAAGATCGCAATCGAGACCGGATTACATGGCAGCATCGGCATCGATCTCGTTGCGATGTCGGTCAATGATCTCGTCGTGCAGGGCGCGGAGCCCTTGTTCTTCCTGGACTACTTTGCCTGCGGCAAGCTGGATCCGGAGGCCACCGCCGCCGTCATCGCGGGCATCGCCGAGGGCTGCCGGGAGTCCGGTTGTGCTCTGATCGGTGGCGAGACAGCGGAGATGCCCGGGCTCTACAAGGACGGCGACTACGATCTTGCCGGTTTTGCGGTCGGCGCGGCCGAGCGCGGAACGCTGTTGCCGCGACCCGACATCGCGATTGGCGACGCCATCATCGGGCTCGGGTCGTCGGGCCTCCACTCCAACGGCTTTTCGCTGGTTCGCAAAATCGTCGCGCAATCCGGTCTGCCCTTCGAAGCGCCAGCGCCGTTTTCGCCGGTCATGACGCTGGCAGGCGCGCTGCTTGCGCCGACGCGGCTCTATGTGAAGTCCTGCCTGCGCGCGATCAGGGAGACTGGCGCGGTGAAGGGGCTCGCGCACATTACCGGCGGCGGCTTCACCGACAACATTCCGCGCGTCCTGCCGAAACATCTCGGCGTCGGGATCGATCTCGCGCGTCTGCCGGTGCTGCCGGTGTTCAAATGGCTGGCCGAGCAGGGTGGTCTTGCGGAGAGCGAGTTGCTGCGTACGTTCAATTGCGGCATCGGCATGATCGCGATCGTCAGGCCGGATGCGATCAAGGAGGTGACTGAAGTGCTTACCTCGAGCGGCGAGAGCGTGGCGATGCTGGGCACGGTGCTCCCGGCCGAGGGCGAGCGTCGCGTCGTCTATAACGGCCATCTTGATCTCAGGCGGTGAGTGCATGAAACGCCGCGTCGCCATCCTGATTTCCGGGCGCGGTTCGAACATGGCCGCGCTGATCAAGGCCGCTGCTGCGGCCGATTATCCGGCGGAAATTGTCCTCGTAATCTCGAACCGCGCGGACGCGGGCGGTCTCGAGAGGGCGAGCGCAAGCGGCATTGCGACCGTGGTCATCGAGAGCAAGCCGTTCGGAAAGGATCGTGCTGCTTTCGAGGCGGCGTTACAGGCGGCGCTTGATCAGTATCGCATCGAGTTGGTTTGCCTCGGCGGCTTCATGCGCCTTTTCACGGCCGATTTCGCGCGGCGCTGGTATGGGCGGATGCTGAACATCCATCCCTCGCTGCTGCCATCCTTTCCGGGACTCGATCCGCACGGGCAGGCGCTGCGCGCCGGCGTGAAGATTTCCGGCGCCACCGTCCATTTTGTCATCCCCGAGACCGACGCCGGTCCGATCCTGATGCAGGGCGCGGTCGCCGTCAGCGATCACGATACCGCCGAGACGCTTTCGGAGCGCATTCTGGAGGTCGAGCATCGCATCTACCCCGATGCCTTGCGGCTGCTCGCCACCGGCGCCATCGAGCTGGACGGAGATATCTGCAAGACGCCGGACAGTGCCGGCTCCGGCAATTTCCTGATCTCGCCGGTTGCCAGCGCCGACGGGACATCGGCCTGAGCGCTCGCAGTCTACCCCCGGCCTTGAAACAAAAATCCCCCGGCAATTGCCGGGGGTCACTTGTCATGGCAGGCGCGGATCCCGCGAAAGTCAGGAGACCTTCAGGTTTTCCGCGGAAGTCTTGCCGCGATTTTCCACGAGGTCATATTCCACGACCTGGTTTTCGTTGAGGGTGGCGAGTCCCGCGCGCTCGACGGCGGAGATGTGGACGAACACGTCCTTGTCGCCGGCTTGCGGTTTAATGAACCCATATCCCTTGGTCGGGTTGAACCACTTGACGGTACCCTTCGGCATCGCCTGTCTCCTGGTCTAGACGTAAAAAAGACGCGGCGACGCTTGACGCGTGCCACGCCACAAACGGGTTTCCGGTGGTCTGCTCAATTTCCGAGTCTTAGGTATCAAGTTCGCAAAACGACAGTTGATCGGCCAAATCCGATTGCAAGGCGGATAGCAACACGAAATTGGTCCCTTAGCAAGCTTCTGGCCCGGCTCAGGAAATCGTCCCGGGCGGCATAGCTGTGGCAGCGGAGGCACAATTTCCGCCAATTGGCCGCAGGGGCGCGGTCAAGCAATTGACCCCCGACGGGAACCCGGGGCAAATCGGCTTCAACCGACAGTACTTTTTGCGTTCGTTCCCCCCTTTGAAAACGGCATCATGTGCTGCCCATCACGGCCTTCGAAGGTAGAGAACAGAGGGGTTGCGCCGTCCTGCCCGCCCTGGTTTTCGTGCTCGCGGCGATCGGTTCGTCGCCAGTCTTCGGGCAGGGGGCCTTCGTACCTGGGCCAGCGCCGACGTCCGTTCCAACGCCGATAGACATCAATTCCGAGATTGCGTCAGGCGCCCAGGTTCTTGATCTCGGCGGCAGTTTCCTCGAGCGGCTTGGCAACCAGGCCGCCGGCGGCTTTGGGCGGGCGCTGCGCAATAATCCCGGCGGCGGCGGTGCCTCGGAAGCAGTCGAAGGGCCGCGCTTTCGAAGCTGGGGCGAGGT
>Ga0310916_10000883_pt1 | contig 17166 bp, 16 predicted proteins | sample GREbulkMGLF176_FD_203444 | JGI IMG/M metagenome (GOLD analysis project Ga0310916, IMG submission 203444) | Lab enrichment of tropical soil microbial communities from Luquillo Experimental Forest, Puerto Rico - GRE.bulkMG.LF176 | ecosystem: Environmental > Terrestrial > Soil > Tropical forest >...
GGGCAGAAAAGGCTTTGTCAGAAAGTCAAAGGCGCCTCCCCGCATGCTCTCTACCGCGAGCTCAATACTTCCCACGGCCGTAAGAAAGACAACCGAAACCGTCGGATCATCCTGCTGTACGAGCCGCAGGACATCCAGACCGGTCCCGTCGGGCATCTTCTGATCGGTTATCACCGCCTCGTATTCACCACTGGCGATCTTCTTTCGAGCCTCTTCAACCCCGCCCGCCTCGAACACAGCATGCCCGTCCTGCTGCAGGTTCGTCGCAAGAATCCTCCGCATATGTGGTTCGTCGTCTACGACAAGTATTCTCGCCATACTTAATGTTTCACCATTTCGATTGACGCTCCCACCGCGGCAGGCAGATTGACGGAAAACCTGACGCGGTCAGGACCGTTCTCTGTCAGGGTGAGGTCCCCTCCCTGGCTGCGGGCGATGGTGTGGGCGATCGCCAAACCCAGACCGGTTCCCCGTAGTTTAGTTGTAAAAAATGGCTCGAAGATGTGTGTCAGGTCATCGGGAGGGATACCCTCTCCCCAATTTTCTACCTCGATCAGAACCCGGCCCGAAGCTCCCTTTCCGGTCAGAGTGACTGTCGCAACTGGCGGGGAAGCGTCGATTGCATTCATCACCAAGTTCAACAGTAGTTGCTGAAGTCCCACGGGATCACAATCGCATAGCAACTCGTCAGGTGCGTTCACGGTCAAACTGACGCTCCTGGAATCAGCGTGCGCGCGCGACAGGTCGGCAACGTAGGCCAAGAGGTCCGCGACATTGTTGACAACCTTCGTTGGAGGACGTGGTCGAGCATAAGCCAGGAAGTCATTGGTCAGTTGCTCCAGGCGCGTGGCCTCTTTGGCTGCAATGTCGAACATCATTTCGCGTTGCTCGGCATCAACTGTTCCACGCATGGCGGTTGCCAATGAACTGGAGATCATCGCTACGGGGTTTCGGATCTCATGGGCGATTGCGCTCGACAGTCTTCCCACCGCCCCCAGCTTTTCTTCAACCAGTAGGCGCTCTCGTGTTTGTTCAAGCTCGGACATGTTTCGCGCCAGTTCGATCTGATTAGTCCGCAAATCGTTCACCAGCATCCACACCAACACGCCGACACAACCATAGATTAACGATATGGTGGCTGCATCGAAATATTCGTTAGGCAGTACTTGGCCGTGCCGCCATCCATACAACACAATCCACAGGAAGTTCAACATTCCAGCGGCGACGGTGATCGCCAATGTGCTGAATAGCGAGAACGTGAAGGCGGCCTCGATAATTGGCATTGCCAATAGGACAAAATACTGCGCGTCTGGACGATTCGTTAGCAGCGCGGCGGTAAACGCGAGCGCAAGATTAAGAACGATGGAGCCTGATGTCAGGAGCTGCAGACCAAAAGGGGACAACGGCGATGTCCGTTGCTGGACCCAGATCAGCTCAACTGCACGCAACAGAAAGGCAGCGCCCAACATGGTGAGCAACGTTGGTGTTGGTAGTCCGAAGTGATTGGCGAAGAATGTATGAATCAGAAGTAATGTCGCGAGCACAATCAGATTGAGGATGGCCAGCTTTGATTGCTGGCGCTTGAAGGATGCCAACGTCTGCGGTATTAGGCGTGGGCTCCGTTCTAGATCGGTATTCATGCCTGCTCACCAACTGCCCGGCTCTTCCAGAATGCATGCTCTGCGAATGTTGCGTCCCTCAGCAATTCGACAGGATGCTGAGGAGGGGCACAACAATTGTATCCGCCCTGCACCGCCGAACCACCGCTACGAGCATCAGAAGTCGACCAAATCCCCCGTGGGGAGCGCTACTCGAACGGCGTTCACTACTGCCGCCAGGTCAATGATCTCCTGCAGAATGGCTCCCTCAAGCGGAGGCAGATATCCAAGTGCAGCTGCTGTCATCCCTACGACGCTGGCCACCATTCCTCCCACGGCGCTCTGTAGTGCGATTGAACGCATACGATGGCTGACATGAATAAGCTCATCCACTTTGCTTAACGAGGTGGTAAGAATCACGACGTCGGCCGCCTCGGAGGTGATGTCACTGTTAGGACCGAAGGCAACCCCTACCGTCGCCGTCATAAGTGCCGGGGCGTCATTAATTCCGTCTCCGATGAACAGAGTGCGCGCCCGCTTGGTCTCTGCCTCCACGATTGCGACCTTCTGCTCTGGGGTCTGTCCAGCATACACTTCAGTGATGCCGACTTCCTGCGCCAGGTAGCGGACCTCCGACTCGCGGTCTCCGGAGACCAGTAGAACCCGGTTGACCTGGTGACTTGGGTTCAGATGGTGGACGAAGGGCTTCGTGTCCTGCCGAAGCGCATCGTGGAAGCGAAAAGCTCCGGCATAACGATCATCTACGAAAATGAGGCATTCCAATCCTGAAGCAAGCGGAGGCAGTGACAGCAGCAGCTTGGGATCTACTTTGCCGCGTCCCGTGATACGGACTGTTCGGCCTGCCACTATGCCGAGCAGTCCTTCTCCGGGCTTTTCCTGCATCTGGCTGACCTCCAGTACGGCCAGCTTGGCGTCGCGCGCTGCTTGCAGCACCGCGCCGGCCAGCGGGTGCTTGGAAAATTGCTCAAGACTGGCAGCCGCCTGCAAGACCTCATCTTGCGTGAAACCAGGGCCGCACAACACCCCTGTCATTTTCGGCTTGCCGTAAGTCAAGGTCCCCGTCTTGTCGAAGATCAGTGTGCGGCAAGTTGTAATCTGCTCCAAGGCCGCGGGATTCTTGATGATGATGCTGTGCTTGGCCGAGAGGGAAATCGCGCCAATGACCGCAACCGGAATCGCCAGGATGAGAGGACATGGGGTGGCAATGACCACCACTGCCAGAAAACGCATAGAGTCCCCGGTCACCAGCCACGTCAGTCCAGCTAGACCCACAGCCAGCGGTGTGTACCATGCACCCAATTGGTCTCCAATGCGGCGAAGCTGCGGGCGCTTTTCCTGCGTCTGCTCCATCACCTGCATGATCTTGGCGTAACGCGAATCCACCGCCAGCTTCTCAGCTTCGATGGTCAACGCCATATCGCCATTGATCGCTCCGGAGAGGACCCTCGAGCCCGGAGTCTTTGAGATCTCAAACGGCTCACCCGTCAGATAAGACTCGTCCATCACCCCAAGCCCCTCCACCACCAGTCCATCCACCGGACAGATTTCGTGGGGTAACACGATGAGCTCATCCCCGATATGAACCTGGTCTAGGTTTACATCCTCGACCGATGTTCCACGTTGGCGATGGGCAATTTGCGGCATGCGCTTGGCCAATGCGTCCAGAACGGAGGACGCCCTGCGTGTTGCGAACTGTTCTAACGCGGCTCCGCCCGAAAGCATCAAAACGATAATCGCTCCCACAAGGTACTGTCCCATCAGAACGGAGGCCAAAATGGAGATTCCGGCCAGTAAGTCCGAACCGAACTCACGAATCCACAGCTTCTTGCCTAACGTCACGAGAATTGGAATTCCGCCCACCGCCAGAGCGACGAATAGAGGGACCAAATAGGCCAATCGGGGCAGATGGGTCAGATATTTGAGAATCAGGTGTGCAGCGATCGCAAGCGCGGTCACTGTCGCGATGTATGTTTCGCGGGAAGTGGAGATCGGTATTTTGACAGGGAGCGCTTCTTCTAGGGACATGAAATGCGCATCACTCTGCGACCGTAGGTCGCCGGGACTCCTCCATCAACCGGTCGACTCGGGCCGGGTCAAAGCTCAGTGTCACAGTAGCGCTCCAGCAACTTCGTAGGCTGTGACGGAGGTTACCTGAACACGCACAGCTAAAATAGGCAGTGATTCCTTGACACCGGGAGCACCGCCGCCAGTCAGAGTTCCGAGCCGATGGTCAATGGCTCGCTCCGAGTGTATTCGCCCGTGGCCGGCGGCCTCGGGATGCAAACACACTCTCTGCCCGGCTTCACGAGAAGCGTGAAGCGATCACAACACTCCTCGCACAACCAAAAGGGCTCGAAATCTTTGACGTCGGCTTTGGCGAAGGTCCCTTCTAGTAACGGCTGGTGCAAATGGAGTACGATCAGCCGCCCCTTTCTCAGGGTAAGAAATGGGGCGGAGCACAGAGGGTTTGCACACTTGGAAACCATCCATTACTCCTTTCAGCAATCGCAGGCGAAGCGTGAAGCGGAAACCCGGGGGATCCCATCTCCAATGGCAGCAACAGCAGTAAATAAGGCGATCATCCACCTTCTTGCCGACTCGCTGTCCAGCTCTCCTCTGACGATGGCGGCTCCGAGCAGGTCGGCGGCTTCTTCCAAAGCAATATAACGTTCCTCGGCACGCGCTGATTTCAGGTGACAGACCAGTTGTGACCACGCCGCCTCATCCGCTACTTTCAGCTCAAGAGGACAAGCACTAAGCGAGTTGAGCGATGTCATGGGGGACCTCAACAGTAAGGAGTTGTGCGATTCTCCAAAGCCTGTCTCTTGCGGGCCGATAGTTTAGCCCAATGGGGCTGCTTCAGGCGATCCGCGACGTACCTGCTCGCCTTGGCCACGGCTCTGTTAATGGCCACGCGAAAGTTCGAGCCTCTGCCCTCCATCACTGCGGTCGTGGAGTGAGGCATCACCACGACAACGCGGCAGTGTTTGTCGATCCCGCCCTTCGGACCGTTTACATCCTCGATCCGCACCAACACTCTCTCTACCCGCCGATCGAAGCGCCCCAGTGCAAAGCCGAGCCGACGCTGGATGTATGTGCTCAGAACGGCGGTAACGTGAAGACCCTTTCCACGAACCTCAGCCTGCATGTGCCCCCTTGCCCAATCTTGTCGGACTGCCCGCATGCGTACGCCACGTGTTTTCCGACCGAAGTCAGACCCCTTGTGAGTCTGCTGACCCTTGGCATTGACTCGAACTTGCCAGGCGCTCCCTGTAACGGCTGCGTCACGCTGGATTACTACCCTCCAACGCACCTAACCTGAGGTCACTGCAAATCGCCTTCCACCCTGTCTGCCCCAATTGGGACGGCTACCTGCGCGCCAAATTGGCGCTTTTCCCGCGCGTTACGGGACCCATGCCCGCCTTCTGTAGTTCCGGCTTGCGACCGCCGCGTTCGAGCTTTTTGACAGATTTACGGAGTTGTTCAAAAACTTGTACCTCACCTCAATAACCCGCCCACCCCTCCCGCTATAAATGCGTCACTTTGAGTCCGCGATAGGGTGACGGTTTGGCACATGAGATGCGTGGACAAAAGTGGATCGATGCTCATGTTGACCACGAACGGGGAGCAGGCCACAAGAATCCAGTTCGGGCCAATTCTGAAGCGAGAAAGGAGTTTATGCTCGTCGCAAAGGACATGAGAACGGTTTGCGACATCGGCGGAGTGCCCATTCTCGAGATCATCAAAGAAGAAGGCACGATCACTATTTTCGAGGCCGATGACATGGACCAGCGGGTGAAGTTTCCAGCTGCTGTGATACCAGCGCTCATTAATTATCTGGAGAGTCTCAGATAAGCAGTTCAGGGTTCGCAATCCCGCTAATCGTCCCCTGGTACTGCGAGGTCAGGAGGCACTCCCATGAACCTCGATGATTGGTTTCCTTTTGAGGAAGAGGCGATGTCGCGGGCAGCGCATGCCAACGTAGCGTAATTTTTTCGATCTGACTCCGTATCTTCAAGTGAGGTGCCTATGCTTATTCAGCAGATAATCCTTCTCCTCTGCTTCTGGAATGCACTTCAATTGAACGCGCAAGACAAGTCTCTCATCACAGTACGTGACAGTGAGGTGAACAATGGCGTTGTCATTGTTACCGTACACTCGACGAATCCAACCGAAGGAAAGGCATCCTTTGCACTGCATTGCAACAAGGGGATGCACGACTGCACGATTCCCGAACCGGGAAGCTACGTGATGGTTCGCCTCCCCAAGAACTATGGGATGTACGATTGCGCAAATGTCCATTTGTATTTGCCTTCGTCGGATCTGGAAACCGGCAAAAAGATCGGCGAGTACTGTCTAGTTGACAGGTAGAAGGGAGGGGGAACAAGCGCGCATTTGATTATATCGGGGATCGGCGCTGCTTGAAGGAGGTCTTATGTATCAGCCACTTTCCGATGGCACTCTGCACCTGTTGGCCATCGATCTCCCCCTCGCTTGTATTCTGGTTGCACCCTTGTTACTGGCGGCAAACGCCTTGCGCAAAGAAAGCAACCCCGCCCTTATTGTTCCCGCCGTAATGCTGATCGTTTTGGGTGCGTCGTCGCTGTGTGCCGCGCTATTAGAGACTCAACCCTCAACTGAGGCACTTCGGACCGGCCTGGTAGCAGCCGAGATACTGGAACATCAGCGCAATTTGGTCATTCTCGCGGCGAGTACTTTTGTGGCAGCCGCGTTGCTGTTTGCGACTGCGCTGTTCGTCTGGCGGGCATGTGCCGTCCGAATGCAACCGAAGGCGATGTCCGGGACCGCCGTCGTTTTCAGTCTCGTCTACGTGCTCTGTTCTGTGTTGCTAATCGTCGCGGCACACCAGGGAGCGAGACTGGCGGATCATCTGTCCGGGCATGCGAGTCCTTGATTGCCGCCTTGTCTGTTCCTAGCTGGCCACGGCCACCTGTGCCACATCGGTACCTTTTCATGTGCGTTACGACATATGCCCGCACGCAGTAATGCCAACATTGCAATCTCTGGATTCAAGTTTTTTGAGAGATTTTCAAGTTTGTCCAAAAGCTTGAACATCGCGGCAATTACCCGCCCTGCTCTTTAGCGACCTAAGTACATCATTTTGAGCACTCGCGGTAGAACAACCCCCCTGGTACATCAGTTGCGTGCCACAGTCGTGGATCATGACTTTTGTTGGCCATCCCGACCGCTGTCCTGCCGCGCGGATGCGTGAGTTCTTTGGCCCCAGCCGATCCCCGCCTCGCACGCCAGCTATCAGAACCGACGTTGTGACTGCAACAAAGACCAAGTCGCGTGTCAATCGCCAAACGTTCGCGTAAAACGTGAAAGGAGCTTTCCATGAATAGAAAACTGCTAATTATCTGTTGTCTGTTACTTGTTCTGCCCGGCTTTGCACAAAATTCTCCCGCCTGCTCCCTGGCTGGTACCTGGTACGGGGGAAGTGACTACAAGTACATCAGCACGATTACTCCCATTACCGGGCAGACATTCGCAATCACCAGTGACCCCGTTTTTGACAACGCTAGCTTCGGATATAAGGCTTGGACTCCCTGGTCTGGAGAAATCATAAGAACGACAGCAAGACGCTATGTCACCCAGGTAGTCGGGATGTTCACGACCAGCTCTGAACTTCCGCCACCGGCGAACTCGTACGAACTTGACGGAGCGCGGGCGTGGGTAGAATTCATCGACTGCGACCACCTCCAATTTAGCTACGACTTTTTCGGCGCGTATTTAGATCTGAACAAGGTCCCCTTCATCGATCCGCCCGATCTCAACTATCTTCCTCCTGGTGGGATCATCGAGACCTACCAGCGAATGCCGACCACATGCCCGGCGTGCTCGCTTGCCGCCGCGCCCACTACGCAATTGCGACCGAGACGTTGAACGTTATTTCCGCGAAGGGGCAACTCGCATTGGATTTCCCCTTCGCGGTGGTCCAACACCGGGCCGTTCGTCCCAACAACCTGACGATGGTAGCGAGATTCCAAATACTTGTACGGAATAGATCCGCATGACGGTATTCCGTCAACCAAAGGTAATGTCCGTGACCTCCCGTGTCTTGGGCCTCGACTACATCCACTGTTGCATATTGCTGATAATCGCAACACACCAGGGAGCAAGATTGGTGGCCATCTCGCCGGGCCGCGAGCCCCTTGATGCATGGTGCTAGTATCCCCCCATGCTGACGACTGAGAGTCCAGCCTTTCGATTGGCCACCGCTCTGGCGATCGGCCTTTTGATGGGCGCGGAACGTGAACGCCGAAAGGGGGCAGGTCCGGGGCGTTCACCGGCGGGCATCCGCACCTTCGCTGTGGCAGCACTACTGGGTGGTGTCAGCTATCGGCTGGGCGGCGACCTGCTGCTCGCCGTGACGACCCTGGCGCTCGCCGGTTTTTGCGCTGTGGCCTATTGGCGAGGCCACCACAAGGACCCGGGACTTACTTCTGAGACCGCTCTGTTGCTGGCCGCCCTGCTGGGCGGACTGGCTCAGGTTGAGATAGCGATTGCGTCTGGCATCGCGGTGGTGGTGACCATCCTGCTGGCGGCGCGCACACCCCTGCACCACTTCGTTCGGGCCGTACTCAGTGAGCAGGAGGTGACCGACGCGTTGATCTTTGTGGCTGCGGTCCTGGTGGTCTTGCCCCTGACTCCGAACCGCTACCTGGGGCCGTTTGGCGCAATCAATCCGCGCACCATCTGGAAGATCGTGATCCTGATGATCTCGATCAGCGCGGGAGGATATATCGCGGTCCGGCTGGTGGACGCACGTTTCGGGTTGCCGGTGGCCGGCTTTGCGTCGGGCTTTGTTTCCAGCACGGCGACCATCGGTGCGATGGGAGAGCGGGCGGCGCATGAACCTGCACTGGCTCGTCCAGCCGTGGCCGGCGCGGTGCTCTCGAACGTTGCCACAGTTATCGAGATGGCCGTGGTGCTAGCGGCGATCAGCCCGCCTGTCCTCCGATTACTGCGTCTTCCGCTCGTTGCGGCTGGGATTGTCGCCACTGCCTACGGCGCATTACTGATGCTCCTGAGCGCTCGGCATCGGGTGTCGCAACACTCGCACCCGGGGCGTGCGTTCAGCCTGAAGACCGCTCTGGGTTTGGGTGGCACGATCGCGGTAGTGCTCTTGCTGTCGGCTGCACTTAATTCGTGGTTTGGGGAAAGGGGCGTGCGGGTGGCAGCAGCCATCGCTGGGTTTGCCGATACCCACTCGGCTGCGGTTTCAGTTGCGTCGCTGGTGGCGGCAAACAAGATGGCGGCATGTGAAGCTGTGGTACCAATTCTGGCGGGACTCACCACAAACACCATTAGCAAGGTTGTATTTGCCTGTGTGGCTGGTGGGCAGCGCTTTGCAGCGCAGGTCGTTCCAGGGTTGGTGCTGATGATCGCGGCCACTTGGCTAGGACTGGCATTCCTGGGGACTAGTTAAATGGCCAAACAAATGGCGGAATCGTGCAGAGCGAAAGCGCCCTACCTGTCTCTCTGCATCAGGTACAACTCCGAGAAGTGGCGAACGTAGGAGATTAAAAACGTCTTGCCGTCGGGAAGACAGGAGAAGCTTCCGGGACCTTACCCGGGCAAACGTGACTTGGGCGCTAAGTAATAATCTGGACATTTCAGAATAGGAAGCTGGTGCCAAGGAGCGCAGTGACCCCGGTCACGGCTGCTTGGGCAAGTGCTGGCCCTAGAGCAGGCCGCAAGTAGTTGAATTCCAATTCAACCAATCACCGGATTGAACTAATTGCATTCTTGCTGAGCGGCATCGGCACTAGTCTCGGTATCTCCGTTTGGACGCGCCCGTTCGTCGTGGGCTAAACGCTGAAATTCCTCATACGATACGAGCAGCCCAGCGACCGTTCCGTCGACGTTGCCAACGACCGGCAACTCTCTCGACAACACGGCGCGCACGATATTTACCTTGGTCTCGACGGAACCATACCGTCCGCGCGCAACGATTGCGAAACGGATGTACTTGGGCGATGACAGATCCGCGGGGTCACAGGAGATGCTAGCCTTTTCAGTTTCTGAATAAAGGCTTCAATGTCCAGTTCATGAAACCCCGGTTTCGTCCTGAGCAAATGGTTCACCTCGAAATCGCCACTCGTTTTCAGGCGTCTCAGCAATTCGCTGGAGATCCCGATCATGGCTGCGGCCTGTCGCAGCCGATAGATTTTACCCGGGACTGTGGGAGAGAGTCTCGCTGCCGCGCTGTCAATTAACTTGCGTTCCGACTTCCCCCATCGGAATGTCCTGGACGGCACTCCTTGGTCTTCCACAAAACGAGCCGCCGTTCTCGGGTTGATACCGTACCGTCGAGCAAACGCGGCCTTGGATATGAACCTCTCGGACCGGCCCGTTCTTAAGCGCCTCATCAGCTTCGGGTCAATGAAATCAGGCCTCAAGTCATTCCTTATGAAATCAAGGAAGGCAATTCTCAAGAAGTCGACTCGTTCAGTCGGCATGATCCGTTGGAGATTAAGGAGTGAGCGGTAGATTCCACCAAGCCGCCCTCGCGCGACACCTGTCGAGGAATCCGTCGGTCTGTTCTCTGGGATTCCACGAAGGAGCCGGAAGAAGTTAGTCGGCCAGTCAGCCAGGACGCTGGCGGCCGCGGAAACGATACGCCGGGGATTTCTTCGGTCGGAATCCTGGTCGACTATCATGCGGCGTCTTCCCAGCATCGCGACCACCGACAGCAGGGGTTGAAGCCGCATGACCTCGAGATGCGAACTAGGGAGTCTTGAATCATAATCTCGGCCGGCGGCGAGGCCGAGTATTTTTCGTCGCATGATGTCGAGCAGATCGGCTTCGGCCTCTGAGATCGCGGTCAGACTGACGTTCCGCAGGCTAGTGCCACAGTGACATTCGAGCAACCCCGGCCGGAACCAGCGCAATGGATTCATGCACCCGGGGCAGCGGCAAAGCAGCGACCTCCTGTGGACGGGGCATCCAGCCATGAGCGCCAGGTCAAAGTGAGCTTCAATGAACCCCTTCTCGGCAACGCATTCCGGACACAGTCTCGGCCGGGTTACAGCCAACTCCCATGGCGTCAGTAAATGCCCAAGCAAACGACACGACCTAAGGTGATCGCCCGGCCATCGGTAGGAAATGGACTGCAGTTCGGTGTGTGGCCGGTTGCATACTTGCGCGAGCTTCGCCACCTTCATGCCGCTGGACCGTGCCTCGTGCTGTCTGATCTGTGCATGTAGAAGCAAGCTCCATGGCGTCGTATAGCCATTCTCTTCGCTCAGCCGCAAGATGTAGCCGAACAGGCTTTCTGTTCGGAAAGGAGCGGGGTGGCGCACCAACAGCGGTGTGGTCATCGCGCTACCAGCGCTGCAGCTGCCGACTCGCCTCCAGGCTTGCGGCGGTCGGATCTCGCGGGCTTCGCCGGAGGAATGGCGGATTCATCCTCAGGTACGTGGACGGTTCCAATGAGGCTGACCTCTCTCAATAGGTCAACCGTCGGCAGGAGTTTGAAGTCGTGTGCGAACGGTCTTGGAAGATGTTGCGGAACCCGCCCACACCACACGGCCTTCTCGTGCGCATCGCATAGGTCTTCTAGCGTGATCTCGTTTCTCTCAGCCGCAACCGCATGCCACACCGACCGCCGCAAGATCTTTGTCAGATATCCGATTAGCCCTCCGGTGGCGCAATAGAATCGGAACGCCATGGCCTCCCGCTGAAACTCAGGTGCTTGAAAGTGCTGGCCCAGCACCTGGTGGAATGCCTGCAAAATCCCGATGAACTCTTCCCGTTGTTCCACGTCCTGCCACGAGAATCGCGGCATCAGGATAGGAGCGTGAAACCGCCCAGCCAATTGCTCGTTGGAATCGATCACCGTCTGGCAGGATGGAAGCCCAGCGACCACCAGCGCACACCGGGTTTCATCCACCAGAATCTTGAGCCAGTCGGCGACGTGGTGCATGATCAGTTTCGTGCCCTTGTCGAAGAAATGCTGAAACTCGTCAATCATCAGCATTCGGGTTCCCGTGCTGCGCATCAGGTACTTCACGCGCCGGGTCCTTTCGTTCTCGGTGCCGCGGGTTGCGTCTACCGCGCCCATTCCTTCCAACAAGACTTCGGCTAGACCTTTTACGGTCGGCTTCGATGGGGTGGCTACACGCAGGATGGGAACGTACATTCCATCCTCACGACGCGGGGCGTAATGCATCTCAATGCCGTTAAACAGGCATACCTGTTCCAGGCTGTCGCTATGAAACTCTGGACCGTTATCCAGCATGAGTTCCCGCATGACTCCATGAGCGGGCCAGTCCGACCGAATATCGGGATAAGCTTCTTTCAGCCAGGTCTTTGGGCGGAAGGCATCTTTCAGGCAAAGGGACACTGTGAGGAAGCTCGGTGGGATGAAGCCCACGAACATGCCCAGAATGCACCGGGTATAGTCGTCTTCACAGGCCGAGAACCACGGCCGCCCGAGGGGCAACAGGGTTTCATCGTCAATAGCGAACAGGTCCAGATAGGTGTGATCGATTTCCGCTCGCGCCAGGGGTTCGCGGGTAACACGGTGGCCTTCCACCGAGCGGAAGCGTCGCACCGCAGCATCATGCCCGTAACGCGCCGTGTATCGGTCGAATGCGGGAATGTCCTCCACCAGCCGCTTCCCCAGTCGCCGTGTCGGAAGCGGCAGTGTCATATCTGCGGGACGCATTCGGTTTTCCTCCCGAACTTTGACGATGGCATGGTCGATTACGTCCTGCAGGTGCTTCCGTTCCCTCCTCTCATGTACACCCTGTCGATCGACTGCTCGCATATTTCCAGCACCTCGGAGGGGAAACGCTTGGTCCTGTTCCCCGTCCGCTGCTCGTCCTCAAGCGCTCGTATGTCCCTACCTGACTCCAGGAACCTCTTCTTCCAGCGATACACGCTCTTGTACCCGGGTGGTTTGTCGGGCCTGTTTGTCTTATGCCACACCTTTGAGATAGCCTTCTTGAGGTCGGTGAGAGTATGCGTTTCGAGGGCAGCGAGTGCGTAAAGGCGGCGCAGTTTTGCGGCTTCCGATATTTCGATGTGAGCTTTTCCGCACACTGTTTCAACTCTGTTCGCAAATCTGAGCTTGCGATCGGCATACATTCCAAGCAGTTGCTCCTGCTCCAACTCGGAGATGCGTCCCGTTTTACTATGCTCAAGTTGCCAGCGGGTGTCCGACATCTTGCGCAGCATGCGGTACTTCTGACCATCGATTTCGATGACGGCGTCTCGTTCGAAAGCAGCGGTTCCCATATCAGTGGTTCCTCCTTTCAAGGAACTGTGTGCTCGGGCCTAAAGGTGAATCCACATCGAAGCTCAGCACGCCCTCGAGTACGAGACGGCAAACGATCTCCCGGCTGTGAGTGCCCAAGGCGCCTTCGCAAAGCTCGGACCAGCTGAGTTGCCCCGTTCTCTTCAAAGCCAAGCGTACGTATTCACGTTCGTTCTCACTTGCCGTACGTCGGCCGTACCGCAGAAGGGTCTTTGCGTTGTCGAGTCTGGGCTGTTTAGCCAGTTCGTGGTCCAGAACGACTCGATAGGTGAAGCCGTACTGTTGTAGACCGCTTGTCAGCAGCTGGGTCCGGGTTAAGACTTCGCTCTGCGAAGCTTCACGCTCTGCTTTCACCTCCCAAAGCTCGTGGTTACTGTCTATTTCGGCGTAAATGTCTGGATAGTGATGCCTGGTCTTGGCCCCGTCGACATAAACGATCTCGCAGGGTTGGTCAGTGAATGCTGTGACCCTCGGATCACAATCCAGCAGCCGGAATGCATGGAGCTCATTCATCGATTCCCACTGCAGCATGCGCCCCATCTTCCAGCTGGGGTATTTTCCGGTCGGGCGAAAGCGCGAGCGGGTTACGACGCGTCGCGAGCGAACCTGCTCTGCCGACGAGAACACGATTCGCAGAATTTTGCAATCGGACGAAAAGTCGGCCGGGTTCTCGATAGACATGACCTGGCCGTACAAGTGGCTAAGCGCATGCATACCTTTGCCATCCGGATAACGACTCGAGATCATAGTGATTTTGGCGCGCTCTGCTTGCATTAAGTGAGTGAAGTACTGTCAAGCGCAACCGTGGCCATCCGGTCCAGGCACAGCGATTTTGCTCAGCAGCTCGGCGGCATCCGCCACACCGATGCGGCAGTCCTTTCCATAATTGGTCAACCTTGATTTGAAAACGACGTACGACGGAAGGTACCAGCATCACAGCACATCTACTACAGAAGTTAGCCGGGGCTTACCAAGGGGATCGGTCCCATCTCAGGAGGACTGTCGCCACAGCAGGAAGTAAACTTCCGGGCGCTCAATTGAGCGCCCGATTCGAGTTCTATTCCGAGCACCGCGCCTGGGTCTCATTTTCATCTTATGGGGCCTCCGTTCTCATCTCATGGCGTGTCCATTCTCACCTTATGAGGTCCCGTTCTCATCTCATGGGTCCACCCACAACCCTTCCGAACTATGCAAAGGGGCCTTCGAGCAACAGCCGGTTGGTGTTCCACAGGTACGGCAACGAGTACTTCCTCGCGGAGGTCTGGACTGCTGGCCAGGACGTGGCCCGTAATCCGCTGTCGAGCAAGAAGGCGATGGAGAGCGCAAGCAATGGCGAAAGACCTGAGGCGTTCACGGTTGTCGCACTTGCCGATAGCCGCTAACTGCCGGGACGATTCTGTTGTACTGAACCCTTCGGGCGCGTCCACCGTCGCGCCCGTTTTTGTTTGTAGGGACAAGCTCAGAAGTTCTCAATCATCCAGACGTTGTTCTCGCCGGTTAGCTGCTCGACGAGCACGTGGCGTCCATCCGGGGACTGAATAGCCCACCAGAAGCGCGTATTCTTGTCGGCCTCCAGCAGAACACGCTGATTACCGGACGGCTCGACCTCGACAATCGTGTCGGCTCCGCTTTTGGTCTGGGCGACGACGTAAACACTCTTGCTGTCGGCGGTCCAATCCACGGTATTCACGTGGTTAAAACCGTTGAGTTCGACTTCGCGAGTGCTTTTGTCCTTTACTGACATAAAGGTGACTTTGGGCTCGGAGCTGGTCCAGGTCAGGGCGAGCTGAGATCCGTCCGGCGACAGGCTCCAGTTCAGACCTGTTTTCGCCTTATAGGTGGCGACATTCTGGGTTTTCCCACTGCCCGGATCAAAAGAGAGAAGTTGATAGACGGGTTGATACGCTGACGCTGCATAAATAGTAAGCATACACAGCTGCGAAGGCTTGCGTGCGCACTGCAAATTGTAAAGAGATGGCACGCGCAAAATCGATCGTGGTGGGCCGCCCTGCAACGGTATCTCCATCACGTCGCCCATATGTTGACGATCGTCGGGGTTAGGTCCCGTGAAGTAAAGGATGGCGGTGCCATCGGGGTTGAGTCGCGGCAGGACAATGTTGCGGATCCCATCGGCCAGCACTTCGGGCGTGACCTGATTAACCTCCTGGCGAAAGAGCTTCCAGCTGCCGCTTCGATTCGAGACCATTAATACGGCACGGCCATCGGGAGTCCACGCGGAGGCAATGTTAATGTTGTCGTCGAGGGCGAACCGCCGCGGGGCCTGCAAGCGGCGGCTCGAAGCATCGAGTTCTGAGATGAAAACCTCAGGCTGGGTGTTGGCCCGTCTTACTGCGATCTTTTTGCCGTCACTGTTGACACTCAGGTCGCCAATTCGGCCCGCCCCCTTGCTGACAGGTACGGGATTTCCCTCGGCCTCGCCGGTTACTTCGTTGACCCGAAGCGACCAGATGACAGTATCGAGGGAGCTGCTGCTGGCCACGTCTCGCTGGGCAAAAATCAGGCGACCGTCTACAGCCCAGGCGAGCGCCGGCCGCAGCTGCGCAGAATCCCTCAACAACTTAGGGGGACCGCCGCCGGCATCCACGGTTTCAAGAGTGTACTTGCTGTCCATCGAAGGGTCAGGAAAAACCGGCCAAAGACTCGTGATGTAAGCTATGCGCTTTCCGTGAGGCGACCATGCGACGTGCGTTACCGCGCTACCTGTATAGAGCGGATTAATGGCGCCAGTACTACCGATGTGCGCTGCTATGGCTGGTGCTACCGACTCGACGAGGCGCCTGCCACTGCTGCCGTCACTACGCGATACCCATAACTCCAGGTTGTCCTGGCCGGCCCTCAGAAAAGCAATGGAAGATCCATCTGGCGAGACCGCACCTGCGACGGCATTCTCGATCAGAACTTGCGGATTCCCACCCAGAATGGACACCTTCCACAAACACGGGACTTCGTTCGCGCCTTCCTCAGCCACAAGCAATAAATGCGTGCTGTCGGGAAACCAGCCCGAGGGAATTGGCTCTAAGTGTGCCGGCAACTGCAAGGGGCGCGTCTCGCCACTGGCGAGGTGCCGTATGTAAACGCCGGTGGGGTCGGAGTAGGCAAGGTAATTTCCGTCAGGAGAAATCACTGCACCGGTTACCGGCGCTTCGGGCGGATTTGAGGTGATGCGTTGCTCGACAGCCAGAGGCGGAGCGTTGTGTCTGCCTCTCCACCCCATGAACGCGACGACGATCACGAGAGTTGCCGCAGCCGCCGCCAAAAGCCACCGCCACACTCCCCTTCCACTGCCTGACGCTGTTCCGGCTGGTATTGTCGATTCGCTCGCTGCGGCTGCTTCACCCGCCTCTGGAAGCCCGCTTCCCCCTTGCGCGACGGGCGCGACGAACCGATAACCTCGCTTCGCCAGCGTCTCGATGTAGCGCGGACTGTCTGCGTTGTCGTTGAGCGCCTGCCGCAATTTGCGGATTGCTGAGTTAAGTCCAACGTCAAAGTCCACGAACGTGTCTGCGGGCCATAACTTCTTGCGCAGGTCCTCGCGCGAAACAAGCTTGCCCGAGTTCGCAACCAGCTCTAATAGCACACGGAACGGCTGCTCCTGCAGCTTAATCCGCACGCCGCTTTTGCGCAGTTCTCCCTCACGCTCGGACAATTCGAACGGTCCAAAGCGAAAGACGCGATCACGCTCTGTGGAGGGCTCAGTGGGCATTTGTACCCCGCTAGTGCAGGTATGTTAACTCGACTTAAGCTTTGCCACAGACTCTCAGAGAAAAGAACTCGGCGCAGGTTGTTCGCAGAGCTCTAAACGGCGTTCCTAGCGCATGACGGGCCATTGGCCCTCGTGCCGTTGGCACAGCGAGAATTCGTCCTCTGTAACGGCGCAGTGTTTACGAACCCACTTTGACGGTTTGTCGGCATGTCGGACACGTGAATCGTGAGACATTCAAATCTCCGCGTAGGGCATTTACCGTCAAGGTGAACGCGCACTGCCAATTTCCGGATCGCGCCTTTGAACGAGTTCGTTCCTCTGCCTGAGGCTGCGCCAACGCGCGGCATCAAAAATGTTACTGGCCGGGTTGCCGAATGGTGAGCGGCACGACCTGAATCTGTTTCGCAAGCGCGTACGCAGTCGGGAGATCGCTGTCGCTCTCAACGAATACGCGACCTATAACAACCACGGAATTGTTCGGCGAGGAAATCTGTGTCATTCCCCGCTGCACGGCCCCCTTCCAGCCGGGGCCGCTG
>Ga0310916_10000897_pt1 | contig 17067 bp, 14 predicted proteins | sample GREbulkMGLF176_FD_203444 | JGI IMG/M metagenome (GOLD analysis project Ga0310916, IMG submission 203444) | Lab enrichment of tropical soil microbial communities from Luquillo Experimental Forest, Puerto Rico - GRE.bulkMG.LF176 | ecosystem: Environmental > Terrestrial > Soil > Tropical forest >...
CGCTGCGCTACGACACAGCCTGGCTGATGGCGCACAAGTTGCGCCACGGGCTGAGCGAGCGACCGGAACACCCGCTCGACGGCCTGATCGAGATCGATGAGAGCTATTATGGTGGCCGCGGCAAGCCTGCAAGCCGGGGCCGCGGCCTCACCGATCCGAATAAGAGCCTGATGGCGATCGCGGTCGAAACCGTCCCGGCCTCGCCGCGTCAGGGCAAGGGGATCAAGAAGAGCCACTTTGTCGCCGGCAGCGCCCGCATCGCCGTCCTGCCCGCCGCCACCGCGGCGGATCTGGGCGGCTTTGTCCGCGGCGCAGCCAAGCCCGGCGCCCGCATCATCACTGATGGCCTGAAGAGCTATGACGGCCTCGCCGACAGCTTCCGCCACTACTCGATCGTCCAGGACGGCGGCAAAAACGCCGATGCCGTGCTGCCCATCGTCCATGTCCTGTTCAGCAACGTGAAGACCTGGCTCAACGGCACCTTCCACGGCGTCAGCGCCAAGCATCTGCCGCGCTATGCGCGCGAGTGGAACTACCGCTTCAATCGCCGCCGACGCATCGCCGATCTGACCGATTTCCTGCTACGCCGAGCGGTCACCCGGCCAACGATAACCTACCGCCAGCTCGTCGACGGCGCTCAAATCAACGGAGCCCTACCTGCTCTAACCGGATAGGGAGGTTATGTTTTCTTCGCCAGATTGAGGATTGTCTCCTGGCGTGAAAACAACACCGGCTTGAGCGATCACGCTTATAGCCGCGGAAAGCACAACCCCCACTAGCAAACCTGAGGGCACTTTGCTCATGGGATTTCCTTTCCCCGACTTTAAAAAAGGCACTCATCCCGCGTACCAGCTTGCCCCCCGCCCTGCATTCTGGAAGGTTTGATACGGCGGGCGGAGTGTCGGGTAAGGGTCCGCGAGCCGCCCTCCGAACCGGGTACCAAGCGTATGATTTGTACCACTAGCATCGTGTAAAAGGTGTACATTTCCCGTGCAATGCGGCTGCGCTCGAGGTCGCGCATGACGGCGGTTTGTCGCCGCGCAGCTTGGGTCTGCTCTTGCGCAGCGGCGACCTGGCGCTCGGCCGCGGCCGCAGCGGCTTTTATCTGACGGTCGGCAATCGTCGAGAACGCACAGCGCGTCCTGGAATAAGCTCATCACAAGGCCGGGCGTCACTTCCGGCGGGGTGCTGACGGGTAGAGATACTGGGCGAACCGCTGGTCGCGACGCGCCTGCCGCTCGAGCGGTAGCTCAACCCTGCCGGCGTATCCGCCGCAGCTCGTCGACCAGATCGAGGATGATCGCGGTCTGGCGGCTAACCTTGCGCGCGCCCGACATTTGCTTGTTCAGCCCGTCGAGGGTCAACCCGAGGCGCTCGGCCGCCTGGCCGTAGGTCAAGCCGAGACGTTTGATGCGGGCCCGAAGCTCGGGGCCGGAAATCGTCAGGGATTGCGCCATTCCGCTTGCGTCCGTCCCATACAATGGGCATATAGACGATGTCTCGCAAGAGGCGCAATAGTAGCGAGACGCCGTCTCGGGTTGTGGCCGTGACGGCGTCTCTGACCATCATCGCGAAAGGACCACGACAATGGCTGAAGACACTGTAGACCAGCGGCTCGAACGCATCGAAGCCGCGATTGCCGCAATGCGCGGCGAGATGGCGGGCTTCGCCAAGGGCGCCGACATCACGTTGCTGCAGCGGCGGGTCGAGCAAGGGATCGCGGAAAGCCGTGCCGTGCGCGCCGACCTGCGTCTGTTAACTGGCATGGTCACCAGCATGTTGTCGGCGGTGCAGGCGATCGCCGACCATCAGATCCAGCTCGCCGACCGGGTCAGCGCGCTCGAAACGCCGCCCGAAGCGCCGTGACATGGCCAGCGTCTACAAGCGCACCTGGCGCGGCCAGGACGGACGCGAGCGGGTCCGTTGGGTCGCCGCCTACAAGGACCAGCACGGGCGCCGGCAAGCGCGGCGAATTGGAACGGCTCGAAGCTCGCTGCGCCAGTACAAGAACCACGTCGACCTCCACATCCTGCCGCTGATCGGCGCGGTGAAGCTGGCCAAGCTGTCGACACCCGTCGTGCAGCTCTTCCGCGACAAGCTCTTGGAGACGCGGTCACGACCGCTGGCGCGCAAGGTTCTCGCCTCGCTGAAGTCGATCATCGGCGAGGCGATGCGCCGCGGGCTGGTCGCGCAGAACTGCGCTGCCCCGGTCACGATCGACACCAAGAAGCGCGAGCAGGGCCGGCTCACGATCGGCGTCGACATTCCGTCGATGTCCGACGTCAACACGATGATCGATCACGCCCAGGGGCGCTGGCGACCGTTCCTGATCACCGCCGCGCTGACCGGCACGCGCGCCTCCGAGCTGCGCGGGCTCGTCTGGGACGCGGTCGATTTCGACAAACGCGTGATCCATGTCCGCCGGCGCGCCGATCTGTGGGGCTCGATCGGCAAGCCGAAATCGGCGGCCGGCGCCCGGGTGATCCCGCTGGCGCCGCTGGTGTTCAGTACGCTGCGCGAGTGGAAATTAGCCTGCCCAAAAGGCAAGCTCGGGCTGGTCTTCCCGAACGGCGCCGGCAATGTCGAGAGCCACGCCAACCTCGCCGCCCGCGGTTTCGAGCCACTGCAACGGGCGTGCTTCGGCGAGGTCAAGTACGGGCTGCACTCGCTGCGCCACTTCTTCGCATCCTTGGGCGATCGAGCAAGGCTTCACCCCGAAGCGGCTGCAGGCGCTGCTCGGTCACTCCTCGATCCAGATGACCTTCGACACCTACGGCCACCTCTTTCCGAGCCTGGAGGACGACCACGCGAAGTTCGCGGCCGGCGAGCTGCAGATCAGGGCGGCTGGCGGGATGTGATGCCGATCATCGCCGTCATCGATGGGATCCGGATCGCGATCTATTACAACGACCACCCGCCGCCCCATTTTCACGCTATGCAGGCCGAGCACGAAATTCTCGTCGAGATCGCCCGGGTGGTCGTCTTCGCCGGCAGCGCTCCCGCGGCCATGGAGCGCACCGTTATGGATTGGGCGAGCCGCTATCAGAGCGAGCTTGCGCTATGCTGGGCCCGCGCCTAATGCGCCCAGCCGCCGGGGAGGATCCCATGATGGAGCTGCACACGATCACGCGCGTGAAGCTGTGGAATCCCGAAAAATTTTCTTTGCTGCTCAGCTTTGACCAGGGCGAAGAAGCCGTGGTCGACTTGTCGTCGATCTTTGCGCAAGGCGGCGTGTTCGAGCCGTTGCGCGATCCTAAGCGGTTCGCGGCCGTCGAAATCGGCGAGCTCGGGCGTACCCTTTTCTGGCGGGAAGGCGATGACGACGTCGACCTGTGCGCCGATGCGTTGTGGCGGATGGCGCATCCCGATCGCACGGCCGAACTATAGCGCTTTTGAGCCTCCCGACTTCACAGCCGACATCAAAGGTGCGCTCGGCCCCCTTAAGACCCGAGCATTGCTGCGGCTGACAGCGGCACGGACTATCGGAATATTCATCCCTGCCTCGCCCCCGCTCGCGCCCGTCCTGGCCGCTCCATGTGCGTTGTAGACTGAGGCCATTACGCAGCCACCTCGCGAGGCTGAACATCACGCTCGATCGCATCACCGTGCGCATCGATCTCGCAGGCCAGGTCGTAAGCCGACCGCAGGTTCAGCCAGAATTCAGGGCTGGTTCCGAAATAGCGCGCCAGGCGGAGTGCTGTGTCGGCCGAGATGCCGCGCGGATTCTCGGCTCGGATGATGTCGCCGATGCGGGTCGCCGGCACGCGCAAGGCCAGCGCCAACGCATTGGCCGACAGCCCCAAGGGCTTCATGAATTCTTCGAGCAGGATTTCACCGGGGGAAACGGGTGGGTGCATAGCGGGGCTCTCAGTGGTAATCGACAATCTCGACGTCCTCGGCGGCGCCCTCCTTCCAGCGGAAGCAGATGCGCCATTGGCCATTGATCCGGATGCTGTGCCGGCCGCGGCGCTCGCGGCGCAACGCCTTGAGACGATTGCCTGGAGGCCGTGCCAGCTCATCGAGCCGGGTTGCCGAGGCGAGCATTACCAGCTTGCGCAGCCCGGCCCGCTGGGCGGTGCCGAGCTCGGGAACGATCTGTCGTTGGTAAAGCCGTTCGGCGAGCCGGTTCTTGAAGGATCGGATCACACGATGGTTATATAACAGGCTTCGTTATATATGCCACCAATTAATGACTATCGACTATCGGCACCGCCCTTAATCGTCGCCGAAAATTCGCAGGCTTCCAGTCTGCTTCAGCGCGCCTTGGCGTAAGGCGATGCACGCCTAGGTCGACATATGACGGTGCGCCCTCACTCGACAGATGTCAGCGCCGGAGGCCTCAGCAACGACCGGAAAAGAGCTAGCCCGGAAGCTACAATAAGTCCTACGAGACATCGACGCCGCTCATTAGCCTCGCTTCAGGTGCTGCAAGAGCTTTTCCGCTTCGGCCTTGTCGGAGAACGTGATGCCCGAGCTGAGCAACGTCTCGAGCATTGCCTGAGCGTCGGCAGTCCGGCCGAGCCGGTTGAGGGCGACGGCTAGGTGATATTGGATATCGGGGTTTTTTGGGGCTGAGAGGCTCGCGGCGCTCAGGTATGTTAGCGCCTTGTCGGCCTCGCCTTGGGCTAACAATATCCATCCCAGCGTATCATCGATCAGAGGTGCCTGCGGAGCGGCACCAAACGCTCGCTCGGCCAATTCGCGCGCTTTCGCCAGATCACCCTTTTGCTGATAAAGCCACGCCAGATTGTTCAGCGCCGCTGCGTCACCCGGGCGTTCGGCAACGACGCGCGCGTATTCGGCAAGGCCGCCGTCGTATTTCTTTTGCTCGAGATAGAGCAAGGCCAAGGCGGAACGGATCGCAACGTCCTTTGGATCGGCCTGCAGGCGGGTATTCAAGACCGCCTCCGCCTTGCCGGGGTTGTCTGTCCGAGCATACAAGCGGGACAGCGCGCCGATCAGCGCGTCGGCGGCCGGCCGGCCCGCGACGGCGTTTTCGAGCAGGTCGACCGCGTCGTCCCGACGCCCAGCCTTCTCGTATAATTCTGCGGAAACAATGTCATAGAGCGGGTTTCCCGGATCCTCCCCGGCCAAGGCGCGCGCCTTTGCGAGGCCCGCGCGCATACCGCCGATTTCCGATTCGACTCGTATCAAGTCCGCTTTCACCGTGTCGTTCTTGGGATCGCGAGCGAGCGCGTCTTGCAGCACGGTTTGCGCTTTTGAGAACTCCTTTACTCCATTCAGCAGAGCAACATAGTCTGCCATCGCGGGAATAGAGTTGGGTGAGAGCTCATATATGCGTTTATAGGTAGCAATCGCGCCTTCGGTATCACCAGAGGCGGTCTGCGCCCGCCCTTTGGCATCGAGAACATCGGTATTGGTCGGAAATTGCTCGGCAATCTGGGTCGCCGTCGCCACTGCGTTCTTTGGATCCTGACGCAAAAGCGCCAAGTTGACGAGTACGATCCCGGGTGCGGGATCGGTTGGTTTGGCCGCGCGCGCGCGGTTGACATAATCTGTCGCTTCCGCCCAATTCCTCTCTGTGGTCGCGATTTCAGCAAGGCCGAGCAGAACGCCGACGTCATTCGGCTGCCGTGCAAGGAGCTCGGCAAATAGCTTCTTGGCATCCTGCGCGCGCCCGGTTGTCAGATATTGCCGCGCCATAGCGGTCCCGATGGCAATGTTCTGCGGATCAGCCTTGAGCCGTGGAGCCAACACGCTCTCGGCCTTGAGAAAATTTCCCGAGCGGTTGTAGAGCCGGGCCAGAGCGATCGTCAGACCTTCGTCGGATGGTCTTGCCGCAGCCGCCTTTTCGAGCACGGTGATCGCATCCGGGGTACGTCCTGCCTTTTCATAAAGTTCGGCCGATACGAGGTCGTAAATGTTGTTCTCGGGATCGCCCACGGCCAAGGCGCGCGCCTCGGTTACGGCTGCATCGACACCAATTATTTCTCCCTCGACCCGGATCAGGTCGCCCTTTAAGGATGAGTTACGCGGGTCGCGCGCGATGGCTTCCTCCAGGACCCCGCGGGCCTCGGCAAAATATTTCGCGCCGCCGAGCGAAGCGAGATAGCGCGACAAGATCAGTGCGGAATTCGGCGCAAGCTCGTAAGCCCGCTTGAAGCTCGAATTTGCACCGTTCTTATCACCCGCCGCGAGCTGGGCTTGCCCTTGGATGTCGAGGATATCGGCGTTCCCTGGGAATTGCGCGGCGAGCTCCGCCGCTACGGTCTTTGCACCGGTCCAGTCCTGGCGCTTTTCGTAGACGCCGACCAGCTTGAGCCCGGGCGCCGGATCATTTTTTGCCGCCGTGCGCGCCCGGTTGATCGCGTCGATAGCTTCCGTCCACTTCTGCTGGGCTATGTATGTGTCGGCGAGGCCGAGAAGGGCGGTAACCTCATTGGGGTTTTTGGCAAGCAGATTGTTATAGAGAATTCTCGCCTCGCCCGTGCGACCGGTCGCCGCGTAAAGCTGCGCTAAATCGCGTGTGGCGACGGTGAGGTCTGGGTTGATCGCCAGACCCGCACGAAGCGCGCTTTCTGCTGCGGAATAATCCTGCTGAGCGGCGCGGACTTCCCCAAGCAGGGTGTGGTAGATCGGGTTCTTCGGGTCGCGCTCGATCAACGAGGCGGCGACCTCCGCCGCTTTGTCGAGCCGCCGCGCACGCACTTCGGCGACCACGAGCATCGGTCCGGCAATTGGCGCGCCCGCCTCGGTGCCGAACACCTGTTCCAGCGTGGCGCGACCCTGCTCGCTTTGGCCGGCACCGATCTCCGATATGCCCACCCGTGTCTTGGCGGCCGGGTTATGGGGCTCGAGAGCGGCAGCTTTTTGAAACTGCTGCAAGGCCAGATCCGGCTTGCGGTCCGCCATATAGGCGTTTCCCAGAACGGCCAATGTCGCCGCGTCTGCTGGCATTTTGTCGACCAATGGTTTGAGATATTCGATCGCCCGCGGCGCCGCCTGCTGCTGCAACGCGGCGGTCGCGATGAGCCGGGCCGCCCCCATGTCGTCAGGCACATGGGCACGATATTTGCCCAAGCTCGTTTCCGCCTGGGCATATTGCCCGAGCTTGAGTTTCGTCGCTCCCTGCACATAGTACCCGGGCCAAAACGCGGCGAAGCCGGGGCTGATATGATCGAATATGCCATCGGCTTCGGCATACTTCTCCTGCTTAGCAAGCTCCAGCCCCCGCAGATAATTTGCCATGAATTGATCCGGGGAAGCTTTGAGGATCGGATCGATATCCTCGTCAGCTGCCTTGTATTTCCCCAATGCAATGTTTACGTCGGCACGGCTCAGATGAGCCGAAATGTTCTTGGGATCGATCTTCAGCGCCTCGTCGAGGAGCCGCTTGGCGCCCTCTTGGTCGTCCCGGCTGCGGAGCATCTCACTCTTGACCTGAAGAGCTTCGGCCGAGTGCTGGTTGGCAGCGATCGCTTCGTCGATCAGCTTGTCCGCCTCAGCTGGCTTGGTTCCGCTCAGCAGCCGCGCGAGCTGTATTTTTGGCCTCGCGGCAGTGGGATCGAGCTTGACCGCCTCGCCCAGCAGGGTCTCGGCCTTGGCTCGATCGACCAGACCCCAGGCCGCGGTACCAAGCGCCGTCCGGAGCTTGCTCTCGAGGACCGGATCCCGATCGCCCGGCTGCACCAGGTCTATGAGGTTGGCAAATTTTTCCTGGCGAAGCAGGGCGTCTGCCAGCACCGGCAAGTAATCGGCCTCATTGCCATTTCGGTCGCGGGCGGCTCGTGCCTCGCGCTCAGCCGAAGAAGCATCACCCTCCTGCAGATAGACTTCGGCAAGACGAGCATGCAGAACGGGATCTTGTGGCGCCTCGCGGATCGCGTTGCGCAACTGGATCTCGGCGGCCTTGAGATCGCCTTGTGCGATATATTGTTCTGCCTCCTTGATATAGCCCGTAGAGTCTTTGGCGTACGCGGCCGACCAGGCGAGTGCGGCAAACGCACCGGCGACAACTACGCGCCGCCACCGATAGCGCCTTTCACCACCCGGCATCGGCTCTCCTTTTCTTGCCCATGGCCATGGGCACTCGAGCCCTATCTGGTGCCGTCAGATCGGGTCGTAAAGCATAGGTCGGGTCAACACCATCATTGCCGGCCGGCGCGGCCAGTGGTGACGTAGGACAAGGCGGCGCGCTGAGGAGCAGGCGCGCGACTGGAACGCGGTGCTCGTCGACCTCTGTCGCTCACCCGACACGGCCGATCGCCTCGTCGCCGAGCCGTTGCGCAACAGCGCGAGCGCGGGCTAATACCTCAAAAAAAGCGCCGCCCCCAGGGGAAGAGGGGCGCCGGAGAAAGTCGACGACAACGTGGCCTCAAACCGGTTCGCATTCTAGCCAACCGGGCCGCCCGATGTCACCTTTCCCCACCGCCTCGAGCACGATGACATCTCTACTACAGACCTCGTGCATACCGTCGCCCGCGCGTTCAACGTGCCGCTGCTAGGACGACGCGGGTTTGCCGCATCCGCGCTGTTTCGATGAGATCGGGCCAGCGACTCGGACGACCGCGACCATTCCGCCAGATGTGATCAGTGGCATCGAACCAACGGCCGTCAGGTATACTCAGCGCAGGAGGGCTCACTGTTTACATCTACCGGATGCGCGACGGCAGCTATTGGCTCGATCAGCTGCCGCCGCGGCGCGTCAAGCTCGAATTCATGGAAAAGGTCGAAACGGAATGAGCAACGGGCAGTTCGACGGCGTGCCCAGGCCGGGAGCGGCCGGCGCGATTACAGGCGGAAATATTACCTGGCGACGGGGCCCTCGATCGCGCCTTGGTCCAGACGGGACGCCGTTCCTCGCCCCGCTGTGAGTTCCCGTAGCCGGCTGATCTTTCGAGGGTGGCGATGTCCCGGATTGTTGCGCCAGGTGGTGCGATGGGCGGCGCGAAATCGCGAACCCGGTGATGATCGCTTTGCCCACTGTAATCACGCCGATGGAAACGGCCCCGGCGATCAGCAATTGGATCCATAACGACATGGGCGGTCAGCCGTGCGGCGGCCAATAGTGCCGTGCGGCGAACAGCATACCGGCGACGATGAACCGTGTGGGCATAAAAGATCGCCCCGACGGAGGAGCCCGCCGGGGCTTAGTTGGGAGACGCCATGTTCAGCTTCGGGATCGCTTCGACCGAAGACTTTGGCGCCGGCCGCAGATTAACCTGCACGAGTTCTCAACAAAAAAGCCCCGGCTTTGCAGTCCGACGAAGCCAGGGCAAGAGAGAGTATCAATCGGGATACTGCGATCCTACCCCTGCGGAGGTTCCCCGTCATGCGATTCGTTCGAATCTCCACGCTGCGCTGAGCTCTCTCGATGTACGACGTGATCGCCGGCTCGACTTCGCTTCGGGTCGTCCGTGCCATTCCGCACTTCCCGCTGCAACAACATGCTTTTCCGGGTCAAGGTCTAGCGGCGCTGTGAAAACACCCCTGTTCGCGTTTCTGGCGAGGTGTGCTAGGCCGGTGCCGCGGTGTTTCTCCCGCCGCATGGCACGGTGTCAGGCACGTCGGGCACTCCCCGGCCCAGCGTGTCGGTCACGTCGGGCACAGGCACAGGGGGGCCGCAAGTGTACACCTTGGGACAGGCGGCAAAGGCGGTCGGGCGGTCGAAGACGACGCTCGGGCGCTACATCAAAGCCGGCCGGCTCTCTGCTCTCTGCCACCCGGACCGAAGGCGGCAGCTATACGATCGACCCGGCCGAGCTGCACCGGGTGTTCCACGTGGCGCGTGACGGGCATGGTCACGTGGAGCGATCCGTAACCCCCAACGGGCTGGCACCGGCACCGGCACCGGAGAGCGTGACGCTGCGCCAGTTACTTGCCGAGCGCGACCGGCTGGTCGAGGAGCCGGCGTCGGCGATTCGCGATTTGCGGCAACGCTTCGACGACAGCGAGGGCGAACGGCGCCGGGTGCAGGAGCGATTGACGGCGCCGCTGACGCACCGGCAGGCGGGCTCTGTGCCGGCGGTCGCGCCGCGGTTGTCAGCCTGCGCCGCCCGTGGTGGCGACGGTGGTTCAGGTGACTTTACCGTGGCCGTCGCGAGGTCCTCTGGTGTGGGAGGCCGAGGCCGGGCGGGAGGTGGCGGTCCATAGCCCGGCGCACTCGCGCGGCGAGTTCCGGCGAGAACCCGCCCACTCCGCCGGATGCGCGACGGAGGTTGCAGGATGGTTCGGCGGGGAGGCTGCTAAGCGAAGGTCATAGACCGAGGAGAGCTTAGCGTGGCGAACTATCACTAATTAATTTACTCATGGGCGTGACCGGCATTTCTGCTGCTTTTTCCGTTAAGAGTTGCTTAAATCTTTCTCTAGCGGGGTCGATGATTGCTTTTTCCAATCCACGTACCAGCTCTTCTGTTGAAGAATAGGAAATCGGAGGAAAAACCCACTTCTCGTACTTCACCCAGAGATCACTAAACAAAGCAAAGGGCTTCTCTCCCTCTTCGATAATGGTAACGAACGGAATCATGCATTCGGGCACGACTGCTTGCAGCTCAAGTGGGGTCGACCTCGGTTTGGTGATGACCTGGTCATCGTCGACGCGGCGAGCGATAACCTGGACTTGGTCTTCACCCCGCCCACAGCAGGCTCGCTGGTTGGATACGCCGGCGGTTCATTGACCTCAGAAACAGAGATAACCGGGTCGGCGACGCCGCCACTGATGGGACCAGTATGGAACCTAGCTTCGGGTTCGCTGACCCCCGCTCCCGAACCGCCCTCGCTGCTGCTTCTGATCCTCTCTCGTTGCGTTAACTATCGCTTACCGAGCGCGCTCGCCCTGCTCGGCCACCCCCCTCGCCGGCCTCGCCGAGCTCGGCTGGTAGAGCTAAAAGGACGGCCGCCAAGTCCAGCCGAGCATGAGCCGATGAACCGTCAGCAACGGCGCGCCGCCGCCCGACGCGGGCAGGCCCAGGCGATGCAGCAGAACCGGGACAGCCCGGCCTATTGGGGCAATTACGGACTGGCGCTGCATAATCTCGGGCGGCTCGAGGAGGCGGTGGCCGGCTATGACCGCGCCCTCGCCCTCGCGCCGGATATGGCCGAGATCCACTACAACCGGGCGAATGCGCTGCAGAGCCTCGCCCGCCTGGACGAGGCGGTGGCCGGCTATGACCGCGCCATCGCCCTCAGACCGGACCTGGTCGAGGCCTATGCCAATCGTGGGGTCGCGCTGCGGGCGTTGCGGCGGTTCGCCGAGGCAGTCGCCAACTTCGACCATGCCATCGCGCTGAAGCCGGGCTCCGCCGAGGTCTACTACAATCGTGGTAATGCCCTGCGACATCTCGATCGTCTCGATGCGGCGGTAGCCAGCTATGACCGCGCCATCGCGCTCGCACCGGACATGGCCGAGGCCTATGCCAATCGCGGGGTCGCACTGCAGGGTCTGCGGCGTCTCGACGAGGCGCTCGAGAGCTGTGACCGCGCCATCGCGCTCAAACCAGACTTTGCCGAGGCGCTGAACAACCGTGGCAACATCTTCAGGGAATTCGGGCGTTTCGACCAGGCACTCGAGAGCTGTGACCGCGCCATCGCCCTCGCGCCGGATATGGCCGAGGCCTATGCCACTCGCGGGCTCGCGCTGCAGGGTCTGCGGCGTCTCGACGAGGCGCTCGAGAGCTGTGACCGCGCCATCGCGCTAAAACCAGACTTTGCCGAGGCGCTGAACAACCGTGGCAACATCTTCAGGGAATTCGGGCGTTTCGACCAGGCACTCGAGAGCTGTGACCGCGTCATCGCGCTCAAGCCAGACTTTGCCGAGGCCTATGTCAATCGCGGGATTGCACTGCAGGACCTGCGGCGTCTCGACGAGGCGCTCGAGAGCTGTGACCACGCCCTCGCTCTCAAGCCAGACTTTGCCGAGGCCTATGTCAATCGCGGGGCCGCGCTGCAGGGTCTGCGGCGTCTCGACGAGGCGCTCGAGAGCTGTGACCGCGCCATCGCCCTCAAGCCAGACCATGCCGAGGCCCTGAACAACCGCGGCTACATCCTCCGGGATCTCGGGCGTTTCGGCCTGGCACTCGAGAGCTACGAGCGGGCGCTCGCCGTCAGGCCGGACTTTCCCGATGCATTGGTCGGCTGGATTGAAGGAAAACGGCGCCACTGCGATTGGTCGGGCGAGGGCGAGCACGAGTGGAAAGTTCGCATCACGGGCGGGCTGCAAGCATCGCTTCGTGTCGTGTTTTCGTTGCTGTCGCTCGCATCCCCCGCGGAGCATCTCGCCTATGCCCGCCAGGTGGCGGCGCAGTTCGGCGCACCCCCCGCCAGCTTCCCGCCGGCGGCACCCCGATCAGGCGGGCGGATCCGCCTTGGCTATCTATCGGCGGATTTGCGCACTCATCCGGTGGCGTTTCTGGTCGCCGGGCTGATCGAGCGCCATGACCGCCGACGTTTCGAGGTCCTCGGCTACTCCTGCGGCCCGGACGATGGAAGCGCAATCCGCGCTCGCCTCACCGGCGCCTTTGATCATGTTGTCGACCTCCAGGCGGCCTCGGACCGCCAGGCGGCCGAGCGGATCCACGCCGACGCCGTCGATATTCTGGTCGATCTGACCGGGTATACCGCGCACGGCAGAACCGCGATCCTCGCCCACCGGCCGGCGCCGATCCAGGTCAATTATCTCGGCTATCCGGGCACGACGGGCGCTGATTTTATCGATTACATCATCGTCGATCGGTTCGTCGTACCAGCGGATCAGCAACCCTTCTTCAGCGAGCGGCTGGTGCATCTGCCGAATTGCTACCAGCCGTGCGAGATCATACAGGAGGTGGCCGAGCGAACGCCGTCGCGGGCCGAGTGCGGTCTGCCCGAACAGGGTTTCGTCTTCTGCTGCTTCAACAACGTCCTCAAGATCACCCCCGAGCTTTTCGACATCTGGATGCGGCTGCTGGCGGCGGTGCCGGGCAGCGTGCTGTGGCTGGTCACGGCAACCCCCAGCGTCAAAGACAACCTCTGGCGCGAGGCGGTCGACCGCCGGGTTGCCGCGGACCGGCTGGTCTTTGCCGCCCCGACGTCACGGCCGGAATATCTGGCGCGTCTCGGTCTGGCCGATCTGTTTCTCGACACCCTGCCGTATAACGCCGGGGCCACCGCCAGCGACGCCCTGTGGGCCGGGCTGCCGGTGCTGACCTGTAGCGGCGACACCTATGTCGGGCGGATGGCCGGCGCGGTGCTGACCGCGGCTGGGCTGCCCGAGCTGATCACGACCTCGCTGAAGGGGTACGAGTCGCTTGCGATAAGGCTGGCGACCGAGCCCGGCCTGCTCGCCCCGCTGCGGCAAAGGCTGGCATGCAACCGATCGATCATGCCGCTCTTCGACATAGCACGGTTCACCCGTGATCTCGAAGCGGCATACCGGCAGATGCACGAGACCTGGCAGGCGGGGCGGCCGCCCAGCGCCTTTACAGTCTCCGCTGCCGCCGACAATTGACCACAGCGCCGCCACCCTCTGCGACGGCCCAGAAGCGGCCTCCTCCGCTCGTTACATTAGCCCCGACGACTTCGCACGTCAGCGGCGCTCCTAGGCGGTTTCTAGTGCCCCTGTCCCCGGAGCCACCGGCGCCACCACCGGTGACTGAAAGCAGTTCAGGACAGCGCAGCCCGAAATATGCTATGAAAGCGAGGCGACGCCTCGGTTTGCCCCTGAGACGCCGCCTCTGGCCACCAATCGAGAGAGAGCCTCGATCAATGGCTACAAGACAAGTACGACCTTCCCCCGAATCGCTTCAACCGGCCCGTCATGCGCGCCTACGGCTGGCGCTTTGGCAAGGCCAACGGAACGGGACGGGCCCGCGAGCTGATCCCTGACCCTGCCGAGCAGCAAGGCGATCGCCGAGATCATCTCGATGCGCGCGCGTGGTTTCCCGATCTCGCACCAGTTCGTCGCCAACACGATCGCCCGGCACGCGGCGGGTGCAGGAGGTGCGGCATGACCGAGATCCACAACAACGTCGCGACCAAGACCGATCTGCGGGAGCTAGAGGCGCGGCTTGGCCGCATGATCAGCGACAGTCATGCCGCGATCCTCAAATGGATCGTCGGGCAGACCTTCGTCATTCTGGGTGTGGTCGCGGCGCTGCACTTCGTCACATAGCGGGGGCTACGCACGCCGCCGCCTGCACGAGTACCTCCTGCGGCTGTAGCTTTGCCGCAGATCGCGGGTTTCGCATATTGCCGTCGGAGTGTCGGGTATAGAGGATTGCAATGGCGAATCGATGACGGGCAGGAGCAGGGCAAGCAGCACACTCCTCGCACTCGCGGCGACGCTGATCCAGTGCTACGCGACCCGCACCGGGGACGGCTGCGCGCCGTTGAGCGAGCATGCGACGATGGCCGAGTGCCGGAAGCTGGCCAGCGAGTACCAAAAGTTGATACGCGGGATCTCCGCGTCAAAGGAGTGCCGGCGGTGGTCAGCTATCATTGCGTGGCCGCCTATGCACCTTGAGCTGACCGACGAAGAGACGCAGGCGCTTAAAAAATTAGCAAGAGGAACGGGGCAACGAATACGGCGAGGCTCGCGAACGCGGCGGTCGCGAGAACGATGCGGCAAATAGACGAAACAGCCTTCGGCATGGTCTCCTCCTTGAGCAGCCACACCGCCATATGAACCCCGTCGTCTAGGACGAATGTGACCTACCTTACATTTGGCTTAATTTTGTGGCGGGTGTGGCCCGGTTTCCCAGGGCAAGTTCGGCGAGATGGGGCCGAAACCACCGTCGTCGGCGAGACCGCCGACACCGGAGGAACGCGACCCGGGGCGAGCGCGCGCATGGGCCGGCGGCGCCCACGCTGACCGTCACCTAAAGCACGCCGCGGATCGGCCGCGTGGCCGCTGCTGGCGCGAACTGTCAATATTTTGGGGCGATGAGGCGGCGCGCCCTGCAACGCTGGCACGACGCAGCGCGCTCCGGGAGCGACAATTAGCGACAATTACAATCGAGCGCTGCGGCGCTACGTCGACCGGCGCGAACCTTTAGGCCAATGAGGAACCTTTGCGATGTACAAAATGATGATCGACGTTTCCGGCAAACAACGTGTTGTCCTGTTTCACGGGCCGCGCTGCCACACGAAGATGATGGTGTGATGCGTTGAGGCTATATCCCGAGCCGGCGTCGTACATTGCCAACCGAGGCGCCGTGCCACTGATTATCGGCCGCCGCGGCTGGTAGAGATCCCGATCTGGTTCAGATACGCGGCGATACCGCGGTTGCTGGTGATCCCTTGGCCGAGGGCGCCCTGAATGATCCCTTTTACCCGTAGCGCTTCGCTGTCGGCTTTTGCCTTGGCCGCTGCCCAACCGAGTACGGCAGCCTCGGCAGCACGCGGGTTGCCGAGTTTCTTCTCGCCCTTCTCTTTGATCCGCGCTAGGGCCTCACGGGTCCGCTGCGAAATCAAATCGCGCTCGCGTTCGGCCAGGGCGGCCAGGCTGTACAGCACGAACGTGTCGACGTTCTGGCCGAGCTCGCACACGATGAACGACTTCTGGTGTGCGATCAGACCGGAAATGAAATTGACCGAACGCGACAGCCGGTCGAGCTTGCTGACGATGATCGTTGCGCCCTTCTTGCGCGCTTCCTGCATCGCCTCGCGCAGGATGGGTCGGCGCTCGAGGGCGTCATGCCCCTTACCGCTCTCGATTTCCTCATAGATCAGGAGGAGCTCGAGGCCCTCGCGCACGCAGTAGTCGCGGATGTGCTGGGACTGTACCTCGAGACCGAGATGGGACTTACCCTGCTCCGCCGTCGAAACTCGAGTATAACCGATCGCGGTCTTAAAAATTCTGGTGGCGTTGCCGCTTTTGGCCATGACCTTGAACCCTCTTGTTGCAATGTCATATGAGCTCAGCGCGGTTTATCTGGCGAAGGGCTTCAAGCTCTTTTGCGAATAGTTGCGGTTGCCTGGCTTTCCGGCGCTCCTCGTTGACCAGAACCGGCGGGATCTCCATGCCGTGACTCCCCTACCCCACCCTCGCATAGTGGGACATGAGTCCTGTCATGATATTTGTCGGCCAAACCGAGTAGGCATGGACCCCGACCGCGATAATCCAGGCGATCGAGAACACCACCCAGAGCCGCAGCAACCCGCGTCGAACGTTGATCATTAGACGTGCTGCTTGGCGAGCCACGCCAGGATGCGCCGGCCCAGCGGGCGCGGCTGATTAGGCACCTCGGGTTGGCCCGGTTCCGGTGGACGCAACAGGGCGGTCAGCCGGTGGCGTTCCTCGATCTCGCTGGTAAGCCGCTGATCGGCTGCGTCGAGACGTTGCCGCAAATCGCGAATCGTCTCGTCGCGATCGGCCAGCCATTGGTGCAAAAGCTCGATTTCGCCACGTTGCGCCGTGTTTCTTTCAACCGGATGCGCACCATTACCTCGCGCAACCCTGGTCCCGAACACCCGCTCCAGCTCCGCAACGTCGATCCGGCGGTCGCCCGAATCATCGAGGCTGTAGGAAAGCCGCCCGTCGTTCATCGCCCGGTGCAGGGTCGAGCGGTTGCGCCCAGAGAGCCGCGCCGCCTCGTTCAGTCCGATTAGTGCCATGCCGCACCCCGGTTGTCGCACCCGGTTGCTGAAACCGGATGCGTGCCACTGGCGACGCCGGGGGAATGCGCCGTTGTTGGAAAAGCTACGTCAGCGGCTTACGACGCGCAACGCAACCTCTGCAACACATCAGCCGCCGGTCGAGATCGCTTTTACGGAGCGCCCAATCGGCCTTGGTGGGCGGAGGGGGGTGTCGAGGCCAGCGATCAGCCACGAGGCGACCCCGCAGGGCGGGTGATAAGCCTGGCGCGAACTCGCAATTAATTGGCCGGCATTATCAAGCACGCGGTTAGCGGTCGGACCACGTCGAGAGCATCGCAAAGGGCAATCCTGCCCGTCCACAAAGGAGGTTGCGATGTTCAGAAAGATCCTGCTCGCCACCGCCGCGATCGTCAGCCTCGCCGGCGCCGCACACGCTGAGAAATATCAGATCGAGGGTAAATTTGAGGGCTGTAATTACGACCGAATTTACAGGCTGACCGATGGTCAACTTCTTACCTGTCACAGTTACGGCCA
>Ga0310916_10000899_pt1 | contig 17048 bp, 14 predicted proteins | sample GREbulkMGLF176_FD_203444 | JGI IMG/M metagenome (GOLD analysis project Ga0310916, IMG submission 203444) | Lab enrichment of tropical soil microbial communities from Luquillo Experimental Forest, Puerto Rico - GRE.bulkMG.LF176 | ecosystem: Environmental > Terrestrial > Soil > Tropical forest >...
CATCGCATGCAGATGCGCAACAAAGCCAACCAGCTCTGGCATACCGATTCATCGTTCAAGAGCACTCCTGCCCTCACCTCGATACTTTCCGCGCGCATCATTCCAGATCATGGTGGAGAAACGGAATACGTTTCGACCCGCCTCGCCTTCGAGCGGCTCGATGCGAGCCTGCAGCGACGGCTGGAAAACTCTTTCGCCTGGCACCACTACGCGCATTCGCGCGGGAAGATCGCCGCCGATCTGGCAAGCCCGGAAGAACTTGCGGCGCTGCCGCCGCAATGCTGGCGCTTGATCTGGCGAAACCCCGTCAACGGACGCGGGGCGCTCTATCTCGCCTCCCACGCCTACGCGGTCGAGGGGATGGAGGCGAGAGCCGGCAGGGAGTTGATCGAAGAGCTGACGGCCGCGGCGACCGCGCCGGGCAAGAGCTATTTGCACCGATGGCGCCAAGGCGACGTCGTGATGTGGGACAATCGCGCCACTATGCATCGCGGTAGGCCGTGGCCATCGCACGAACCGCGGCTCATGATCCGCACCACGATCTCGGCGACGGAAATCGACGGTCTTGCCACCATGCGTCCGCCATCATGGCAGGCAGCAGAATAAGACTGGCTCAAATTATGTGACCTGACGCACTTTCACAGAGTGCTGCAGCGGCGAATATCGATCCGAGAGTGGAGCGTCTGGCAACCGGCTCCTCCTCCTGGGGCCACCGCATGAGCCGGCATCCGCGCAACCTGTCGGGCAAGACTACCGCATTCCAGGGCAGGTCCACCTGTGCCGGCGAGCTGTTGAACGGTTGCGGCCGCCGTTTTATTTTGGCCATCATACCGGCTCCCGAGCTCGATTTCATTCCAGCCTTCTCCAGAAAGGCAGCGCGATGAACGCGAAGACCGCGTCCTGGCTCACGGCGCACGGCAGGCTCTGGTACGGAGACCGCTGGTACCGGCTTGCCTGGATCGTCTGGCCGCAGGCACTCGGCCTGATGCTGTTCGTAACGCTATGGATCGGTCATCCTGCCGGACAGGGCTTCATTCCCTGGGCGAAGCCCCTGCTCGAAGCGCCGAAGGCACCTCCCGCCGCTGCGCCGCTCAACAACCCTCCCAACCAGCAGGTTGTACAGCCACCGGCGGTGACTGACGTCCTGGCGCCTTGCAAATCCGACGATCACGCACAGGCGATTCGCGATTGCACTGCCCTGTTGGCTTCGGGAAACCTCCAGGGCGACAACATTCCATACGCCTATTACCATCGTGGCTGGGCCTATTATCAGACCAGCCAATATCAGGTAGCGATGGCCGACTACAATCGCGCGATCTCGATGCAGCCTCGCGCTCCCGAATTTTTCCTCGACCGAGGCGCGCTGCTGATCGATCTCAAGAACAACGAACGCGCGCTGCAGGATCTCGATTATGCCATCCTGCTTAAATCGGATTACGCGCTCGCCTATATCGATCGCGGCATAGCGCTGCACAATTTGAACCGCCAAAGCGAGGCGCTGGTTTCTTTCAACAAGGCCATCGAACTTGATCCGTCGCAGTTCTCGGCTTTCGAGAACCGCGCCTCGATCTATGAGGACATTTCGAATTGGCGTGGCGTCTATGATGACGGCAACAAGATGATCGAGCTCAATCCGAACAATCGGCTCGGCTACGAATATCGCGGTCACGCCTATCTCGAAGTCGGCCAGCAGGAGGCGGCGATCAGGGATTTTAACAGGGCCATCTCCATCGATCCCAGCGCGATCTATGGCTGGCGCATGCGGGGCCGTGCCTACTACTTTCTCAACCAGTTCGATAACGCCATGGCGGATTTCCAGGCGGCGCTGCGCATCGATCCGAAGGACAGCGGTACTATCGACTTCATCAACGACCTGAAGCGCAAGCGCGGTCGGTAACGACACGCTCCTTCCTGCACGCTTGAGTTGTCGGCAGCGCACTGCTGCCTGCTCAAGTCGATCCTTCAGCACCAACTTGCATCGTGCGACCGGAGGTTCACACGGAATACCGTCAGACTGTGCGCCGTGTCACAGTGCAATGACGGGCGCGCTGGCAGATTGGGAGTCGGAATAGCTTTTGCGTCGCCTTTTCCGCTTGGGTAAGCTTCTCGGGCGAATGGGGCTGCTAAACAGGGGCAGGGCAATGTCCGATTCAGCGCAGACGCCGGCGAGCAGTGGCTCGCCGTCAACCAGCAAACCCGTCACTCCCATCAAGGCCAGTATGAGCCCCACGATTGTGGGCGCGGTCGGCGTGCTGCTTGTGCTGGCCGCCGCCGGCGCGGTGGCGATGAAATCCGGCGTCGGCCTCGGCATTGGCGATTCAACGCGGACCACCGTCAGCTTCGTCGATCCGCGCGACCTCAACGATGCCGCAGGCACGCTCACCCAATCCGTTGCCGGCGGCCTGGTCGACGACGCGCGGCGCTGCAGGATTCCGCTGGTCTCGATGACAATCGCCAAGGGAACGGCGCAAGTCGGCAGCACGCTCCGGATCCGTTCAGGCAGCTATGTCTCGCCCTATTTCACCGTCACCGAAGGCATGCAGAGAATCGCGGTGCCCTACCCCGCGCCCTACGGTTCGGGCGCCGGCACCTTCGTCGTCGAAGGCAATGCCACCGGCGCTATTCTTGGGCTTACACCGACCAAGGTGCTCCTGGATCTGCCGACCGCGCAAAGCATTCCCGTCTGGTGGCGCCCGGTGAGCCCCTGCTAGCCGAGGCACTGCCATGAAGAATCTTTTCAAGGATCAGCAAATACTCGCCATCATCGTCGGCAGTGTCGCGGCCGCGATCATCACGGCCTGGGTCATGAATCCGCAATCCGGGCCTGCCGGATGGATCAAGGGGCTGCCGCCTGCGGCGCAGCACACCCTGAGCGGCATTGCCATCGCCTTTGTGATCGCCAGCGTCGGATTGCTGGTGAGCTCCATTGCGGGAGGCTACGCCAGGACCGGCGCGCTGCAACCTGCTTAGAGCGGCGGCATGTCCGGTGCGTTCAAGATGCTGTTTTCGCCGGAACGGGAAATTCCCGACACCCCGCCGAACAAAGCGATCGAGGACCTCGAGGCCATGGTCGGCCTCGTGCCGGTCAAGCGCGAGGTCAACGGATTGATCGCGCGGATGCAGGTCGAGCAAAAGCGGCGCGAACAGGGCCTGCCGACGGCACCGTTAAGCCTGCACATGGTTTTCACGGGACCGCCCGGCGTCGGCAAGACCGAAGTCGCGCGCGCGCTCGGCGACATCTATCGCGCGCTACGCGTGCTGCGTGTCGGGCACCTGATCGAAGTCCAGCGTTCCGACGTCGTCGCCGGCTACATCGGACAAACCGCGCCGAAGATGCTGGAGAAGTGCAACCAGGCGCTCGACGGCATTCTCTTCATTGACGAGGCTTACACGCTCGCCGCCAACGCCGGCCTGGGCGCCGACTTCGGCAAGGAGGCGATCGACACGCTGCTCAAATTCATGGAGGACCACAGGGACCGGATCATGGTTATCGTTGCGGGCTATCCGAACGAGATGCGCCGCTTCATCGATACCAATCCAGGTCTTGCCGGCCGCTTCACCAAGACCATCGACTTTCCGCGCTACAATGCCGATGACCTCTGCGAAATCCTTCGGCGCATGGCGGCCAAACAGCACTTCAGCCTCCCCGAGAATTTCCCGACAAGAATCAAACCGTGGATCGCGGAACGATCCCGCGCGGAGGATTGGGCCAACGCACGAGAGATGCGAACGCTCCTGGAAAAAGCCCGCGAGGCGCAAGCGATGCGTATCGCGACGGAGCCTTCCGCCGATCTGTCGCGCATCGAAATCGTCGATTTGATGAAAGCAATCGGGCGCGCTTGATGAGGACATGATGATCACCTGGCTGACCATCGCATTCATTCTCGTCGCCGGCTTCAGCATGACGTTCATTGCCATGCGTCTGGTCGAACAGCATGCCCTTCCGGCCGTCTATTCGCCAGATCTGGTGCGTCCCATCCGCATCGTCGAAGCAGAAGAGAGACACGAGCCGTCTGCGATGGAGGTGGCGCTGGCAAAGCTCGACGCGATGGTCGGCCTCGCGCCGGTCAAACAGGAAGTCAAGGCGCTGATCGCACGGATGCAGGTCGAACAGAAGCGCCGGGATCAGGGCCTCGATGTCTCGGCTCTCAGCCAGCATATGGTCTTCACCGGCCCGCCCGGGGTCGGGAAGACCGAGATCGCGCGCCTCATCGGCGAGATCTACCAGGGCCTGAAGGTCCTGCGCAAAGGCCATGTCGTCGAAACGGATCGTGCCAGCCTCGTCGCCGGTTATCTCGGGCAGACCGCGATCAAGACCCTCGACAAATGCCGAGAGGCGCTCGACGGCATCCTGTTCATCGACGAGGCCTATAGTCTCGCCCCCGGTCTCGGCGCCGACTTCGGCAAGGAAGCCGTCGACACGATTCTGAAGTTCATGGAAGACAACCGCGACCGCATCGTCGTGATCGTTGCAGGCTACCGCAACGAGATGCGGCGTTTTATCGACAGCAACCCGGGTCTTGCCAGCCGCTTCAGCAAGACGATCGACTTCCCCTCCTACACCACCGCCGAACTCTGCGAGATCTTCAAGAGGATGGCCACGCGGCAGCAGTTCAACCTGCCGGAGGGTTTCGAGGCCAGGCTAAAACCCTGGATCGAGAGCCGCGCGAAGGCCGAGGACTGGGCAAACGCGCGCGAGATGCGCACGCTCTTGGAGAGATCGCGCGAAGCTCAGGCGATGAGGGTTGCTAGCGACCCGTCCGCGGATATATCGGTGGTGACCATCCAGGACATTGTCCTCGCCACCGGCCAACAAGACGAAGGCAACGAGGCTGCAATTGCGGCTGCGCTCGACAAGCTCAACGCCATGGTGGGCCTCGCCCCCCTCAAGGAGGAAGTGCAGGCGCTGATCGCACGCAAGCAGGTCGAGCAGAAGCGCCGCGAACAGGGTCTCGACGTATCATCCGTTAGCCAGCACATGGTGTTCACCGGGCCGCCCGGCGTCGGCAAGACCGAAGTCGCGCGGGTTATCGGCGAAGTCTTCCGCGCGCTGAAAGTTTTGCGCAAGGGACATGTGGTCGAAACCGATCGTGCAAGCCTCGTTGCGGGCTATGTCGGTCAAACGGCGATCAAAACCCTCGACAAATGCAAGGAGGCGCTCGACGGCATCCTGTTCATCGACGAGGCCTATAGTCTCGCCGCTACCCCCGGTCTCGGCACCGACCTCGGCAAGGAGGCGATCGATACGCTGCTCAAATTCATGGAGGACAACCGCGACCGCATCATCGTGATCGTCGCGGGTTACCGCAACGAGATGCGGCACTTCATCGACAGCAACCCGGGCTTGGCCAGCCGCTTCACCAAGACATTCGACTTCCCCTCCTACAGTCCTGCCGAACTCTTTGAGATCTTCAAGCGGATGGCCGCCCGGCAGCAGTTCAACCTGCCGCAGGATTTTGAGGCCAAGCTAAAGCCGTGGATCGAGAGTCGCGCGAAGGCGCAGGACTGGGCCAACGCGCGTGAGATGCGTACGCTGCTGGAGAAGACGCGAGAAGCCCAGGCGCTGCGCGTGGCCAAGGATGCGTCGGCAGATGTCTCCGTCGTCACCATCGAGGACGTCGTTCACGCGACGGGCCAGAAAATCGAGGACAACGAGGCGTCGGTCGCCGCTGCGCTGGCAAAGCTTGACGAGATGGTTGGCCTTGCCCCCGTCAAACAGGAAGTCAAGCGGTTGTCCGCAAGGATGGGAGTGGAACAGAAACGCAAGGAACAAGGTCTCCCCGTTGCCGCAGTGAGCCAGCACATGGTTTTCACCGGCCCGCCCGGCGTCGGTAAAACCGAGGTTGCGCGCGTTATTGGAGAGGTCTTCCGGTCTCTCAAGGTTTTGCGAAAGGGTCACCTCGTCGAAACCGATCGCGCGGGCCTCGTTGCCGGCTATATCGGGCAGACCGCGACCAAGACCCTCGACAAATGCAAGGAAGCGCTCGATGGCATTCTGTTCATCGACGAGGCCTACACGCTGGCCGCAATTCAGGGTGGCGCTCACGACTTCGGTAAGGAAGCGATCGATACGCTGCTCAAGTTCATGGAAGACAACCGCGAGCGCATCGTCGTGATCGTTGCGGGCTATCCCAACGAGATGCGCCGTTTCATCGAGAGCAATCCGGGCTTGAGCAGCCGCTTTACCAAGACGATCGACTTTCCTCCTTACGGCGTCGCGGACCTCTGCGAAATCCTCAGACGGATGGCCTCACGTCAGAAATTCGCGCTGCCTGACGATTTCCAGGCGGCGCTGACACCGTGGATCGAGCAGCGTTCGAAGGTGCAGGACTGGGGCAACGCGCGATCGATGCGGACGCTGTTGGAAAAGGCACGGGAGTCGCAAGCCATTCGCATTTCGACCGACGCAGATGCCGACCTGTCACGCATCGAGACGGCGGATCTGTTGGACGCGACGGTGAGCTGATCATGGGCGGGATTGTGGAGAGCGCCTTATGACTTCGGCTTATTCAACCTGGCTCTCCGCCCACGGAAGGCTCTGGTACGACGACAAATTGTATCGGGCGGCCTGGATCGCATGGCCTCAGGCGCTGGCTGCCGTCATGGTTTTGTTGTTCTGGGCAATGCCGCCGTCCAACAGAAACGTGCCATGGGCCAAGCCAGTTGATGCCAATGTACGCTACAACGCGCTGCGCACGTTGCGCGACAGCGCAAAATCCGACCGCCAGGCCATGGAGACGCTGGAGCGAGACGCGGTCGCCGGCGAGATGAACGCCCAATTCTTCTACGCCACCCTGTTCGATCCCGATCTCAAGCTTTCGACCATCGTACAGCCGGACGTCACAAAGGCGGTGGATTGGTACGGCAAGGCGGCGAGCCAGGGAGATGAGTACTCTATAGGAAACCTCGCTCTTACCTATGCGCGGGGACTTTACATTCGTCAGGACTATACAAGGAGTTGTTTTTACGCGCGCAAACTGGCCAACAGCATTGCCTTCGCAAATGCCTTGAACCTCAAGGGAGAATGCTACTCGCGGGGACTGGGCGGCACGCCGGTGGATCTGGATCAGGCTGCCGCCGCCTATGAGAGTGCCGCCACCAAGGGCCATCTCCGTGCCACCGCCGCGCTCGGCTATTTCTATGAGAACGGATTGGGCGGTAAGCCACGCAATTACGAGATGGCGCTGAAGTACTATCGATTCGCGGCCGACAAGGGCGACTCGCTCGGCCTGCACAATCTGGGTGCGGCCTATAATTCCGGCATGCTCGGCCTGCAGCGCGACGGCAGCGAGGCAGCACGGCTTATTCTTCATGCACTTGAGAACAAATATGACGTCACCGTGCAGTCGCTAACGACACGGCCGGACCTCTGGAGTCCCGATTTCTGGCAAAACCTGCAGCGCCGCCTCGGCGAAAAAGGATTTTACTCCGGCGTGATTGACGGTCGCGCCAATGCTGCAACGTTGGACGCGGTGAAACGGTTGGGCGGCAGAGGTTAATGCAGAAACGAGCAATATCAGGATTGTCTCTCTTGTCCGAAGTGGAGAAGCTTGAGAGATTTGCTTGCTGATCGGGAAGGCAATGTGCATGCGAGCGGCTCGATCCATAGCGATGTCGACGAGGATAGCGATCGCTGTAGCATTGATCGTGATCGACCCCTCGGGAAGCTTCGTGCTTGCCCAGACCTCCCTGGGCGGCCCTGAACAATTGCCGCCGTCGATTGCGCCAACGCCCCCGCCGCTGAGCCCGCCTGCGAACCCACCCGCGTCATCGCCGCCACGGATGGATTACATTCCCCCAATGATTCCGCCCAAACCTGCGCCAAACCAACCGAGCACAACGGCGGACTTTTACTGGGGTGCGATCGCCTTCACCGCCGACGGCTCCTACTCGTCGGTCTGGAAAAAATCCTCGCAGCCGGAAGCCGAAGCCTATGTCCTGCGAGAGTGCGCACGCTTCGGACGCGGTGGGTGCGAGGTGACGACGTTTTCCGGGCAGGAGTGCGTGGGACTCGCGACCTTCATCGGAAATTACCGGCGACGACGCTGGAACCTGTCCTTTACCGCGGGCGGCTCGACTTATCCCGAAGCGCAGGGCGCTGCGTTGGAGCGCTGTAATTCGGACGAGCGTTCGCACGGTCAATGCCAGCCTCGCGTGGCGGCATGCGCCGACGGCCGATAGCCGCCGTTCATTCGATTACCTCGTCGGCGCCCGCGAGCAATGCCTGCGGCAATTCGAGCCCGATGGCCTTGGCCGCCTTCGCATTGACAATCAACTGGAACTTGCTTGGCTGATAGAAGGGAATGTCGCCGGCCTTGGCGCCGTTGAAAATCTGGTGGACATCGCCTGCGATTCGCTGCGCCAGCTCTCCGAGATCAGGCGCGTAGGCCATCAATCCGCCGAGTTCGACATAGTCGCGGTAAGGATAGATGACGGGCAGACGGTGCTCTTCTGCCAGCTTTGTCAGTAACGCTCGTTGGGCGAGGAAGCTGCCGCCTTCATCGACGACGGCGGCATCGAATTTCTGCTCCGCCATCTCCTCGAACATGCGGCGGAGCTGCGTCTCATTCACCTCGACCATCTCCTTCGCGACCATCTCCATGCCCAATCGCCGTCCCGCTTCCTGGTAGCCGGCCTCCCCGGGTGAAACTGTCCAAACACCCGAAAGCAAGTTTGCGACCTTCCTGACCTTCGGCATCGCCTCCTGGACGATCTGCAGCCGCTTGCCGTAAATTTCGATGCCGGCATTGATGGCAACGCCGGTCAGATTGCCGCCGGGACGCGCGATGTTGGAAATAAAACCCGCCGCGACCGGATCACCCATGACGGCGACTAGCGGTATCGTCGAGGTGGCAGTCATGAACGCTTTGACGAAGTCGTTCAGATTGACGATCACGACGTCGGGATTGCGGCCAACGACTTCTGCCGCAAGTGTTGCAAAGCGCTCGGAACGACCTTCGGCAGAGAAACGCTCGACAATGAGATTGCTTCCCTCGACGTCGCCCAGCCCGGCCAGCGTTTCATAGACCTGGCGTACCCAGAACGGACCCGCGCTCGCGGTGAGTTTATCGGCGGGAATGCCGGAATGAACGAAGGCAAGCCGATGCTGTTTTTGCTGGGCGCGCAAGCTGCGCGGACCGATCGAGGCTGCCGCCGCGGCGCCGGCGAGGCCGATGAACTCCCGCCGTCTCATTCGATCACCCGGTCGGCGCGTGCGAGGAAAGAGGACGGCACGGGCGCCCCACGCTTCGCGATTGCGGCGGCGCCATCAGGTCGCCCGACAAACTCCCATCGCCTCATTGCATTTTCCCCGGCCGTTCAGGCACTTCCCACCGGATTTTTTAGCCGTTCCAGGAAGCGCTGTACATATAGCCGCGTTGCGGACATCGGGGTGGATCAAAGACGCAAGCCTCGGCATAATCGGCAAAAAATGAAGGTGGGGAGCGCTGTGACGAGATCATCCAAAATAGCGAAAATCGAACTTCTCGCCTGCGATGCAGGCTGGCGGAATTACCATTTCGTCAAGGCCACGACCGACGACGGGGCGGTCGGCTGGAGCGAGTACGACGAAGGATTCGGCTCCCCCGGCGTCAGCGCCGCGATCGAGCGCCTGTCGACCCGGGTTGTCGGACAGAATGCGTTTCAGCATGAGCGTGTCTACGCCGAACTGTTCGCGGCAACGCGCCCGGCTACCGGCGGCGTGGTCGCACAAGCACTCGGTGCTATCGAGAACGCGCTGCTTGATGCCAAGGCCAAGCTATTGGGTGTACCCTGCTATGAACTGCTCGGCGGCAAGGTTCGCGATTCCGTCCGCGTGTACTGGTCACATTGCGCGACCTGGCGCATCAATCATCCCGCCTGGTATAAGCCGCCGATCGAGAGCCTGGATGGCGTGAAGGCGATCGGACGCGAGGTGCGCGAGAAGAAATTCACTGCGCTGAAGACCAACATCTTCACCTATGAGGGCGGCAAGCCGACCGGCTGGCGCCCGGGATTCGGTTCGCCGTTCCAGCCGGAAATCAATGTCGACCGCAAGGTGCTGCGCGACCTCCGCACGCACCTTGAAGCGATCCGCGAGGGCGCCGGCCCCGACGTCGATATCCTGCTCGATCTCAACTTCAACGCCAAGACCGAAGGTTATTTGAAGATCCTGCGGGCGATCAAAGACCTCGACATGTTCTGGATCGAGATCGACAGCTTTAATCCCGAGGCGCTTGGCCTCATCCGGCGACAAAGCCTGCATCCTATATCGTCCTGTGAGACGCTATTGGGCTTGCGCGAGTTCCTACCCTATTTCCGCGAACAGGCGATGGATGTCGCGATCATCGACACGCCCTGGAACGGCGTGTGGCAATCGATGAAGATCGCGGCGGCTGCCGAAGCCTATGAAGTCAACGTCGCCCCGCACAATTTTTATGGACATCTGTGCTCCATGATGAACGCGCACTTTTCCGCAGCCGTGCCCAACTTGCGCATCATGGAGATCGATATCGACCGTCTCGCCTGGGATCACGAGTTGTTCACGCACGTGCCCGACATCCGCGACGGCTACCTCGTGCTTCCGGACCGTCCGGGTTGGGGAACCGAGCCCAACGAAGAGGCGCTTCGGGCGCACCCGCCGAAAACCAGCGGCGGGCTTCTGAACTATGGTCAACCAGCCTCACAAAAATATACAAGCTAAATCAAATAGTTATACTATATATCCAACCATCTTTGGCTACTTGGTAATGACGCCGGGCGAACCGGCGGATAAGAAAAAGCCGCCGTGTGGCCGCCACGCACTGGCCAGAATCTCCGTATGCAGTAGGAAGGGCTGGGGAAGAGATGGGGGTCGCGCCAATGGCGGGCGGCAGGTCAAGATTGCGGGTCGCGGTGCGGGCGTTGTTGAAGGCGCGCGCGCGGAATAGGCGTCGTATTCGTCGGCGCACTTTGCCTGCGCATAGATAGGAAAAGGCCCCGGTGACCGGCGGGCGGTAGATCCCAACTCCGCGGCGCACCCGCCTCTGGCTTGATCCAGATCAACTGTCCGGATTGCAAAAAAGCCACGCTGCGGGTGGTGCCTTGGTGAAGGCAAACCCCGCATCTGCCGCGAGCGCTCGGTTCAGGTATCTGACCGATCTTTCACTTGCTTGAGCGGCTCGCGTGTCGGAAGCCGATGTTGGGCCGGGCCACACGGTGAGCTCAATGGTAGCGTTTGGAGTAGGAATTCTCGTTTTGTTGAGCGCCGGCATTTTCCTGGCGCATGTGATTGCTGCGTATCGCGCTGAATAGAACGCGCGGAGTGGAAGCCCTGCGCGCTTGATCTCCCGCAGCAATTCGTCGTCCGGTCGGTCTGCAACCCATGCCCCCGCAGATCGATTTACGATCTGTTAACCAGAATCGACTGCAAGTTTCGCCGGCTCTACAGCTCGACGGGGAAACTTGCCATGTGGTTCGACCTACTAGTTGCGGCGCTCGTCTACGGTGCCGTCAAGTGGCTCACTTATCTGCAATAGAAATCTGCAATAGAAACCTTAAGCACCCGGTGAAAAGACACGGGACCGAAGCCCCGTGCCAAGCCCTCCGCCTCGATTGGCGCGCCGTTGAGTACCGACATGAGCATGGCAATGCCCATGGGGACGGCGGAACGGCTGGCCGCGTATTGTTTATTTCAAGGGATCTGCGTCGCTGCTCTCGTTAAGGCGCCGTAGTACGTCCGCCATCGTGCTATCCGCGTGGTCTTCGTCTTCTCTCTGCGATGCCCGAGGCCGCAAGATGAGCCCGCCGCAAACCAGCGCGACGCCAATGACGATCAGCCCGATGCCAAGAGTAGTCATTTGCTACGCCAAAACATATTCTAACCCGGTTTTGTACCGGCGGCACCTGGCGGCTCGGACTGCTCTTCTATCGTGCCGACCATCGCTGCAGTCATTCGACCGCGATCGGCGGCGTGGCTGGCCCGATGATCTCAGGCTATCGATATTGAGCCCCGCATTATCTGCCGAGCCTGCGGCGAGCGTGGAATGAGCCCGAAGTGCCGCAACTTGCCGCTTTCCGTTTGTCGCGCTAACGGCTCCTTAACCATGCGGCGCGTAAATCGCGAGCATGGATAAAGAACTCTCCATGGAAACCGTCTTGCAAGCTCTCCGCGAACGGTATGCCCGCGAGGCAATGGACCTTAGTCGGCCGCCACCCTCGATCCGACTACAAACGCCGGCGCGCATGCACGAAACGTCCAGGCAATACCAGTCGTCGCGACGTTAGAGCCGGTTGGGTCTGTCATGGTCAAGCAAGTCCTCACCCTCATTGCAGTCATATCAGGCTGTTCGCTCGCTCCTCCTCCGGCCGTGCCTGATCCAACTTCAGAGACAGCCACTCTTCGCCCCTCTTCCGTAGCGTGGGCCGCTCTTTATGCTGAAGAAGATAGGCGTATCGACGCCAAAATTGTGATCTGCCGCGGATGCTTTCCAGAAGCCGATGACACCACCGGATCGCTGGCCACTTCGTCATGGTACTAAGCAAAAGCAACTCGCCCCAAAGAAGCCCTGACCGGAGCTGATAAACAATTCATTAGGATATTCGAAACCATCCTACTCGGAGACAATCCAACAATTGGAGGCGCAACGATGCGTCGTAACAATTGGCTGATGACACGGTTGGAGACAGCGATGTTCCTCGCGGGAGTGACCCTTATGGCCGGCGGAGCTGTTTGGGCAACAGCCACCAGGTAATCGACGCTGCTTTTTCCTCGAACGGTTCGCAAAACAGCCCGGAAGCACCACGCCTTCGATCGCGTACAGGAAGCCTACCGCCGCTGAGACGTGCAGGGCTTCGGTCCTACGCTTCTCCAGGTGGCAGCTGAAACAAGAACATCCGAACCATCAGGGAATGCAGTTCACCGAGCACCCCAATATCCCGTCGGCCGCCTGTTGAGTGGCTCCCTGATTTCTGCTCCGACAATTCCTAACACAAGCGCGCGCACGATCGCTCCAAGGGCCTCTGGTTTGGAATTGTGAGATGCACCGATTATTACATTTCATGTCGCCATCGGGGCATTTTATCAGACATGCCGCAAGCCCGCGCCGCTCGACTTCTGAAATTGCCGGTTCTTGAGCATTCGCGAGCGTCGTTTTTGTTGCCGCCGTAATCCAAAGCGCCAACAAAATCATCGTGATTCTGTGAAAGTCCAATATCGCGGCCCCTTCCCTGCGGCCTACCGGATAAAACCAACCACCAACGTGCATCACCACCCAGATCAGATATTGCATGGGACAAATGCTCCCGGCGCGTTCTGCGACGGCCGAAATTAACGCTTATGCATTCATTCGTGCAAACCGCCAAGGAATAGTCCGCAAGCTCTTATGCCTTTAGAACGGCAGGGTCTTACTGTGCCGACCGTGCGGGTCGCTTGCGCAAGGCCGAACAATTTACGCCGGCGGCGTATACGCCAGGAGGTTGGGGGGCCGTGTCAATCGCGGTCACTTCCCCTTTCCTCGGGCGAGGCTCATTGCCTGCCACTGATTTCCCTCAAAATAGCCGGGGGACAACCCGACAAAGGCCATCGCCCGATCGCGAATCCGCAACATCGGGGGCAAATGAGGCGGTAAACAGGGGGCAGGGGTGATGCAGTTGGACTTGGAAGCGGCGCTGGAAATCTTCGCAGCGATCGTGGTCGTCGGGGTGATCGGCCTTCCAATGGTGGGCGAATGGCGTCGCCGTAAAGGCAGATGACCTGTACGGCCCGCATGACTGAGAAATAGTCCCCTGTGGGTCTTTGCGTGGTGGCCGTGCCCCAGCCAAAATCGGAAAATGAAACCTGAACCACGCTACGGATTTCAGGCCGGATCATCGCATCAACAACATCGTCCAAGCGATTACGAGCGCTGTACCGATGATTACGCCCAATATGACCAACGCATTTTCGTCAACCAGCCCCTCAAATTTCTTCGACAGCGCTAAAAGCTGGTTCCGGCCTGAGGCTGTTGTCTGCGATAGAGGCGGCACAACTATCCGGCTCACAATTTCCGGTACCTTGTCAGCACGCGTCCAAGCGTCGAAGCCGTCACGCCATACGAAAAAGCGCTTCCAATCTGTCCTTCGAGATAACAGGGACACCAAGTCGTCGAAGGGAGCGGGTCCACTCGTCACCCCATCTTCCGCATAGAACCATCGATCAGTCATGCCGACATCAAAGATCGAGAGCGCCCCGCGGCGGGGGCGGTCTCAAGTTAGATGGAGGTAACACGATATAGAAAAGAACCGAAGGGCGGTCTTGTGATTCCGGGCCAACTCTTTGGTTCTTTGCGCCAATGACCAGCAATAGCATGATCAAATATCTGTTTCACGGCCTGATCATCTCGATCGCTTCAATCTGTGGCTGAATTGCACCACGTTATTTCCGTAAATCGGCGGAAAACTAGCAAGCTTTCGATTCAGGCTTCGAATTCTCACGGTCACAAAAGCCGCAAAGGCACTTAAGCTCAGGCATCCGACCAACAGAACAAACCTCATGGCTGTCCTCCCGCCCCTACCAATTGCAGCTTGACGCACGGGTGCGATAGATCAAGTCAGAACCTGAAGGGAATGCACACTGTACACAACCCTCGCTATCAGGCTTCCGCAGGCTACGGTCTGCGTGACCCAGAAACCCTGCTGGTGAGCTTTTTTTCCGAGGGCTAGGACGTAGGGGTCAACCAAAAAAACGCATGGGTGAATTCGCTAAGCCCATCATCCATGAGCCGATCTGAGTTGCCTCCTCTGCGGCGGTCCTCAACTGGGACTGAAGGTACTCAACCTGAATACGGAAGGCCTCCTGAAAATCCTTGGCGCGCAAAAGGCTCTCCATGAGGTCTCGATTGGTTGCAACCTGCCGCTGAACGTATTCCTTGAAAGTGCGTATCTGCTCCTGATTGGCGCCTGGAAAGAGGCGCATGGTCCTCTCGACCATATCAACGTAGATTTGCGTGACGAATCCCACCCTTTCGAGATTTTCAAGCATCATGGCTCGAACGGCATCGAAGGGGCTTTTTTCGGCTTCCATGTGACGCTCCCGGCTGGCGTAAAAAAGAAGGCCGCCAGAGCCTTGAGCGGCCTCAAGTCCCGATGATGGGGAGATCGGAGACACACCTCATAAGAGGCAGCGCAACCACGCTCTGCTTCGTGGGAAGCCGACGCTTGATCCAAATCAAGCCGACGCCCAAAATTGAGGCCGTCTAATGGAAGCTAGCGCCTGCAAATCCGGTTATCGCCGGATTGGTTCAAGGATTTCTGGCGATGAGACTGCGCTTGAGTGACGCGGCCACCTCCTCCTTTTTGGCGGAGCACTACCGCGCGCAAGCTGAAATGTGCCAACAAATGGCTCGGATGACCGTGAGCCCGTTCAAAGAGGGCTGGCTCGAGTTTGCTGCAGAGTGGACGAACTTGGCGCGGGAGCAAGAGGCAAAGGCAAAGCTAACGCCATCGCCTGAAGACTCAGAAATGGCGGCTGGCGAGTCTTTTTCCGAGGGCTAGGTGGGTAGCGACCAGCTTTTGGAGGCGATCTGACGCCATAGTATATCCGAGCACGCTGAGGACTCGGGCACAGCTACGGATGGTCTCCCGGTCCAGCGCGCTCACGCGGACGATCAGTTCGACTGCGTCGGCCTCGTCGAGGTCTTCGCTCCTCGCAACATGGCAGGCATAACACAGAACTTGCGCATGTTTTTGCAGGCTTATGTCGGCGGCGCTAACGCTCATGCTTGATCACCCGCACCTGTCGAAGAGGCGAGATCAGTTTATCCGGCACCTCGTTGCCGAGCAAGGTATAGGCCGTGCATTGCAGCACCATCCCAAACGCCAGCCACCGGGCGGCTTTGCCTCTGCCTCTCTCGCCAACTTGCCGGCGCGGCACAGCGTTATATCGAAGAGCTCAGTGATCCGCAGGGCTTAAAGGTTTTGATCGAGCGCCCAGCACTCCTCATGGAGCTGGGCAAAGGACAGCAAGCCCATGATGATCAAAGCCGCCAGGACACACGCGGCTACGAGATTCTTCATCATGACCGCCGTTCCCCGAGCTACCTCAGCATGTAGCAGGCGACCACCCGGTCAAAGAATACCATTGAACTCGCCGGCAACCAATGAACATTCCCACAGCCTGGCGAATGCGAATTGCGCGCTCAGGCCCGAACCGCTTTTTGGCTGTCTCGAGCAGGCGCTCGCTTTTTTGTCGAAGGGATAAAATTCCCGGTCCAGAGCCAGAGGTTCGGATGAACAGGCGCGAGTTCTTTGTTGCTGCCGGTAGCGTTGTTGCGTTGCCGCTTGCGGCGTACGCACAAAAGCAATTCACAATCGGATATCTCGGCAATGCGTCCAATGAAGATGCGCCGGGTATCGTTCCACGCAGGGACAGCTCAGTCGATTTTCTGGATATGGATCAGCAATTGGCGACCACCGGCCCGACCGCATGGAAGAGATATGGCGATTTTCTCGGGCACACCAAATCGCTGGAATAGCTGGCGTAAACGCCGCGGTCCGCCTTTCTGGACGGGAATCAGTGCAGCGCGCTCAGCGCTACTGCGATTGCGCAGGTTGCGGTGATTTCGCTGATTTCGCCGACTTCGCTGGTTTGGCTGGTTTGGCCGGCGGTGCGGGTTCGGTTTGTGGCGCCGCAGCCGCCGGCGCAGGTGGCGGGACGTAAGAGGGGTTGTTGAAGCAAGTCCCGGGCGAGCCTGAGGCCGATATTTTGCACTGTTCCATCGACGTATAGAAGCACTGGATGACGCTGCCATCGGCACCGTATGATTCTATACAAACCGGGTAGTCGGGATCGTAGCGACCCGCGGATTTTCCCGTCTTCGCTGTGGGCGCCGGTTCCGTTGGCGTCGGCGCCGCCTCCGCGGGCCGGGGCACGTAATTGGGGTTATTAAAGCAGGTCCCGGACGAACCGTAGGTCCCTTGCCTGCACTGCTCCATTGACGTGTACATGCAATCGATGCGGGTGCCTTCGGAGCTGATTGCCTCCATGCAAACGGGGTAATCGGGATCATAGCGACCCCCTGCGGCCCACACCGGAGTCGCGATCAGGATCACCC
>Ga0310916_10000900_pt1 | contig 17048 bp, 20 predicted proteins | sample GREbulkMGLF176_FD_203444 | JGI IMG/M metagenome (GOLD analysis project Ga0310916, IMG submission 203444) | Lab enrichment of tropical soil microbial communities from Luquillo Experimental Forest, Puerto Rico - GRE.bulkMG.LF176 | ecosystem: Environmental > Terrestrial > Soil > Tropical forest >...
CGAAGGCTTTAAGACCACCGTGTTGCCGGTGACGAGCGAAGCCACCGTCATGCCCACCAGGATCGCCAGCGGGAAGTTCCACGGCGGAATGACTATGCCGACTCCCAGCGGCAAGTAGACCATCTCATCCTGCTCCCCGGCGAGCTGATGAACCTTTTGCGGGCAGGCCAGCCGCTGCATTTCGCGCGCATAATACTCGCAGAAGTCGATGGCCTCGCTCACGTCGGCTTAGGCTTCCGGCCAGGTCTTGCCGGCTTCGTAAGCCAGCCAGGCATCGAATTCCATCTTGCGCCGGCGCAGGATACGCGCGGCGTCGATGAGCATCCGAACCCGCTCTGCGGCGGGTGTACGGCTCCATTGCGGGAAAAAGGCGCTGGCGCATTCGACCGCGCGGCGGGCGAGCTCCGGCGTGGCCTTGTGATGGATACCGACGATTTCCTTGGCATTCGAGGGATTCAGCGACTCCAGCTTGTCGTCGGTGGAAATCCACTCGCTGCCGATACGCAGACGGTACTCGCGGCCGAATCGAGCGCGCACAGCGCCGAGTGCCTCCTCCATGGCCTGCCGGTGTGCGGGCTGGGAGAAGTCGGTGTACCCCTCGTTGCGGAATTCAGGCAGGTTTTCCATACCTTCATAGTGGCACGAAGCTGAAATGGGTCTTGGGGTCGTCGGTGATGCGGGCGAATGCGACCGTGCTGTCGTGACCGAAACCGCAGACCCAATCGCCTTTCGCGGCCGCTCCCAGCCATTGGAAGCGACTTTCAATGGCTTCGAGCGGATACAGATCGAATGCCGGGATCCACGTTGGTTGCACGTGCGCTGCCGTCGGCACCAGATCGGATAGGAAGCAGAACGTACGCCCGCCGCTTTCGGCGGTGATCACCATCATGTCGCGGTTATGGCCAGGCGCGCGGCGCATCCGGACGCCGGGAACGACCTCGCAATCGCCATCGATCAGAGTCATCTGGCCGGATTCCACCAGCGGGTCGTAATTAGCGTCGAGGTAGCTGACCCGGTCGCGCAGCAGCCGTTCGTGGGCGTGCTCCCATTCGCCCCGCGCGGTAAGATACCGGGCTCGCGGAAATGCGGCCCGCGCACTGCCGTGCGACAGGACCGTGTTGCCGCCGCAGTGGTCAAAGTGCAGGTGGCTGTTGATGACGATGTCGATGGCTTCCGGATCGAATCCCTCGCGGGCGATCGCCTCGGACAACGGCTCGACTCTCCCGGCGAGCTTCATCCGTTCGCGGGCGCGCTCATCCAGCTTGTCGCCGGCGCCAGTCTCGACCAGAATCGTATGCTCGCCGGTATGGATGAGGTAGCAGTTGAAACCCACCCGAATGCGGTTCAGCTCGTCGGGCCGGACCTTCTGGCTCCAGAGCGTTTTGGGAACCACCCCGAAGAACGCGCCGCCATCCCACCAGTGAACGCCATGGCGAATCAGGGAAACCGCGAAGTCCCCGATGACAACGCTGGACATGCCCCGGGCGTCAACCCCGCACCAGCTTGCGGCCGCGATCGAAGAGCTCGGCCGCATCCTCCACCAGTTTACGGCCGCGTTCGAACATGTCACGGCTGGCGTCCATCAGGTTCTGGCCGCCCTCTGAAACCGCATCTTTGCCCCGCTGGGTGGCATCGGCAATGAACTGCCGGGTCTCCTTGCCGCTCTTGGGGGTGTACAGGAACGCCACCGTCGCGCCAATGATGGCACCGGTGATGAACCAGCCCACCGTGTTGCTCGATTCTTCGATGTCTTCGTTCTCTTTCTGCATGTTTTCGGACACCCTACGACCTCCCTGGGAGCGGCGGTCTAGACCGCACCTTCCACATTCTGCGATAACCTGGAGTCATGGCGCAAGATGCCGATGAACGAGATCAGGACCAGCCGTTGAACTCCCACGCCCTCGACATAGTGGCGCTATACGATTCGTCCACCGTCGACGCCGAGATGGAGGCGGGTGTCATCCGCGGGCTGTTGGATACAAACGGGATCCCGTCGGTGTTGAGGCGGGCGGGACCGTACCCGTCGCTGGGCTTCCAGGTGCTGGTGCCGAGAGGCAAACTAAGGGAGGCGCAGCAGCTGGTCGAAGAAGCTCAAGCCGCCGGGCCGGAGGCCGCGGCAGAGGCCGAGGCAGCCTCAGAAGAGCCCTAGCAGCAGCGGCCGCGTTGCTACCGCTCGTTTTCGCGGGTATCGAGCGAGCGTGAAGTGGGTCCATATCAGCCGGCACTTTCAAGATCGAACGCGCGCTCTCGCCCAAGATCGCGGGAGGCTCAACCACGCCGCCCGCAGGCACGACGGCCTCGCAGGCTGTTCGATTTCCGGCGGGGTCAGGGTCGTTCACCACGCGGGCGGCGACGCCCGGGAAAAACCGGCCGCGTGAGCTCGAGGTTCGCGAGGCGCGCGTTCCGCGAGACCGCTACGATTCCCAACGCCCCCACAAGGGCTGTGGCCCCGGCAATCCGGATTGCGGGAACACCACGTGGTCGAGGCCAGAATCCCCACGGCGCTTTCGGCCCGAGGCTCACGAGCGCCCGTTCAGCGCAAGCTGATTCCAGCTCCCGGTTTCTGTGTCCACCTTGAGGCCAGCCTCACACCCGCAGTTCGTAACCCCGGCGGCGCATGCCCTGGATGATATGCTCGCGGATCTCGCCGACTTCGTCGGAGGAAAGCGTGCGCTCCGGCGAGCCGACAGTCACGCGGAAAGTGACGCTCTTTTGCGCCGCTGCGAGCGGCGGGCCCGTGTAGTTGCGTACGAAATGAATCGATTCCATCAGCGGTCCGGCCAATGAAGCAATCGTCGCTTCGAGCTGGCCGGCCGGTTCCCGCAGGCCGGCGATTACGGAAAGGTCAAAAGCGCTCGACGGGTAGCGGCGAATTGGGGTGTATTTAGTCTCGGAAGCGGCCAGCCGCTCGATCGAGCGGAGGTCAACATCCAACACTACGGCGCGGCCGGTCCCCACCAAGGACGGGTGCAGCTCGAACAAGCGCCCTACGGTTTCGCCCCGCCACGTTACGTCGGCGGCGCGTGCCGGATGTTCGAACGGGCGCGCCTCGGCCGGGCAGGCTCGGGCGCCAGGCAGCAGACACTCGGCGGCGCGCTTGGCCTCAAACAAGGCGTCCACGCCATCGCCGTGGCGGTCATACAGGGCAGCGGCGAGGTGCGGGATCTCGTCGGGCAGACCCTCCGCGCGTTTGTGGATCTCAAAGCCGATCTCAAAAAGACGGAAAGCGTCCCGATGCTTCCGGTTCTCGTCGATGTTCGTCCAGAGGCCGGGCACTAGCGATGCGCGCAGCAGAGCCTGGTCGACGGCAATGGGATTGGTGACGCGAACATGCGTGGCCGGGTCGAGTCCGAACACGCGGACCACATCTTCGCTCAGGAACGAATAGTTGTAGACTTCGGTGAAACCTTGATCGGCGAAGATCTGGCGCGCCTGGTGCTGGAAGCGGCGCTCGCGGTTATCGTGCGGAACTGCGGAGGGCACCAGCGGCGCTTGCGGAACGACCGAGTCATATCCGACCATGCGACCGACTTCCTCCACTAAGTCGTCCTTGATGGAGATGTCTTTGGTCGCGCGCCATGAAGGCACCGACACGGAAAATACTTGGGGGCGGCTTTCCACGACACCGAATGCCAGCCGCTCTAGAATGCGGCGGACTTCGGCAGGATCCACGGCGCGACCGAGCTTGCGCTCCAGCCAGTCCAGAGGGAGCTCGATGGGCGGGCGCGCCGGGATGTCTCGCTTCTGATCGGCGACGCCCCCAACAATACGGATGCCCGGCGACAACTCCCGCAATAGTTCGATGGCGCGGGAGATGCCACGAACGGTGTTGGCGGGGTCTTGGGCTTTTTCGAAGCGCATGGAAGCGTCGGTACGGAGCTTAATAGCCGCTGACGTTTTCCGGACGGAGGAACCGAGAAAATTTGCACTCTCCAGGACCACGCGCCTCGTCTTCCCGCTGATGGCGCTGTCGAGGCCGCCGATGACTCCGCCGAGCGCGATCGGGCCGGCGGCGTCGGCAATTACGAGATTCGAGGGATCCAGGGTGTACTCTTGTTCATTCAGGGCTCGGAAGCGCTCGGCGGAATTGGCGGGCCGGATGAAGATTGTGTCGCCCTGAAGCAGGTCCGCATCAAACGCATGCATGGGCTGCGCCAGTTCCGACATCACGTAATTGGTCACGTCGACGATGTTGTTGATGGGGTTCAGCCCGATGGCGGAGAGCCGGTACTGCAGCCAGAGCGGCGCCGGCCGGACGGTGACGTTTTCAAAGACCAGCGCACTGTAGCGCGGGCAACGGTCAAAATCTTCAATCTGAACTTTGATGGCAGGCGCGCCGCGAGGCAACAAGTCCATCCGTACCGGATCTCGGAGCCGATCGCCCAGAATCGCGGCCACTTCGCGCGCCATGCCCAGGTGGCCCCACAGGTCGGGGCGGTGGGTGATGGACTTGTTATCGATTTCGATGATGCTGTCGGGGACGCAGCCGGCGAGGGCTGTGCCTTGCTGAAGGTCCACTTCGAGAAGCCCAGAATGATCGCGGTTGATGCCGAGTTCGAAGCCGCTGGCGAGCATGCCGTCGCTTTCGACGCCGTGAATCTTCTTTTTGGCTACGGGCACGTAGACGGTGATCAAGCCGGCGCGGCAGTTGGGAGCGCCCGAAACCACCGTCTTGCGGCCGTAGCGGCCGGCATCCACCACCGCCTTTACGTTGAGACTGTTGTCGATCGGCTCGACTGATTCGATGCGGGCCGCGCAGGCGCGGTCTAGCAATGCACCGGCCAATTCGATGCGCTCGCATTCGGCGGTTTTCATCGTGATGAGTTTCTCGAGCGCGCTGGGGGCGCAATTAAGACCCTCCACGAATTCGCGAATCCAGTTGTAAGAAAACTTCAAAGCTAAAACTGCTCCAAGAATCGGAGATCATTTCCCTGCAGGAGGCGAATGTCGTCAATGGCGTAGCGCATCATGGCCAGGCGGGTGAGGCCCAGGCCGAAGGCGAAGCCGTTCCACTGTTCCGGATCGATGCCGCTCATAGTTAGGACGTTGGGGTGCACCAAACCGCACGGCAGCAACTCGACCCAGCCGTTCTGCTTGCAGACCGCGCACCCGGTACCGCCGCAGATCACGCACCGGATGTCCAGCTCGAAACCCGGTTCGACAAACGGGAAGTATCCCGGCCGCAGGCGGACCGCCACTTCGCGCTTGAAGATGGCAGCCAGCAGCGTCCGCATGAAATACAACAGGTGCGCCACGGATACATCGCGATCCACCATCATGCCCTCGAGTTGATAGAAGGTGTGTTCGTGCGAGGCGTCGACGGTTTCATTCCGGAAGGCGCGGCCGGGCGCGATCATGCGCAGCGGCGGCCCGAGTTTTTCCATGCCGCGCACCTGCACGGGCGAGGTATGCGTGCGCAGAAGAAGGCCGTTTTCCAGCCAGAATGTGTCCTGGGCGTCGCGCGCGGGGTGCGTGGCGGGGATATTGAGCGCATCGAAGTTGTGATATTCGGTTTCCACCTCAGGACCGTCGAGCACGGTGAATCCGAGAGACACGAAGAGTTCTTCCAGCTCGCGCTGGATTTGGGTCATGGGATGCAGATGGCCGCGGCGCGGCCCGGGCGCTGGCAGTGTGAGGTCGATCCACTCGGCGTCCAGGCGGGCACTCAGCTCGGCATCAGCAAACTGGCGCTTCTTCAAATCCAGCGCTTCTTCCAAATTTTGTTTGGCGGCGTTGAGCAGTAGACCGATGCGCCTGCGCTCATCCGGTGCCAGCCGCCCCATCTCCTTGCCAACGAGCGTGAAAGCGCCTTCTCTGCGGCCGAACAGTTCCACGCGTATGGCCTCCAGATCGTCGGCGGAGCGCGCGGATCGGATTCGCGCTAGGGAACCGGATTCCAGTTCCTGGATGCGTCGATCGAGCATGAGTGTTTGAGCCCTCATTGTAACAAGTACGGCTGCGCGGCCTGTTGGCAATTGATATGATCGCCTGACATGGTGCGTCTGAAAGATGGCGTCTCCTAGCCGGGGAGTGAACACCGAAAGGAGTTTGTTGAAAATGGGCTGGCGATGGCGCCAGTACCGCGTCAAAATCCACCTATGCGCATCCTGCTGTTTTTCGCTTTGACAACGGCCGCGCTGGCCCAAGACCGGGCCCAGGCGCGGTCCATGGTGATCTCCGACCGGGGCATCGTCGCGACCAGCCAGACGCTGGCGTCGCAAGCCGGCGCGCAGATTCTGGCGCGAGGCGGTTCGGCCGTCGACGCTGCGATCGCAGCCAACGCGACGCTCGGTGTGGTAGAGCCGATGATGAACGGCATCGGCGGCGACCTGTTCGCCATCTATTGGGACGCCGGGACGGGCAAACTGACCGGTCTCAATGCCAGCGGGTGGGCTCCCAAAGAGCTCACCATCGAGTTCCTGAAATCGCTCGGCAACCACTCCATGCCGCAGGTGGGAATTCAGTCGGTCACTGTGCCCGGGGCGGTGGATGGGTGGGCGAAGCTCTACGGGCGCTTTGGCAGACTGCCGTGGGCAGAGCTGTTTCAGCCGGCCATCTATTATGCCGACCATGGCTTTCCGCTCACCGAGCTGATCCAGCAACAATGGAGTCTCACCACCGGCAAGTTGTCTAAGGACGAAAACGCGCGCCGGGTCTTCTTGCGTGATGGCGTCGCACCGAAGCTGGGCGAGATGTTTCGCGACCCGCAACTCGGCTCCGCGCTGAAGCTGATCTCGACCCAGGGAGAGGAGGCCTTCTATCGCGGTCCGATCGCGCGCGCCATCTTGAAAACGAGCGCCCGGCTGGGCGGGAAGATGGCCGCCGCCGACCTAAGTGAATTCTCCGCCGAATGGGTGCAGCCAGTATCCACTGAATACCGGGGATGGAGGGTCTATGAGATGCCTCCCAATAGCCAAGGAGTCGCCGCTCTCGAGATGCTGAACCTATTCGCTCAGTTTCCGATGCATGATTACCGTTCGCGCAGCGTGGACGAACTGCACATCCAGATCGAGGCGCAGAAACTGGCGTACGCGGATCTCCGGCGCTATGTGGCGGATCCCCGATTTGCCAAGGTGCCTTTGGACGGGATGCTTTCCCTGGGCTATGCGCGGGAGCGAGCGAAGCTCATTGACCGGGCCCAGGCCAATTGTGAGGTGCCGCCGGGCACCCCGCTTGCGGCCGCAGGCGACACGATTTACCTTTCCGTCGTGGACCGGGACGGAAACATCGTTTCGCTGATCCAGAGCTTATATGCGGACTTCGGGTCGGCCGTGGTGGTGGACGACTACGGGTTTGCCTTGCACAACCGGGGCGGCCTGTTCACCCTTGACCCGGAGCACCCTAACGCGCTCGCCCCGCGCAAGCGCCCCTTCCACACGATCATCCCGGCGTTGATGGAGAAAGGGAACCTGCACATCGGATTCGGAATCATGGGAGGGCTCAACCAGGCGCAGGCGCATGCGCAGTTCGTCTCCGGGGTGGCGGACCAGGACATGAATATCCAACTGGCGATGGAAACTCCGCGCTTCCGGAAGGTGACGATGGGCGGCTGTGACGTTTCGATCGAAAACCGGGTTCCGGCGGACGTGCGGAACGGACTCGAGGCGCGCGGTCATAAGCTGAAGGTTGTGGGGGACTTCTCCGATACGATGGGCGGCGGTCAGGCAGTGATGTACGATTCAGCGACCAAGGTGAAGTACGGAGCGTCCGATCCACGCAAGGACGGCGCCGCCGTTCCGGAGCCGCACCCGTATTTCACCTCCGCGACTGCTCCCCCACGACGGTGACGACCACCTCGCGCTGGCGCGAGCGGTCGTCGAAATCGCACAACACGATTTGCTGCCACGTGCCGATGGCGATCTTGCCGCTCGCAACCGGGTAGCTTCTGGCCGTACCGACCAGCGCGCTGCGCAAGTGCGCATAGCCATTCTGGTCGCCCCATCGCGCATTGTGAGCATAGTGGGGATTAGGGGGAGCGATCTGATCCAAGGCTCGCTTGAGGTCAGCCACACAGCCTGGTTCAAATTCCAGCGTGGTAATGCCAAGGGTCGAACCGACGCCGGAGATATTGACGATTCCGGTTTCAATGCCGCTGGCGGCCACAATGCCCGCCACGTCCCGGGTTATGTCGACGACGTCACAGCGGCCGCGGGTCGCGAGGCGAATCTCCTTTTGAAAGACCGGCACTCGTCAGTTACCGAATTCTGCTTCTAAGGCCGCGATTTTCGCGAGGCGCCGCCGATCGTCGCCGGTGCCCCAGAAACGTGCATTGATAGAACCGCGAACCAACTCGACTGCCAGTTCGAGTTTCAGAGGATATCCGGCATCGTCACCCCTCGCGGCTACCTTCATCGAAACCCATGATACCGCGGGCGTTCGTTACGATCGCGGGCAGCCGAATCGTCGGCGACGGACCTCGATTACCCGGTTGGATTCCAGGGATTCGGTGCGAGCCGATAGCAGGCCGTTTCGCTCGGCTGCTCGCGAACTCGGCTCCGGCGTGGTCGCGTGCAGCCACTTCGAGCGATGGGGATCCAGATTCTCCACAACCTGGAGGCCGGCAAGATAAAAATTCGCGACGCCGGCGACCGCCAGCGGGAAGCGGGTTTGGCCCCTCAGTGAAACCCGCAGAATTCGTGGCGGGCGGCTACGCCAAGGCGGAGTCCGAGCCACCTAACCGACAATCACGCGGCGGCCTTCAATGCGATAGCGGCCGCTTAAAGCGATACGGATGGCTTCGGAATAAATCCGATGCTCCTCCTCAAGGATGCGCGCTGAAAGGGTTTCCTCGGTGTCGCGGTCGTGGACCGGCACGGCGGCTTGCAGCAGAATCGGGCCTGCATCGAGATACTCGTCCACAAAGTGAACGGTACAGCCGCTTACCCTTACCCCATACGCCAGTGCCTGATGCTGCGCGTCTAAGCCGGAGAAGGCGGGCAGCAGAGAAGGGTGAATGTTGAGGATGCGGTTCGGAAACTCGCGGACGAAGGCAGCACTCAGCAGGCGCATGAAACCGGCGAGGCAGATCAGATCCGGCTGGAAGGGGCGCAACCCGTCGATCAGGCGCCGGTCATAGGCCTCCCGGTCCATGCCTTTAGAGGGGAGAACGAGGGTGTCGAGACCCCGCTGACGGGCGATCTCCAATCCGCGTGCTTCGGGCCGGTTGCTGATGACCACGGCGATGGACGCCTCGATGGCTCCCGAGGCCACGTTGTTGGCGATCGCTTCGAAGTTAGAGCCGCGGCCGGAGAGCAGAATCGCCAGCCGCTTCATTGGTAGTCCACGCGAGGACGCCCGCGCCGGCGATCCACCACTCGGCCGATCCGAAACGGAGACTCGCCCAACCGGCGTAGCAGCGCTTCAGCTTTGCCCGCGGAGCGCGCCGGAACCGCCAGAATCATGCCCACGCCCAGGTTCAGGGTACGCCGGTAGTCATCCTCGGGGATATGGCCGATGCGCCGGAGGAGTTCAAACAAAGGAGGAATTTTCCAGGACGCGGCGTCGATCGACACGGCCAATCCGGTGGGCAGCATGCGCGGTGCGTTGTCGGTGATGCCGCCGCCGGTAATGTGAGCCGCGCCATGCAGCAGGCGCGCCTTGATCAGCGCGCCAATCGGTCTCAGATAACTGCGGTGGACCGCCAGCAATGCGTCTGCTAGGCTCCGGCCGATTTCCGGAAGAACCGTTGCGGGGCCGTATCCAGCGCGATCAAACAAGAGCTTCCGCGCCAGTGAATAGCCGTTGGTGTGGAGACCGGTGGAGGGGAGGGCGAGTAACAGATCGCCGCAGCAGACGCTTGTTGGAGTGAGTAATTGAGATCGTTCGGCGGCGCCGACGATAAACCCCGCCAAATCATATTCGCCTTCGGCGTACAAGCCGGGCATTTCCGCGGTTTCGCCCCCGATCAAGGCACAGCCGTTCAGCTTGCACCCGCGTGCGATACCCGTGATAACCGCCGCGGCGATCGCCGCATCTAGCTTGCCGGTGGCGAAGTAATCCAGGAAGAACAAAGGAACCGCGCCTTGAACCGCGATGTCATTGACACAATGGTTCACCAAGTCCTCTCCGACGGTGTCATGGCGCCCGGTGAGAAACGCGATCTTCAGTTTGGTTCCCACTCCGTCGGCCGAACTGACCAACACCGGCCTACGCAGTCCGGAAAGCTCATAAGAGGCGCCGAAACTTCCAATGTCGGCGAGGACGCCGTGAGTAAACGTACGCTTGGCGAGTTTCTTGATCGATGAGACAGCGCGATCGGCCTCATCGATGTTGACACCAGCGTCGCGATAGCGGATTGGACGAACGGTGGACAAATTTCAGTATACGTTCGGCTAGCCGTCCCGTCTCGGCCGGCCGCCGGAATCGATTAGGATCGTAACCGGACCATCATTCACTAAATGGACTTGCATCGAGGCCTGGAACACGCCGCTTTCCACGGGCACTGGGCCGCGGCGTAACTCTCCGAGGAAGTAGCTAAAAAGGGCTATCGCCTCGTCGGGTGGCGCCGCTTCGTCGAAACTGGGCCGCTTTCCCCGCCGGCAATCGCCATAGAGGGTAAACTGGGAAACTACTAGCACCGAACCACGGGCCTCGACGACGTTACGGTTCATCTTCCCATTTTCATCGGGAAAAACCCTAAGTCCTATAAGCTTATCCACGAGGTAATCCGCATCTTCGTGGGTATCAGTCCGCGCGATCCCGACAAACACCAACAGACCGGTCCGGATAGCTCCGGTAACGTCGTCATTCACACGAACGCTGGCTTCCTTCACGCGCTGGATAACAAGTTTCATGACTCGCTAAGCTCAATACTCTTACAACAGGAATCACCTCATGTTATAGTATGCGGAGGTGAAACGATGCCAAGAGGACGAAATATTCAGGATGTAAACACGCTTCAGATGGCGCTGGTGGGTTACCAGATAGAAAGACAAAAAATCGAAGACAAGATTCGAGAGATCCAGGGCCAGCTAAAAGGTGGCACGGCGGTGCTGCCGGAGGCGGCGGTAACCAAAAGGACCGGAGTCAAGCGTGTCTTGAGCCCGGCCGCCCGGCGGCGGATTGCGTTAGCACAGAAAAGACGCTGGGCGGAGCACCGCAAGCGCGCGGCCCAAGCCGCTAAGCACGAGTAAGCGGTCAGCGAGGCGACTTACTTCGCTCGAAGGCAAAGTGCCAATCAAAGCGGCAGACCATTTCTTCGACTGGTCCTTCCGCTGCGATGCGACCGGCCTGGAAAAACACGGCCCGCTGACAAAGGGCCAAGGCGAAGGGGACGTCGTGAGTGACTAGAATTTTGGCCTGAGGTAAGTCGGCAACCAGCCCGGCCAGCGAGCGCTGGCCAGGCGGGTCGAGGCTGGCAGTAGGTTCGTCGAGGACGAGAACCTCCGGCTCCATCGCGACGATTCCTGCGATAGCCACTCTTTTTTTCTCGCCGGCGCTTAGGTGGTAGGGCGCGCGCGCTGCCGCAGCGCACATGCCGACGGTTTCAAGCGCGGCCGCGGCCCGCGCCCGTGCCGTTACAGAGTCCAAGCCGCGGTTGAGCAACCCGAAAGCCACATCCTCGAGGACGGTTGGCATAAACAGCTGGCTCTCGGAATCCTGAAACACAATTCCGACCTTGCGCCGGATCGCCGGGATGTTCTTTGGCTCGACTGTCAATCCGGAGACGCTAACCCTGCCCTGTCCCCTTAGCAAACCATTGAGGTGTAGCACGAACGTTGTCTTGCCACTGCCGTTGGGCCCCAAAAGAGCCACCGTCTCGCCCGCATTGAGGTGGAAGTCGACACCGTTCAGGGCGGCCGTTCCGTCGTCGTAGCGGAAGTGAAGGCCGTGGACTTCGACCAGCGGGGTCAACCGACTACCCTCTCCACGGTTAGGCGAACGGCCACGGGCGCGAGCGAGGCGACGAGGGCGAAGACCGTGTCGGCGGGCCGGAAATGTTCGGAGTGGAGCTGGAGAAAACGGCCGTCGAAGCCGCGAGCCAACATGGCGCGGTGAATGTCTTCGGCTCGCGCGTAGGAACGAGCGAAGAGCACTCCCAGAGCGCCGGCGGCGGCGCGAAAACTGGGACCGGGAGCCGTCCAGTTCCGCGCCGCTGTGCCGCGCGCAGCCGCCGCTTTGCTCATGTGTTGTGCTTCCTCGGAAATCACAAACAGATACCGGTAGAGGAACTGACAGACCATGAGCAGGAACCGCGGAACGCCGGTCATTTCGAATCCGTTGAGGAGTGCGGGCAATGGCGTGGTGGCCACTACCCAGATAACCGCAAGCGCCGACAAATAGCTCTTCGCCAGCAATCGAAGCCCCAGAGCCGGTTCGCCTGCAAACCAGCAGATCAAGGCGAACACACCCGTAAAGGGGACTACCAGCGCAGCTCGCACCAGAGCTCCGGTGAGGGGCAACTTCGCCAGGACTAAGCCCGCCAACAGCAGCAGGAGCAAACCCGGCGCCAGCCACGCGAGCGCGCGGTGGGCGGTGGCGACGACGGCCAGGAAGGTGATCAGGGCGACAATCTTGGCTCGCGGGTCGCGACGGTGCACGCAGCTTTCACCGCGGCTCCAGCGCTCCAAGACCACGTGCCGCAACTCAGACGCTCCTGTTGCGCGAGACGGTGCGCCCGATGGCCAGGCACACGCCATAAATGAGCGCCAATCCGGCAAGCCCAGTCCCGGCTTGCCTCAGCCAACCGAACGACCGGGGGCCCGCATGGTCGGTCAGCTGCTCGATTGCGTCGGGAGCTTGCGACGCGAACAGGACCCCCACCGAGGCCAATAGGACGGCCGCTACAGCAATGAATAGAAGAGCCGGCGACTTGTGCGGAGGCGAGTCCTGGAGCAATGTCGGCTGAATCCGTTCCAGGCTCCGGACGACGCCGAGCGTAATTACTCCTTCGAGAATCGCCGAGACCAGGAACACGGCGAGCGAAATCCCAACCAGGGACCTCTGCATTTTCACCCCCGAGATCAGGAGTTCGGAAAGAGCCAGGCACCCGGCGACAACGACCGAAAGCGATGCGCCGGCGAAAATCGAAAACCGCCGCCATTCGCCGGCGCCACCCAACCGATAGGGCAGGTACCCGGCTAGTACACCGACAAGCGCCATGTTCACGATGTTGGCGCCCAGTGCGAGCAGTCCTCCGTCCTGGAAAACCAGCGCCTGGATCCCGAGTATTGCGGTCATTACGACACTGGCCGCCGCCGGACCCAAAGTGAACGCCAGCAAGGCGGCGCCCACCAGATGCCCGCTCGTGCCTGCACCCACCGGAAAATTGATCAACTGAGCTGCGAACACAAACGCGCCCATCAATCCCAGCAGGGGAGCCTGGCGATCGTCGAAACCCCTCTGCGCGCGCCGGGCGACCCAGGCGACCGCCGGCACGGCGGCCGTGTCCAGCGCGGCCCAAACCGGAGTAGACAGAAAGCCATCGGGAATGTGCACGGCCCTCCCACCGTAGCACGATTTCAAGAATCGTGCCACCCGCCGCCGCCCGGTCTTCGGCCGGAGTCGAAAGAGCCCTTTGCTAAGATGTGTAGCGATGAGCGGCCTCAGCCGAATCGGTGTGGCGATCGATTCCGATTTGCTCCGTAAGTTCGACCGCCTGATCGCCCAGCGCGGCTATTCCAACCGGTCCGAAGCGTTCCGCGACTTGATTCGCGACGAGCTGGTGGAGAAGACCTGGGAATCCCCCGATAGTCCGGTCGTGGGCACTGTCACGTTAGTCTACGATCATCATGTGCGTCTGCTGAACGAAAAGTTGACAGACATCCAGCACGATTTTCACCGGTCCATCTTGTCGACGCTGCACGTGCACCTGGATCACGATAACTGTCTGGAGGTGCTAGTGGTGCGGGGCCGAGCGTCGGAAGTCCGCAAAGTCGCCGACGCGCTGATCAGCACCAAAGGCGTCAAACACGGCCGCCTGACCCTCAGTACCTCGGGATCCGATCTCAAATGATTCTGGGGACGGGCGTGGATCTGGCGGAAGTGCCGCGTATCCGGGCAGCCATCGAACGCCACGGCGGCCGCTTTATCGAACGGATCTACACGCCGCCGGAGATCGCCTACGTCGAGCGCAAGGCCAACCGCTTCGAGCGTTATGCAGCGCGCTTCGCCGCCAAAGAGGCCGGGATGAAGGCCATCGGAACCGGCTGGAGGCGGGGCGTGACGTGGCGGGATTTCGAGGTGGTGAACCTGCCCTCCGGCAGGCCGACGCTCCGGCTACACGGGGTGGCATCCGAGATTGCTCAGCAACTGGGGGTTCGCCAGATCTGGCTTTCGCTCACGCATACGGCGGAGCTGGGGATGGCGCACGTGATTCTGGAGGGTTAGACACGGCGCGCAGCTGGGCGTCTTCCAGACGCCGCGCCTCCTGCCAGGTATAAATCATCCGATGAATCACGGTAAGGTTCGCAAGCACCGCAATCACCCACAACACCTGAGCCATGCGGCCGAACAGCGCACCGATGATGATCAAAACGACGCGCTCCGGCCGCTCGAGAAAGCCCACCTTACACCGGGGGATATAGTTCTGGGCGCTGGCGCGGGTGTAGCTAACCATGACCGAACCGGCCATCACGATGGCTGTCAGTACGATGTAGAAGAAACGGTTGATCGAGGCATAGTAGACCAACAGACCCACCAGCAAAGCGAGGTCCGAGTAGCGGTCTAGTACGGAATCGAAGAAACCGCCGAATTTCGTGACCCGATCGGTAGCGCGAGCCACGCGGCCGTCCACCATGTCGAACAGACCCGCGCCAATCACTACCGCGGCAGCCGCCCGGAACCGCCCCTCCGCAAACAGAAACGCGGCCCAGGCGTTAATTACCAGACCCAGAAAGGTCAGTACGTTCGGGTGGATCCGCGAGAGGGCCAGCCAGCGCACGATGCGGTCGACAATCGCACCGCAGATTTCTCCGATCAGCCGGGTGAACGTCATAATATCATTCCGCGTCGTGAATGGTCGTCAGCTTCAGGATTTCCATTTCCTTGACGCCTCCCGGACTCTGCACGCGCGCCACATCCCCTACTTCTTTGCCTAGCAAAGCCCGCCCGATGGGCGACGTGGTGGAGATTTTCCCCTTCGCCGCATCCGCTTCTTCGCTGGTAACTAAATTGTAAGTGATTTCTTCCTCGCGTCTTACATCCAGCACGACAACCGTGGAGCCGAGTCCGACTTTGTCGTGGGGAATCTTGCCCAAATTAACCATCGACATGTCGGCAAGCCGCTTTTTGAGATGATTCAGACGGGCGTTGACGAGGCCCTGTCGGTCCTTAGCGGCGTGATATTCCGCATTTTCGCTCAGGTCTCCATGGGCCCGAGCCTTGAGAATCTCTTTCGGTAACTCGTTGCGCAACTCGTACTCGAGCGCCGCAATTTCCTCCTGAAGTTTCTTCTTAATGTCGTTCATTGGTCGGGGAAGGCCCCCGGGTCACATTATAACGAAGAGGGCAGGACGGGGAATGGCGCGGGATTTGCTGGAGGCGGGGAGTCAGATCGTAGTGGCGCGAAGGATCTCGTCGGCCACATTGGCTGCCGCGCGCATTTCCCGCACCTGGTGTACCCGTACCAGATGTGCGCCGGAGAGGACGGCTGCTGCTACTGCGGCTGCCGTGGCGAAGTCGGTCTCCTCCACGCTGGGGTGCGCCAGAAAGGCCTTGCGGGAGGGTCCGATGAGAATCGGCAGATCGAGCGCCGCCAGCTGTCCGAGGCGCCCCAGGATGAAGGAATTCTGCTCTTTTCGTTTGCCGAACCCGAGGCCGGGGTCAATGGCGAGCTTGCTTTTGTCGATGCCCACGTGACGCGCCCGGCTGACGGCCGCATCCAGGTCACGGGTGATAGCGCCCATCGGATCGGGCATAGGGCCGAGTTTCGCCCAAGTCTCGGGCCGCCCACGCATGTGGTTGAGGATCAGGCCGGCATCGTGATTGGAAACGGCGCGCGCCAATTGCGGCTCGAAGGTGAGGCCGGATGGGTCGTTGATGATTTCGACTCCCAGGTCGAGAGCGCGCTCGGCGACCTCGGCTTTGTAGGTGTCCACCGAGACCGGAACGCTCAGCCGCCCCTTCAGGCGTTTCAGGACCGGGATCAGGCGGCGCACCTCCTCGGCCACCGAGATGCGTTCGGAACCGGGACGAGTGGATTCGGCGCCGACATCAATGATGTCGGCACCCTGCTCCTCCAGCTCGAGCGCACGGGCGAACGCGCGGTCGGGATCGGAATACTTGCCGCCATCGGAAAACGAATCGGGTGTTACGTTGAGGACCCCCATTAAGCGCGTCCGGTCGCCGAGTTGGATCTCCCGATGCTTGAGCCTCCAGTAGAAGATTTTTCTCACGGTACGGGCTCGCTACTCGATCACGACCAGGTGGTAGTTGCGTTTGCCCGCGCGCAACAAGATGGCGCCCGGCCACTCGAGGTCTGCCGCGGAGACGGTTTTGCGCACGTCGCTCTGCCGGCGATTGTTGATGTAAACGCCGCCTCCCTCCATCAATTTGCGGGCGGCACCCTTGCTGTCTCCCAAGCCTGTGCGGACCAGCAGATCGACCAGCGCCACGCCGGCGTCCAATTCGCGGCGCGCCAATTGTGTCACCGGAACTTCGCGCGCGAGCTGAGCCACGGTTTCCGCGCCGGGTATCTCGTCGGATTGGGAGAACAGAATACGGCTGGCGGCTGCGACGGCCCGGCCGATAACCGGGCCGTGAATGATTGCCGTCGACTCGGCCGCCAGAACCTGCTGCGCCTCCCGCTGCTCCGGGCGCGTCGCCACGCCCTGCGCCAGCTCCTCAATCCGGTCGGGACCGAGGAACGTGAACAACCTTAAGTATCGGATAACGTCGGCGTCGGAGGTTTGCAACCAGTATTGATACATCTGATAGGGGCTCGTGCGTTTTGGATCGAGCCACACGGCGCCTTCCTCTGTTTTGCCGAATTTTTTTCCGGCGGAGGTGGCGAGCAGCCGGAAAGTGATTCCTTCGCTGCGCAGTCCCAGCACTCTGCGGATGAGTTCGCGGCCCGACAGGATGTTGCCCCACTGGTCGCTGCCGCCCAT
>Ga0310916_10000907_pt1 | contig 17008 bp, 13 predicted proteins | sample GREbulkMGLF176_FD_203444 | JGI IMG/M metagenome (GOLD analysis project Ga0310916, IMG submission 203444) | Lab enrichment of tropical soil microbial communities from Luquillo Experimental Forest, Puerto Rico - GRE.bulkMG.LF176 | ecosystem: Environmental > Terrestrial > Soil > Tropical forest >...
CCCGTAGTGCATGTGGTAGCCGCGCTTGACCGCCAATGGGATGTCATAGCCCAGCGGACGAAAGACATCGTCTGACCAAGGGCCGAGAGCCACCACCACCTCGCGCGCCTCGGTTATTCCGTTCTCGGAGGGCAGACTCCAGCCAGTGGTTTCCTCAGCGAGACGGCACGCATCTCCTGTGAGGAAGTGCCCGCCTCGGCGCATAAACAGATCGGCATAGGCTTTCGTCAGCATGCCGGGATCGGAGGAGGTCGGCGACCCGCGGAAGTGGATCGCCCCGGTGATCTTCTCCGAGACATGCGGCTCGAGCTCGCGCAATTGCGCCCCGCTGAGGATCGCGTAGTCGACCCCGTATGTGTCGAGGCGCCGCGCGTTGGCGATGGCTTGGCCCAGACTTTCCTCGGTGCGCAGGCATCTGATCCAGCCTTTGTGCTGGACCAAGGTGCGTGCGGCATCGCCGGCCTCGTCGATCAGCGCGTCATGCTCTTGGACGCATTGCGCCATTAGCGGCGCCAAAGCTTGGGCCGAGCGCTCGGTGCGCTCGGGTGTTGCGTTCTGCCAATAGCGAAACAGCCAAGGTGCAAGGCGCGGTAATGCCGATAAATGATAGACGACGTCGGAGCGATTGTTGATCGCGTAGCTCAAGATGGCGCCGAACTCGCGCGGAAAAGTGTAGGGGATCACGCCCTCGCGCTGGATCAAGCCGGAATTGCCATAACTCGTCTCCTCGCCGGCGCCGCGGCGATCGATCAGTACAACGTCGCGACCACGCTTCTGCAGATGCAAAGCGACACCGACCCCTACCATTCCCGCTCCGAGAACGATCACATCAGCGCTCATCACTATCCTGCCGGGTCAGATTGTTCCGGCCCCCTTCAGCTCTTGAATCTCGGTCGCTGAAAGCCCGAGCCAGCCGCCATAGATTTCGCTGTTGTGCTGGCCGATCGTCGGGCTCGGCCGGGTTTCGACCTTGTCGGTGCCGTGCAGGCGCAATGGCGTCGACGGGACTACGATCTTCCCCAACTCGGGGTGGTCGATTCGCTCCAGCATGCCGCGCATGTGCATATGCGGGTCGTTCATGACCTCCGGCGCGTTACGCACCGGGGCACACGGGATACGGTAGGCCTTGGTGCGGGCAAACACCTCCATCTTCGGCAAGGTCCGGGTCCAGGCTTCGACCAACGTGTCGGTCTCGTCCATATGCGCCACGCGTCCCGCATTGGTCGCAAAGCGCGGGTCGTCCCTGAGGTCCTCGCGGCCCATCGCCTTCAGCAGGTTCTGGAAATGCGCCTCGGTGACGACATGGATCGCCACATGTCCGTCGGCGGCCGCGAAGACATTGTAGGGGGCGCTGTTGAGCCCGGATTGTCGGTTGCCGGTGCGCGGCGGGATCTCACCGGTTCGGTAATAGTAATCGTAGCTCGCCGCCAGGGTCGGATAGACCGTCTCCTGCATCGCCACTTCGACGAGCCGGCCTACCCCGCTGCGGTCGCGGTCATAGAGTGCCGTCAGGATGCCGGCGTAGAGATGAATGCCGCCCATGAAGTCGACGAGGGTCGGGCCGGCCTTGACCGGCGGGCCGTCGGGGAACCCGGTGACGCTCATGATTCCAGAGGCCGCCTGGATCGTCATATCCATCGCCAGATTGTCGCGGTCGGGGCCACTGAGGCCGAACCCGGTGCCCGAGGCATAGATAAGTCGCGGGTTCAGCTCATGCAGGCGGCGCCAACCGACCCCGAGATCGTCCATCGTGCCGGGCGAGAAGTTTTCCAGCAATACGTCAGCGCGCCCGACCATTTCTTCTAGCAATGCCCGGCCGCGCTCGTGCTTCAGGTTCAAGGTGATCGCCCGCTTGTTCTGGTTCAGCATCGCGAACGGCAAGGTGGCGCTCTTGCCGGGTTCGGCGCGACGCCGCCCCGGCTCGCCGCGCGGCGGCTCGATCTTGATCACGTAAGCCCCGGCCTTCGCTAGCAGAAAGCTTGCATAAGGCCCCTGAAAGATCTTGCCGAAATCGAGCACGGTCACATCCGACAACGGCCTGTTGGCCCACGATTGTACCATCGGCGCTTCCTGCAGTTCTGGTGACCGGATATTTCAGTCGCACATGGGCTCTTGGCGCGTCATGCTAACCGCAGGCTCGCACGGAGGATCGAAAAATGAAATACGACGTGATCTCAGCCGACTGCCATGTCGATCTGATCTGGCTGCCGCCCGACCTCTTCACGGAGAATGCCAGCCAGGCCTTCAAGGACCGCATGCCGTACGTGACCAACGGGCCGCGCGGCAAGGAATGGGTCACTAAAAATGGTTCTACCTTCGGGCTGATGAACGGCATGGGCTCGGGCGGCCGGCAATACATTCCGGGTCAGATCTATCGCTCCGACCGGATGGCGTCGACTGGGCTCTACGACGACGGCAAAAAGGGCATCCGCCGCACTACCGATCCAGAATTGCGGCTCAAAGACCAGGACCGCGACGGCGTGCAGGCCGAGGTGTTGTACGGCATCCTTGGTGCCACGATCCGCCTCAAAGACAACGAGGCGGCTGGCGAGATGCTGCGCATCTACAATGAATGGCTTGCCGATTTCTGCGCCACCCATCCCGATCGCTATGCCGGGCTCGCCTGCATCCCGAACCATGACACGGATGCGGCGATCGGAGAGATCGAGCGGGTCGCCCGGCGCGGGGTGGCGCGCGGCCTCGAAATCTCGCGTCGCCACGACATGGCGCCACTGTGGGACCCGTGGTGGAAACCGGTCTGGGACGCGGTCGCGGCGACCGGCCTCCCGCTGCACTTCCACACGATCGGCGGCGGCAACCGGCCCGACACCTCGAAGCTCGCCCCCAAGGTTCAGCTGGCCGCGCGGGCCGCCGGCATCACCGCCTTTCAGATGTACATGGCGGACGCGCTGCTATCGATGATCTTCTGCGGTGTGCTGGAGCGCCATCCTGGCTTCAAGGTCGTCATCGGCGAGGCCGGGATCGGTTGGATCCCCTACGTGCTGAACCGCATGGACGCCGAGTGGGAGGACCAGTTCAAAGAGCTCGATCTCAAAATGCCGCCGAGCGAATACTGGCGGCGCCAGTGCTATGCGACCTATCAGACCGATCCCGTCGGCATCAAACTCGTCGAAGAGATCGGCGAGGATAACATTATGTGGGCCTCGGACTTCCCGCACCCGGACGGCATCTGGCCGGATTCGCAGGAATACATCCTGAAGGAGCTCGGCCATCTGCCCGAGGCGACGCGTCACAAGATCGTCTGCGAGAACGCTGCTAAGCTCTACCGCTTCGCGAATTAGCGCCCGCCCCTCGTCCAACATCGCCGTGCGCGGCGTGTCGCCCTTTCCCGCGCCGCATTGCGGAGAAGGCGACAAGAAGCTGTTGTGTGCTGCAATTGCCGGCGATGTCAGTGCGCCTCAGGGCTTGCCCGGCCGGTGAACCGGGAAAAACGAAGGGTGAGGACTGCCGGCGTCTGTGGGGTACACCTTGGAGAGCACTAAGATGTCACCAGTCTGTGGCGGCAAAGTCCGGCAAGCGCTCCGCCGTTGGATAGCTGTACGTGAGACCAACCAGTAGCGGCCCAAGCCCGACAGCGCGCAGTCCGGTCGCGCGAGTGACCGCAGCCGAGACGCCGGCCGCGCAGCGACCGGTTCTCGATCACTTGCTGCAGCTCTACAAATACGACTTCTCGGAATTCGCGCCGATCGGCAGCCCTTATGGCGAGGTCGACGAAGAGGGCCTCTTCGCCTATCCTGGGCTCGAGAGCTATTGGCAGGACAACGGCCGCATCCCGCTGCTGATCCGGGCCGATGATCGCCTCGCCGGCTTCGCCTTGGTGAACCAATGGTCCGCCCTGGGGCTGCCGCTCGATCATGCTGTCGCGGAGTTTTTTGTGCTGCGCAAGTATCGCCGAGCCCGCGTCGGCACGCGCGCGGCTTTATTCATCTTTGGCCGCTACCCCGGCCGATGGGAGGTGGGGGTGGCCTGGTACAACCCGCCCGCTTTGGCGTTCTGGCGCAGGGTCACCCAGGAGGCGGCTCCCGGGAAGGTCGAGGAGATCGCCGGAGACGGAAAGCGCTGGGCGGGCCCGGTGCTGTGCTTCGACACCGGCTCGCTTCAGTCGGCGTTGCCGTAGTCGCGGCGCACCGCTTCCTCCGTCACATAGCCGTCGGCGAGATCCTCGCGCAATAATGCCGGGTCGCGAGCCGAAGGCGGGCCGTAGCCACCGGAGCCCGGCGCTTCCATCACGACGCGGCCCTCCGCCGGGACGGTGAGAGCGCCCTTGCTGTTGAGCGGTTGCCTGCCACCGTCGGGCAACTCGAGCCAAAGCCGCATCGGCCCACCCGGGCGTCCGCCGGCGAGGCCAAAGGGCGGCGTCAGGCTGCGCTCGCAGCACACCGCGGCGCGCGCCTCGTGGCCGAGCACGCGCCACACCCGACGGGCGCCGAGCCCGCCGCGCCAGGTGCCGGCACCGCCGGAGTCGGGGATCAGTGAATATTCCTCGACGCGAAGCGGGAAGCTCATCTCCAACATCTCGATCGGCGTGTTCATCATATTGCTGACGGTACTGGCCACGGCGTTGATGCCGTCCTTGACCGGCCGCGCGCCAAACCCACCCTTCAGCGACTCGTAGCTGACATAGTGCTCGCCATTGCGCGGGTCGACGCCGCCAAAGGTCGCCACCGCCGACGTGCCTTGCGAAGCCGCCATAACGTTTTTGGGGCAGATCTGAAACATTGCCGCCATCACCATGTCGGCGACGCGGTGCGAGATCTCGTGATTGGCATAGACGACCGGCGCCGGCGGCTGTGCGTTGACGACTGAACCCGGCGGCGCCGTGACCGTCACCGGCCGCCAGCAGCCTGAATTGGGCGGGATCAGACTTTTCGGGTCGGCGATCATTTTGAGCGCACAAAACACACCGGATGCGGTCACCGTCAGCGGCGCGTTCATCGGCCCCGGCACCTGATTGTCCGAGCCGGCGAAATCAGCGGTGATCGTCTCGCCTTGTTTGCGGACCTTTAACCGGACCGTGAAGGGCTCGTCGGCCTCGGCACCCGGTGCCAGCACCCCATCGCCATCGAAGACATCGGTAAAGCTCGCCTCGCCGTCAGGCAGGAGGCGCAGCGCCGCCCGCATCATCGTTTCGGAATAGTCGAGCACCTCGTTCATGACCTTAAGCAATTGGTCGGCGCCGTATTTGCGCGCCAGCGTTTCGAGCCGCAGAGCGGCGCGCCGGTTCGCCGCGACCTGTGCGCGCAAATCCCCTTGCCGCTCGGCCGGGGTGCGCACATTGGCGAAGATGATCCTCTCGATGTCGCGGTCGGGCCGACCGTTTCGGTAGAGCCGCACCGGCGGCAGTCTCAGACCCTCGCCGTAGATCTCGGTCACCGCGCCATAGCTGCCCGGCGTCGCGCTGCCGATGTCGGGCCAATGAGCGCGCACGCAGCCAAAGCCCAACAGCCGGTCGCCGATGAAAGCCGGGGCGACGACATTGACATCGGGCAGGTGCGAGCCCCCGTGATAGGGGTCGTTGTGAATGAACACGTCGCCCGGCTCGACCTCGGGATGGGTCGCGATTACCGCGCGCACCGCATCGGGCATCGAGCCCAGATGGATTGGCAAATCCGGCCCTTGCGCGACCATGTTGCCGGCGCTGTCGAAGATCCCGCAAGAATAGTCCCCGGCGACCTTGAGCAGCGGCGAATAGGCGGTCTTGGCGAGGACGATCTTCATCTCCTCCGCCGCCGAGCAGAGCGCGTTCTTGACCACCTCGAAACGCGCGGGATCGGTCTTCGTCGGGCGGATCGCCGCATCGAGAAGGGTGTCCGGCATGGCTCACCTCCAGCGCAGCCGAATATAGCCCGTGCCGTCGACCGTGGCGATCCAGCCGGGCGGCACGACAATCGTCGAGTCCATCGCCTCAATTATCGCCGGACCCTCGAGCGTTTCGCCCGCCGCCAAGCCGTCGCGCCAATGGACCGGACAATCGACGGAACCGATCCCCGGGAACCACACCTCCCGCATCCTGCAACGCGCGGGTACTGTGGCCGGTGGTTGTGCCAGCGTGAGTCCGGGTAGGCGGCCGATCGCCGTCAGCCGCAAGTTGACCAGCTGCACAGCCTCCTCGGGATTGGCATGGCCGTAGGTTTGGCGGTGCTTGTCGTGGAAAGCTGCGGCGAGTCGATCGAGGCTCGCACGGGTGATCGGTCCGTCGGCAAGTGGCACCGTCAGCTCGTAAGCCTGACGGCGGTAGCGGAGATCGGCGGCTCGAAGCAGCGCGCGCCGCGCCGGCGGAATCGCCGCCGCCGCAAGCCGTTCGGATGCCGTGGCTTCCATCTCGGCCAGTGCTGCGGCGGCCACCGCCGGATCGAGCGCACGCAAATCGGCGTAGAGGGTGCGCGAATAGTCGCGCTTGAGATCGGAGGCGACGAGGCCGAGCGCGGAAAATGCGCCCGCCGCCGGCGGTACAATGACCTCGGGGATCAGGAGCTCGGCGGCGAGTGCTGCGGCATGTACGGGACCAGCGCCGCCAAAGGCAATCAGCGCAAACTCGCGCGGATCGTGGCCGCGCTCGACCGAGACGATGCGAAGTGCCTCGGCCATATTGCTGTTGACGATCTCGACGATCGCGGCGGCGGCTTCGGTGACCCCCAACCCGAGCGGATCGGCCACGCGTTCGCGGATCGCCGCCTGCGCTGCCGTAAGATCGATCGCGAGCGCGCCGCCCAACAGGGCTTCGCGATCGAGGTAGCCGAGCACTATGTCAGCGTCACTGACCGTCGGGTCGTTCCCGCCGAGTCCGTAAGCCACCGGGCCCGGGGCGGCGCCGGCGCTGCGGGGCCCGACTTTCAGCGCACCGCCTGGATCGACCCACGCGATGCTGCCGCCGCCGGCGCTGACCTCGGCGAGGTCGATGACCGGCACTCGGACCGGATGGCCGGTCCCCTGCACCCAGCGCTTGGCATGCCCCTTGCCGCCGACCTCGTATTCGGCGGTGACGACGATTTCGCCGTCAGCGATCAGGCTCGCCTTTGCCGTCGTCCCGCCCATGTCGAACGAGATAAGGTTGGGAAGGCCGAGCTCCTCGCCGGCGAGTGCGGCGGCGATCACCCCGGCTGCCGGTCCGGACTCGATTGCCATCGCCGGCATCCGTAACCCCTCGGCGACGTCAAAGACCCCGCCGCTCGACCCCATCACGTAGAGCTGCGGCAGCCCTAGTGTGGTGACCGCGCGCTGCAGCCGGTCGAGATAGCTCGCCAGCAGCGGCCCAACATAGGCGCACACCGCCGTCGTGCTCGCGCGCTCGAACTCGCGAATTTCGGGCAGTACTTCCGAAGACAAGTAAACCCCGACGTCGGGCAATGCGCGGCGCAGCCTCTCGCCGACCAGGCGTTCATGGGTGTCGTTTAGAAACGAGAAGAGCAGCGACACGGCTACCGTTTCGAGCCCCGCGTCCCGGATCGCGGCGATCACACCGTCGATCTCGCACTCGTCGAGGGGGGTCAGGACCCGTCCCTGCGCGTCGATCCGCTCGGTGATCTCAAAGCGCCAGCGGCGCGGCACCAGCACCGCCGGCGCGTCTTGGAAGAGGTCATAGAGGTCGGCGCGGGACGATCGGCGCAGCTCGAGCACGTCACGGAAGCCACGCGTGGTGACAAACCCCGCCTTTGCTCCTTTCCTTTCGAGCAACGCGTTGGTGACGATCGTCGTCGCATGCGCCAACAGCGCCACCTCGGCCGGATCCACGCGATACCGTTCGAGCCCCTGACGGATCCCGTCAATCACCGCTTGGGAGACGTGGTGGGGCGTGGTGGAAATCTTGACAACGCCGATCCGGCCGGTTGCCTCGTCGACCAGCGCGACATCGGTAAACGTTCCGCCGACATCGACCCCGATCCGCCAAGCCATTGCGAACCCCTCACCACTCCACGCCAGATCATGCTAGCGTTGGCGGTGGAGATCGACCAGCGGAGGCCAGCCCGATGGATCTGAAGTTGGCGCGAGAGGAGGCGATCGAAGCGACCAACCGCTTCTTTTGGGACAAGAGCGGGTTTGTGCCCGATCAAGACAGCGACGAGTGGGAAGACGAGTATCGCCGTCAGTTCGACCTGGCGAAAAAACGGCGTGCAACAGACCGTCCGTCCGCTACCCCGCCGATCGTCGCTGATGCTCCGCCGGAAGAAGAGCCGGGGTGGGCCGCGCTGAACGGCCCGCCGACGCAGATCAGATGGGCGGCCGCATTGCGGGCCGACCGGTTAAAAGAAATCCGCGACCCCGGGATCCGCAATTGGCTCGCCACCACCTGGACCAAATCGAAGAGCTGGATTGATACGAGCAGCCTGCCGATTGAGACTTTTCATAAAAGAATTGAGCCGCATTATGTGCAATACCGCCGGCAGGCCGACGAACGGGCGCGCCTGAGCGCCGCGGAGCAACAGGCCAAGGCCGCTGCCGCCGGCAAAATTCGTCGCCAGATCGAGGAGGCCGGGATCACCGTCGAAGGATTGATCGAGCTGATCGATATTGCCGACCGGCTGCCGGTATTGCCGATCAAAGCCAAGCTCGCCGAGCTGGACACCGCCGAGCGCAATTTGCGCATCTTCGAGACGGACGATCCGGTGGTGCTGATGGTCCTCGAAAAGGCCGGGACAGGCCGCCAAGAATACGGTATCGAGCGCGATGAGGGGCTCGTCGCCGATCTGCGACTCTATGCCCGGGTCCTCGAGTTGTCGTAACCGGAGGAAAGAAGGTGGAAGCCAGAGAGGCGATGGAGCGGCTGAATGCCGAAGCCGGTGGACGCCACATCTGGCTGCGGACGCAGGCCAACTCGCCAGCCCAACGGCCGTGGTTTCGCGAAACCGGGTTGCGCGCGAGCGGAGGTCTCGCCGAGGGCCGAGTCGGGGCCGCTCAGCTCAAGCCGGTAGCCCATCGCTGGCGCTGGAGCGAAATCGCGCCCTACCTCGACAAGATCGCAGAGATCGCGCGCAGCGCCGATGTCTCGCCGATTGAATTTGCCGAGCGCCAACAGTTTCTGTTGACCAATCCGGGGCTCGGCGGACGGTTGCAGGTCACCAGCACGATGCGCTGCGCGGTGTCGATCTACAACCCGGGTGATTTCGCGCCGGTCCATATCCACACACCGAACGCCAGCCGGACGATCCTGTCGAAGCGGGGCGGGTATACCACGATCGAAGGGGAGCGCTGTGAGGCGGCGCGGGGCGACCTGATCCTTACTCCGAACGGGACCTGGCACGACCACGGCAACGACGGCGGTGAGCCTGTCGTCTGGATCGACGTCCTCGATTTCCCGTTGATGGAGTTCCTCGACTGCGTCTGGCTCGACGAGACTTATCCCGGCGACACCCAGGGCAATTCCCGGGCACAAAAGGTGACGTTTCCTGGCTCGTACTCCCATACGCTCTACGGACGTGGGGGTTTGGTGCCGGGTTTTGTGGCGCACCAGCGCGGCTTTGGCCGACACACGTCGCCGATGTTCCACTATCGCGGCGCGGGTGTAATGGAGGCGCTCGCCGGGCTAGGCCAAGAGGAGGGCGATCCTTATGAAGCCATCACTCTTAGGTTTATCAACCCGGCGACAGGAGGTTCGGTGTTTCCGACCCTGGACCACCGGGCCCTGATGCTGAGACCCGGCGAAGCGACCCGGTACAAACGAGAAACCGCCAGCACCCTCTTCATCGCAATCGAAGGTCAGGGTGTGACCGAGATTGCGGGAAGAAGCCTCGATTGGCAAACCAACGACATTTTTGTCGTGCCGAGCTTCGCGTGGCGGCGCCACATCAATCAGGTCCGAAAGGATGCGGTCCTCTACGCGGTATCGGACGCTCCGTTGATGGAGAAAATCGGACAATATCGGGCGCAGGGCCGGCTGCCCGACGACACGGTCGCCGAACTCGTCCCTTAGCCGTAACCCCACGAACAGGGCGGGGGATCCCGACATGAGTATTGTGAACGAACTGCTCGAAGACGCGATTGCGCTGCAAAAGGACGGCCTCAGCCCCGGCCGGATCAGCCTTGCGCTGAGCGACCGCTGGGAGGCCGAGCATTTGGAGGACGCCGGGAAGGTGCGGCGCACGAGGTCGAAGGAAGGCACTATGGAACTGCACTTTCCCGGCGGCGAGAAGATCGTCTGGGATGGGGCGACCTGGCATTACATCCCGGCGTCACACTGACGACAGGTTCCCTCGGCGTTGCCGGCAGACCGCCGCGCAGGATCACCGCATCGGTGCCCGGTCGGTTGCCTGCTCGCCGCCGCGCTGCTGTCGCTCGCAGCAAGCGCCCGCGCCGATGATATCGTCGCGGTTTACGCCGCTTATTGGGCGGGCCTTCCCGCGGGCGAGATCCACGTTAGGCTGCACGATGGCGCCGCCGCATATCACGACGAGATCGAGATCCGGACTACCGGCCTGCCGGCCCTCATAACGCGATTGCGCGGAACCGGTATAGCCGAGGGACGCCTCGCCGCCGGCAAACCGGCCGAACCCTCGCAATACGACGCGATTTACGATCTGTGGAAACGCCGCAACAGCCACATCAGCATGCGCTTCGTTACTCGCGCCGGTGTGGTCGTCGCCGAGCGCGGCCCGGACGACACCAGCCGCAAGCCGCCGCTCGCCGAGAAGTTCCGCAGCAACGCGGTCGATCCGGTCACGGCGTTCGAGCATGTCCGCGCTGCGTTGCGCGCGCCGCAGCGCTCGGCACACAGTTCCTTTACGATCCCGGTCTATGACGGCGCACGGCGTTTCGACATCCTCGGCCATATCCTGCCGAAAAAGGATGCGGGCGAGGGCATCCTTCGGGTCGAGCTGACCCTGCGCGCAATTGCCGGGTTCAAAGGCGAGTCGAGCGAAGACGGTGATCCCGACGACGCGCCGCGCAAGGTCGACCTCTTGGTCACCGACGACGGGCGAATGATGCCGCTATCGATAACCGTTCCGGTATTCTTTATGCCGCTCGTCGTCCAGTTCGTTCATTTTTGCGCATCGCCCGAGGCCTGTCCCGGGTAACAAAAACAACGAAAATCGCGATGCAACGCGCGAAACACCGTGTCAGCCGTCGAGAATAGAACGTTAGATCAATGAGTTAGGCGCGAAATTCGGGTCCGAGATATCAACGAATTCGGCACCGGGTATCAACCGAATTTGCACAGCGCTGAGGGAGCGAAAAACAACGGAAAACGGCTGCCCCTGAGATCGCCAAATGACAGGTGATCCATACCGGTTGGCCGTAAGCTCGAGAGTGCTCGGGATAAACAATCCGCCCGGCGCGAGGCCGGGCGAATTTGCCTGTTCCAATGCCACACGGCTCCTATCGCCAATGGTGGTAGTGGTAGTAGCGGTGGTGAGGGCCGAACGTGCCACCGATGAAAAAGCCGCCGGGGTATCCATAGGCCGGGTACCCGTAATAGCCATAGGGATAATAGGGTGAGGTCGTGTAATACCCCCAACCGGGAAATGGAATACCGACACCGACAAACACTCCTGCTTCAGCAGGAGCCGACCGCAAGGTTACGGCACCAAGGCTCAACACGGTAAACAAGACCAGTGCGATGTGCTTAAGCCAAGCCTTCCTTGTGAGAACGGACATGGCTCACCTCCATATTTTGCGCGGCCATTAGAGCCACTGATGTTACTTATACGATGCCGCCCGTACTTTTATCCCCAGCACTTATCCGCTTCTTGATCATCGCTCGGCAGATCCAGGATCAGTTCGAGGCACCGGCGCTCGATCCCACCGTTCGTCATAACCAAGCTTCGGAAATCTCCAATTTCGATCAAACATCAGCTGGCCGCCGAGCTCGACCCGCAATTTACGTCCGAAAACTATTGCTACCCCAACCACCGCCACGTCGCGGCAGGCAGCATCGCGATGCTGCGGGCGCGGCTTGCCGCCTATCATGCCGGCGAAATCAGCTTCGCCGAGTTACACGCTAGCATCCAGGGTTGGATGGCCCATGACGGCTACGCCGATAGCTGGGGGGTTGCACCGCCACGTCCTCGACGGTCTCGTCATCCGCCCCGCCGAACACCGGCGCGCGGTCGCGGCGCGGCAGGCGCGGCATCGCTAACTAAAGCTAAAAAAGCGAAACCGGCGCTGGCGCGTCGGTTGGCGCCGCGGGGCGCGGCGCTGTCAGTGGTCAGCGCTCAGGGATGGGCGACGCACACCACCCGAAAGCCGATGAAGTTGCCCCGGTCGTTCGGGGTGTACCAGTAGCGGTAGGTCGAGCGCGCGAAGCCCCGGAGGCTGTCCCACGACCCGCCGCGCAGCACACGGGCATCAGGGAAATCCTCCCTCTTCGGGTCGAAAAAACTTGCGCACCACTCCCAGACGTTGCCGACGAGGTCGTCGATGGCTCGGTCGGCCGGCCGCGCGCGGGGGAACAGCCCCACCGGCGAGGTGACGCCGAGCCTGGCCTCAGCCGCGTTGCAGATGCCGTCCTGCCACGCATCATCCCAGGGATAGAGGAGGCCCTTTGGGCCGCGGGCGGCGGCTTCCCATTCCTCTTCCCTCGGCAGACGCCCGCCCGCCCAGGCGCAGAACGCCTCCGCCTCCCAGAAGCTCACCCCCACCACCGGCTGGTTTGGCGCGTTCCAGCGCCGGTCGTGCCAATACCCAGGCTCGGCGGCCTCTTCCTCCTCTAGCCACGCCCGGCCCTCATTAGACCACCACTGCCGATCGCGATAGCCGCCGGCGGCAATGAAGACGGCGAACTGTTGGTTGGTCACCGGATAGCGGCCAATCCAGAACGGCTGCCTGATCTCGACCGTTCGGCCCTCCTCGCCATAGAGGTAGGTCCCCGCCAGCACCTCGACATAGGCCCGCAAATCGACATTGTCCTGCGAAGCGCGGAGATCGAAGATCCGCGGATCACCCACCCTGCCGAGGATGAGCCCCAGCGCGTGGCGCGCCCGCAGCTCCACCTCGTCTTCGATCGCATTGAGCGCCACGCCGCGGAAAGCCTCCTTCAGCTCTTCCGGCACCGCGTAATTCTTGGCGAGACAGAGGTCGAGCGCTTCGGCGACGAACACCGCCGGCGCCGGATTGGCCTTCACCGCCGCCCGGTCCTGCTCGGCGATCAGCTGGGCAAGCAGATCGGTGCCCCAGCGCGGCGTCTTCGCGCCGATCTTGCCGGCGAACAGGAACAACAGCGTTGGGCGCCAGGCAGCGACGGCGCCGCGGGCGCGGACCACCGGGAGCAAATCATCCTCGGTGCGCAGGATCCGCTCGGCGGCAAGAAACTCCTGCACGCTCAGGTGATAAAAGGCGGCGCGATCGCCCGGCCGCGGCAGCAACAGGCCGGAGCGAGTCAGCAATTCCTCACGCCGCGCCACCGGCCCGACCGCGCCGCGCTCGTTGTACGGGTCATCGGCGGCAAAGGCCCGCAGGATATGGTCGATCTCGAGATAGCTGATCTCGGCCGTCGGGCTCTCGCGCGGCGACTCTCGGTCGCCCACATGCATGCAGTGGGCGATCACTTCGAGCCGGGCCCGCGTCGGCTCCCGCTGCCGGACCTCGTCGCGGAAGCGGTGAAACAGCACGTTGCCGACGATGCGTCGGTAGAGTTCGTAGCGGTCCTCCGGCAGCCGGCCGCCGCTGTCCCAGAGGACGCACAATGCCGTCAACATCATCGGGTTCTCGGCGAGCGGCGCAAGGTCGTCCCGCTCCCGGATGCTCGCGATCAGGCCGTTGGTCTGTTCCGCTTTGCCAAGCGCATGGAACCAGCGGGCGACGAACAGGTCCTGCAGCGGCTCCGGCAGCGGTTCCAGCGGTGCCTGCGGCAGGCCGAGCTTGCGCAGACCGTCTTCGTCGAGGCCATAGGGGCGGCTGGTCAACAGCACCCGGTTGCCGGCCTTCAGCCATACGGGCAGCGCATCGGCGAGCCCGGTCAACAGAAGGTCGCGCGGATAGACCTCGGCACCGGCGCGGGTGTCCGAGACCGGCACCTCGTCGAGACCGTCCAGCAGCAGAAAGGCCGTCCCGGCCCGCAGATGGGCGAGCAGGTTCTCGCCGGTCAGCCGGTCAGCCAACGGTGACTGGCTCACCCACGCTGCCAGCGTCTCCTCCAGCCCCGCTCGATGACCGGTGCGGCGACCGCGGCCGCAGTCGATGCCCTCGTGGAAGTCGCGCAGAAGCACCAGCAACGGCAGCCGGCCGAGCAAGTTCACGGGCGCCGTCTCGACGAATTCCTCCGGCGCCGGGACGGCGGGCGCGAGGTCGGCGGCAGCGATGCTCTGCAGCACCGCCCAACGGCAGAAGGTCGATTTGCCGGCGCCGGCGGGGGCTGGAACGTAAAGCGACTCCACATCGAGCCGCTGCAGCAGCGGAATCGGCTGTCGTTCCGCCGTTTCTTCCGGCTGGGTCTTGCGCTTGCGGCGCCGCTTGCCGGCCGCTGGCAGGTCAGGCTCTGCGGACGGTGCCGTCAGCGCCGGCACATAGACGTGGCTGAGCGTCAGCGCCTGCCCCTGCTGCCGCTCCTGGCCGAGCAGACTGACGTCGGCACATTCGACGCGCAGCCAGTCGAGGTATGCGTCGGGGATGGTCGCTTCAATCTGCCCAGGCTTCCCGTCCGCGGGAGGGGCCGGCAGGCGGCGATGGAAGAGCTCGTCGAGGTGCTGCCGCAGCAACCCTTTGAACGCGTCCAGCGCGGCATACTCATTAACTCCGCCGACCAGCGAACCATCGGTGTTGCCGAACCGGGCGAAGAACTCTTCGACTCTTTCAAACTGCTCCTCCTTCTCTTTCTTCTTGGGATCACGAATACTGATCATCGGCTCTTCGGTTCGCCGATAGACCAGCACCTCAGGCTTGGGGGTCCGGGGCGAGTTGATCGCGTCCAGGTACTCCCACTCCGTGCCCGACAGGTATGGCGCGCCGTCCGGTTTGCGGATTTTCGACGGCAGCGGTGTGCCCATCCGCGCCCAGAGGATGACGATGACGATGTCGCAAGAGGACGGCCGCGGCCGTGCGTTGTTCACCGATTCCTGTGGCGTCTCCTTGGCCAGCATCGGGATGCGCGCATCGGGATCGTCCCAGGCAATCACCACCAGCTTAAGGTGGCGGTATGACGGATGTTTCTGCAGCTCGCCCTCGATCAACTCGCGCGCAATCTTCCTCTCATCCGCCACGTCCCCCGGCGACGAGAGAAAAACCCGCACTACCGGCGCCTGCTCGCCGCTCGTCTCCCGCGCGGCCTCTCCCCGCTTCTTCGCCATCCCCTTGTATCTCCCCGGACTCGGAACGGAAACTTACCCGACCGGTCCGCGGAGGCGCAATTGCCGGTGGCCGCTTCCCGACCCAAGCGATGGGGGGCGGCGTTTACGTCGGTTAACCCGTCGATCGTCGACAGAAACCTGTCTGCCTTCGGTTGACGAAGATGTCGGCTGGTACAATCGCCACTTCGATCCCGGATGGCAGGACGTCGTCCTGACCCCATCGGACGAGCAGGCAACCGCTTGCCTTCGGGCTATGTCGTTCCGAAGATCGGTCTCGAAACAATTCGCCCCGCGCCGATCGCGCCGCGACGGCCGGTCACTCCTTCGAGGTGACCGTCTTTCTCATCCAAACCGTCGCTCGACAGGCCTCGGTGCGGGCTGCTGCTCCGCCTCGATCAGTCCGGCCATCAACCGTCGAAACTGGTTTAGCGCGCCGTCAGTCGACAAGATCATCATCCGGCGCTCGGGTGTCCGGTCGACGACGCGCTGCTGGGCTTCGATCATCGCCTTGTCCTCGGCGAATGCCTTTTCGAAGACGGCGATCTGCTGCTTCGAGTGCTCCTCGGTCGCGTAGCTGCGGCTAAGACAGCCGGAATAATAATAGATCGTCTGCCGCTCGGAGATCGGCGTCACTGCCTGCGAGGTCAGCGCGCGCCACATCGGATCGGCGGTCGGTGCCTCCATCTTGCACGCGGCGGCGGTGCCGGGCGGGTGGGACTGTGTGGCGAGCAGAAAGACACCCGGGACCAGATAGTCGTAGGAGGCCCACATATCGGTGCGGGTCTCCGGCGGAAACCGAGATAGGCGGGTGCCGGGTTATCGACGACCCAGCGTGCGACGCGCAGCCCGCGCTCGATCAGCGAGACCTTTGGCCGGCTTTCGCCCCAGCTCATACTGTTCCGGCCGAGGGTCTTCTCGTGCACATAGCTGAGGTGGGTCAGATCGAGCAGATTGTCGTTGATGAGTTCGTAATTGGCCTCACAGGCCAATTGTCCGGTCTGCATGAACCAGTCGGGATGATCGTGCCGGAGTGCCTCCGGGATCAGCGCCGGATCGGCTGACGCCGGATCGCCCATCCACAGCCACACCCAGCAATCCCGCTCGACCACCGGGTAGCTGCGGACCACCGCTGTGCTCGGGATCAAATCCTGGCCCGGAACTTCGACGCATTTGCCGGACGGTGCGAATTTCAGCCCGTGATACATGCAGCGCAGATCATCGCCCTCGATGCGCCCGCGCGATAGCGGCGCCAACCGGTGGCAGCAGCGGTCCTCCAGCGCGACCACACCGCCATCCGCCTTGCGGTAGAGCACGATCGGCTCGCCCAGCATCGCGCGCGACACAAGGCTGTCGGCGGCGATTTGGTGGCTCCAGCCGGCGACGTACCAGCAGTTGCGCAAGAACATCGTCGATCCTCCCTCCCGGTCCCGGTAAGACTACGATTTTGTCGATCGTACATCCAGGAGCAGCAGCGTCATGATCAAGTTTGGTGTCGGCCAGCCCGTGACCCGCCTCGAGGACGCGAGGCTGCTTCGGGGCCAAGGCCACTATCAGGACGACACCAATCTGCCCGCGCAGCTCCATGCGGTGTTTCTGCGGTCGCCGCATGCGCATGCCAGGATCCGCTCGATCGAGAAGTCCGCGGCGACCGCCGCTCCAGGCGTCAAAGCGATCTATACGGGTGCCGACTATGCGGCCGACGGGCTCGCCATGCCAAAGGCGGCGATGCCGCGCAAAAAGGCCGACGGGTCGCCGATGTTCGCGCCGCAGCG
>Ga0310916_10000910_pt1 | contig 17001 bp, 8 predicted proteins | sample GREbulkMGLF176_FD_203444 | JGI IMG/M metagenome (GOLD analysis project Ga0310916, IMG submission 203444) | Lab enrichment of tropical soil microbial communities from Luquillo Experimental Forest, Puerto Rico - GRE.bulkMG.LF176 | ecosystem: Environmental > Terrestrial > Soil > Tropical forest >...
CTCCAGGCGAACGAAATCCTGAGGGTCGTCCAGACGGCGTCGTCCCGCATCATCCCTAGCATTGATCCAGCCCTTGCCGATCATGGCCAGCAGGACGCCACAAGAAGAGACATTTTCATCAATAACTTTGCGGAAGTCGCGCCCGGGCTTGATGTCCATCACATCCATGAATATAGCTTTGGCGCCGAACTGCGCCGAGAGATCATCGAACAAACGACCGGCCTCACCCTCGGCATCACCCCTCCGGTAGCTAATGAAGATTGCGGGCATGCGATCCTCCGTGCCCCTATCCCGAAATGCAATACTCAGGAAATTGGACTGTCCTCCTCATTCCTGCAAGTTCCTGACGCGGCCCTTGAGGTCAGAATTTAAAAACACCTCCAGGCGACAAATTCCGTCCTTTGGTGATTGCACTTCCTCCGTCGATGGCGCTATCGTCGCACCGTATTTCTGGCGCTCGGCGCGCTCGGTTATGCGGCCATAAGGAGGGGTGATGCAAAAGATAGCGGTGTTAGGCGGCGGAATTGGATCACTGAGTGCGGTGCTCGAAATCACCAGCGACCCCGACTGGAAACAGAAATACGACATCACGGTGTACCAAATGGGCTGGCGACTTGGCGGCAAAGGCGCCAGCGGACGCAACCGTAGCATACACGAGCGCATCGAGGAGCACGGCATCCACCTGTGGATGGGCTTTTACGAGAATGCGTTCCGCGTGATTCGCCAAGTCTACGATGAGGCGCGCAAGAACAACCTGATGCCGGACTCGCCGTTCACCGACGTGACCAAGGCGTTCTCGCCAATGCGCTACACCCCGATCATGGAGGAGTACGGCGGAAAGTGGCAGGTGTGGAATTTGTACTGGCCGGGCCGCGACGGCGAATTTCCGGGCTCGAACGAGCTGTTCGATAACAAGATGCTTCCGCCAACGCCCTGGGAGTTTGTGCAGAAGATCATCGGCTTTGTGAGCGACCAACTGGATCAGAACCGGGACAAGCACGAACTGCTGGTGGAACTCTACGAGTTCGGGATGGCCGAACTGAGGGATGCAATCGGCGTTGCGCCGAAGTTGCCGGAACATGCCGCGCCTCAGCGACCTCATACGCTGCTGCATCGCGTGTTGGCGTATGCCGGCACCATGCACCTGGACGCCAAGCTGCATAAGGCCGACGAACACAAGTCCATCGTTGATTCGATTCGCCTGTTTCTCGACAAGTTGCTGGCGCTGGTACTGCACGAGGTCGAGAGGGATACGGAACTGCGGCACCTGATTATCATTATCGAGACAGCTCTGAGCTTGGTAATTGGCATCCTCTCCGACGACCTGTTGAACAAACGTTTCATCGCTATCGATGACGAGGATTTTGTGGACTGGCTCGCCCGCCACGGCTGCCGCCACGCGCGTTCGCCACTAACGATCGGCATGTACGACGCTTGCTTCGCCTATCAGGGCGGCGACAAAGGCAAGATGCGGATGGCGGCGGGAACGACGCTCTACGGCGCGCTCCGCCTCATGCTCACCTACCGCGGTGCGCTCATGTGGTGGATGAACGCGGGCATGGGCGAGACTATTTTCTCGCCGATCTATCTGGTGCTGCGCAGCCGGGGGGTGAAGTTTGAGTTCTTTCACAAGGTCGCCAACCTTGGCCTGTTACCGGACCAGAAGGTCGTCGATCATATTGACATCCAGGTGCAAGCGAGAGTGAAAGGCGGCGGTGAATACCAGCCGCTGTTCAAGGGATGCGATGGGATTCTGGTGTGGCCCACCGAACCCGACTGGCCACAACTGACGGAAGCTGATGCGATTCGGGCGTGCAAGAACCCGAATCTGGAATCCTGGTGGACCGACTGGCCGGGCGCACCACCGCCGAACAATCGGAAGACCCTGCGACTGGGGCAGGATTTTGACCTGGTGATCTACGGGATTTCATTAGGAGCGCACAAATATCTTTGTAAGGAACTGATCGCCGCCAACGACGGCTGGCGCGCGATGGTTGCAAATCTAGAGACGGTGCGCACGCAAGGATTGCAGTTGTGGATGAACAAGAACCTTGCGGATTCCGGATGGCCAAACGCGCGAGGCATTGGTTGCAGCTGGGTCGAGCCGTTCGACACCTGGTCCGACATGTCGCATCTGATCCCCCGCGAAACGTGGCCGGCGCCCTGCAAGGTGCAGCAGATAGCGTACTTTTGCAACGTGATTCCAGAGGATCCTGGCGCGCCTTTCAGTGATCCTCATTATCCAGAGGTGGAACGGCAAAGGGTCAAAGATTACGCCCGCGAATTCCTCGATCGAAACTGCGGACTGATCTGGCCCAAGGTGCGGAATCCCGGCGACCCCTCGAAATTTGATGATGCTACGCTGGTCAACTGCACCGTCGATTGCGCGGTCGATCCAGTGATTGCGAACTTCGAAACACAATTTTTCCGCGTGAACATTGATCCGACCGAATTATACTGTCTGAGTCTTCCGCGTACGACAAAATATCGGCTGCCGCCGGGAAGGTCGGGATTCTCCAACCTCTTCCTGGCAGGGGATTGGACACTCACCGAGTTGAACCTGGGGTGCATCGAAACCACTGTGATGTCCGGCATGCTGGTCTCACGTGCTGTCTGCGGCAAGCCGGATCACATCTATTCTGCGTTCGGAACCGAAACGCCGACCGTGGGCGCTGGGTCGCCGAACGATTGACTGGCCATCAACTCCTTTTGCGTCAGAGGTATCGGAGCGTCGAACGGGGTGGTAACACTAGGGCGTTACCGCGGAGCTATCCTCGCCGAGGCTGCAACCTGGCCTCTTAGACGAACCCGAAGTGTCTGAGGAAGGAAATCTTGAAGGAAATCCGATCCACCGTCGGCGCGGTCCTGGCTTTGGTCTATAGGGTGCGCTAATGTAACGAGCCGTATGGCCAACGAGCGTGACGGCCACGTCTTCCTGAGCCACGCGGGTGTAGACACCGCGGCGGCCCATGAGTTCGCCGAAATCCTTCGTCGCAGCGGACTCAGTGTTTGGTTCGATAAAGACAGCATCCAGCCCGGGGATCCCTGGATGACCGCTCTTGAACAAGCAATCCAAGAGGCGTCAGCCATGATTGTCTATGTTGGCCGCCTCGGCGTTCAGGCTTGGGTGGATCGTGAAGTTCGCTTCGGGCTGGTACGCAACACGGACAATTCTAGAGATTTTCGCCTAGTTCCTGTGCTGGGCCCGGAGGCAGATCCTGCGGCTCTTCCGCCTTTCCTGATGCAACAGCAGTGGGTGGACCTTCGCGATAGCCAACGCGCCCCGGAGCAAATCCGTCGGCTGATCGAGATCCTCAAGAGCCCATCGAAGCAGCGTGCCATCCCGGAAAACTACTGGACGGCTCACAGCCCCTTTCGCAGCCTTCAAGTTTTCGAACCGGAGGATTCCTGGTTGTTCTTTGGGCGTGACTCCGATAGCAACGAGTTGCTCTCACGGCTAGGACAGGCACCCGTCTTGGCAGTCCTGGGCAATTCAGGCTGTGGCAAGTCATCCCTGATTCGGGCCGGCCTCATACCGGCCCTCCATCGGGGGCGTTTTCGCAGCAATGGTGGACTCGTGGATTCATGGAAGGTGGCGGTGTTTCGTCCTGCGGGAGCTCCTTTCGACGAACTAACCAAGAGTTTGCTCCGCGACCTGGGAGCAGAACTGAGTATCAAGGAACGGGGAGAATTTGTTGAATACTGCCGGGAGAAGCTTCCGCAGGGTGGAGATGCGCTTCGTAATGCCGTGGACATCACTCGCCCACCGAAAGGCGCGCATATCTTGCTCATTGCCGATCAGTTTGAAGAGATCTTCACACTTACCGCGAACGCTGAGGACCGCCACCGCTATATCAGTGCTTTGCTCAGAGCAGTACAACTAGAGAGCGATGTTCCGGTACACCTGGTGTTGTCGATGCGAGCGGATTTCTACTCCCGTTGCCTAGACCACACGGAGTTGAGCCTTTGCTTGGAGGCCAACCTCTATAACGTTCCTCGCATGACGTCTGCGCAACTCCGAGCGGCCATTGAACAACGTTTGGCTCTGGCAGCAGCAACCGCTGAAGAGGGCTTGGTGGATGCCTTGCTGGCGGATGTCGGCGAGGAGCCCGGGGATCTGGCGCTCCTGGAGCATGCGCTAGGGCAACTCTGGGAGAGGCGTCTCCTCCCCAACAATATCCTGACCAACAACGCCTACATAGATATCGGTCGGTTACGAGGCGCGTTGGGCCGGCACGCCAGCGCGGTTTACGGCGAAATTGGTGACGAAGCAGAAAAACACTTGGTGCAAAGAATCTTTCTCGAACTAGTGCAGCTCGGCGAAGGGTCTCAGGATACGCGCCGCCGCGTAGCCAAAGAAGAATTACTCGCTCTGGGTCCTCCAGCCAAGATGGAGCACCTGCTTGCCCATCTTGCTTCGAGTCGATTGATCAACACAGGCGGTAAACGCGGTGAGAATTTCGTTGAAGTCTCCCATGAAGCACTCATCCGAGAATGGCCTGTGCTCCGCCAATGGCTCGTCGAAAATCGTGAGGACCTCCGTGTCGAGCGCCGGATAGCTCAGAGTGCGGAAGAATGGCAGGCGCTAGGGCGGGACGCGGGTGCTCTTTTGCAGGGAGCGCGTCTGGCTCAGGCTGACGAATGGTTGGCGAAGCACGTGGGTGCAGCCGAGTTGGCGCGAGAATTTGTGGAAACCAGCAAGAACGCGCAAGCCGAAGCAACGCGGAAGGAACGCGATGCCCAGCAGAGGGAAATTACTCACCAACAAGAACTCCGTAGGCAAGCGGAGGCTCGCGCGATCGCTGAACAGCATGCGCGTGAGGTAGCGGAGCAACTTCGAAAGAAGGATCATTCTGCTACGGTCCGACTTCGCTGGTTTTCCATTGTTCTTGCGTGTTCGCTGCTGATTGCCATCGGAACGACATGGTTTGCACGTCGCCAACAGTCGATTGCTGAATCTCGCGCGTTGACAGTACAAGCTGAGGAAATCCTCACTCGCGACCAACCGGAAGCGCTAAATCTGGCCTTGAAGGCCTGGCAAACCGCTAGGACCTCCGAGGCCCATAACGCGATCGCCAAGTCATTCCCGCAAATGGCCGCAATTCTGCAAGGCCACACCAGCTCTGTTCTGAGCGCTGCATTCTCGCCCGACGGTCAGCGAATCGTCACTGCCAGTTATGACAAGACGGCGCGGGTGTGGAATGCCGCCAGCGGCCAACTGCTGGCCACCCTTCAGGGCCATACCGACCGTGTTAGGAACGCGGAGTTCTCGCCCAACGGCGAGCGCATCGTCACGGCCAGTGAAGACAAGACAGCGCGAGTGTGGAACGCCGCCAATGGCCAACTTCTGGTCATCCTGCAAGGCCACACCGGCCCTGTTGAGAACGCAGCATTCTCGCCCGACGGTCAGCGCATCGTCACTGTTAGTGCTACTCTTGACCGGACCGCGCGCGTGTGGAACGCCGCAAGTGGCCAGCTCATGACCACTCTGCAAATGCAAAGCCCCAGCGGCACAGTTGTGAGCGCGGTGTTCTCGCCTGACGGCCAGCGCATCGTCACCGCCAGTTACAACGGGACGGCCCTGGTGTGGAACGCTGCCAGTGGCCAACTCCTGAGCACCCTGCAAGGTCATACTGGATATGTCGAAAACGCGGTGTTCTCGCCCGACGGCCTTCGCATCGTCACCGCCAGTGCTGACAAGACGGCCAGAGTGTGGAACGCCACTAGTGGCCAACTCCTGGCCACGCTGCAAGGCCATACCGACCGTGTTGAGAGCGCAGTGTTCTCGCCTAACGGCGAGCGCATCGTCACCGCCAGTGCTGACACGACAGCGCGACTGTGGAATGCCGCCAACGGTCAACTTCTGGCCACTCTGCCAGGCCACAGCAAGACTGTTTGGAGCGCGGTGTTCTCTCCCGACGGTCAGCGCATCGTCACCGCCAGTGCCGACACGACAGCGCGAGTGTGGAATGCCGCCAACGGTCAACTTCTGGCCACCCTCCAAGGCCACACCCGCACTGTTAACAGCGGGGTGTTCTCGCCCGATGGCAAGCGCATCGTCACCGCCAGTGATGACACGACGGCGCGACTGTGGAATGTCGCCGCCAGCGTCCAACTCCTGACCGCCCTGCAAGGCCATACCGACGTTGTTCGGAGCGCGGAGTTCTCGCCCGATGCCAAGCGCATCGTCACCGCCAGTGATGACAAGACAGCGCGTCTGTGGAATGCCGCAAACGGCCAGCTCCTGACCACCCTGAAAGGCCACACCGGCCCTGTTGAGAGCGCAGTATTCTCGCCCGACGGCGAGCGCATTGTCACCGCCAGTGATGACACGACAGCGCGAGTGTGGAATGCCGCCAATGGCCAACTGCTGGCCACCCTGCAAGGCCACACCGATATTGTTTACAGCGCGGTGTTCTCGCCCGACGGCGAGCGCATTGTCACCGCCAGTAAGGACAAGACAGCGCGAGTGTGGAATGCCGCCAATGGCCAACTGCTGGCCACCCTGCAAGGCCACACCGACACCGTTTGGAGCGCGGTGTTCTCACATGACGCTCAGCGCATCGTGACTGCAGGCGACAAGACAGCGCGGGTGTGGAATGCCGCCAACGGCCAACTGCTGGCCACCTTGCAAGGCCACTCTGACATTGTTGGGAGAGCGGCGTTCTCGCCGGACGGGCAGCGCATCGTCACCGCCAGTGAAGACAAGACAGCGCGTCTGTGGAATGCTGGCAACGGCCAACTGCTGGCCACCCTGCAAGGCCACTCTGACATTGTTTTCGCCGCTGTGTTCTCGGCAGACGGCCAGCGCATCGTTACGGCCGGTGATGACGAGACAGCGAGGGTGTGGAATGTCAGCGGGGAACTCCTGACCACCCTGCAAGGCCACACCGGCCGTGTCATTATCGCCGTGTTTTCAGCTGACGGACAGCGGATCCTCACTGCCAGTTTTGACAAGACAGCGCGAGTGTGGAACGCCGCCAACGGTCAACTTCTGGCCATCCTGCAAGGCCACACCGGCCGTGTTTGGGGCGCTATGTTCTCGCCCAACGACGAGCGCATCGTCACCGCTGGTGATGACAAGACAGCACGGGTCTCCCGCGCGGTGACGCTTTCAGAAATAGCCGAATTGCTCGCGAAGTAGGGTGCGCCTTTCTAGGTCGCTCTTTCCCGGAATCATCTTTGGGAACTGAAAAGCAGTAATTTCTGCGAATTTCGGCGTCTTCGGCGAACTAAAACGCCACAACTTGCGAACGAAAACCCGACGCCTTAACAGACAAGTGTTGGCTGAAAAACTCTTCGAAAGAGATTGTGCCTGTGGTATTAGTAACGAGTAGTCGCCAAGTGTTTACCGACGAATTCGCCATGTTCGCGCAACCTGGCGCATGCACCGCGATGCAGGCAAATTTCGTCAAGTTGTACCGAACGCTTGAGGTGAACCCCTTTGGTGGCACAAATTTTCAGGGCACAGCTTCCGACCTGGTTGGGTCGCGGAGGTGACCCGCAGTTATTTCGTCATCTGCACGGCTGGTGAGCCAGCGGCCAGCCGGTATTGTGCCTGGCGGTTATCCGTCGCAGCCTGATCGCGAACGCTCGGCGCCACACACACGTGGTCGCCAGGCGTAGCCTCGCGCCACACGAAGCCTTGTTTGCATGTATCGGCACCATACGGGCCGCCTCCCGCACGCCGCTCCGCGGCTTGCTTGTTGTCCGCGAGGACTTCATCGGCCACCGCTTGAGTGACACAGACGCGATCCCCGGGAGCGGCATTGCGGGGGACGTACCCCGCGGCACACTGGCCTTGTCTAAGGACATTCACCTGGGCCCGCAAGCTGTTGATCTGGGAATACGCTTCCTTAAGAAGCGCATCTTGCGAAGCTTGATCCCCATTGTGAGACGCCAGTTGCTGCCTGACATTCTCAGACTGTTGTTTCAGAGACGCGAGCTGTCTATTTTGATCATTCAGTTGTTGTTGCAAAGCTTTTTTTTCCGCTGGATCCAGCCGTGTGCTGAGTTCAGCCTCTAAGGCTCGCGTCTTGTTCGTCGCGTCTGCCATCTGGTTGGTGATATCCGTCACCTTTTTTTGCAGGCTCAATTCTGTCATTCTGTCTTGGTACAAATCGTAGCGGTATTTGCCGTATCCAGTTGCGGCTCCGGCGATAACTAAAATGATCGCCGCGCCCAGCAGGATTCGGTTGCGCCTTTGCTTCGTCTTGCTTGTTTCCAGGAACTTTGTCGCCACGTCAAAGCCGCCGCCATGCTGTTCTGCCCACGCGCCGTTCCAGTCGTTGCGCTGCAAACGCAGGGCCTCTTTCAACTCGGGGTCGCGCCAGAGTCCGCTTCTCCCGGCCTGATAAAGCTTGGCGTCGCGTACCAGTGACCGGTACCAATCGGCGCTATCGGCTTCCCTTTCCGCCCAATCGCGCAACGTGCTCCACGTGCGAATTAAGCTCTCGTGCGTAATGTCGACCACGGAATCGTCTCCGATCTGCGCCCCCGTCGGCAGGATGAGAAAGCTGCGTCCTTCTGCTGCAAAACGCCGGATAATGCCCTCTGCCTTTTCACGCCGCAAAGAATCCCCGGAAGCGCCGATAACATTGAGAATCTTTGCGAAGCGTGCGGGACGCCGCACCGCCCGCCCGCCTTCGATCGTTGTGAGACAGCGAAATATACGCTCCGCGATCTTCCTATCCTCAGTCGGGATGTCACTCAATAGGGATTGCGCATCGCGGTTGATGGCGTTGACCAGAGTTCCGGCCGTCTCGTAGTGGACAAGATCAATATCGCCTTTCCCGCCGCTCTTCTTCCACTCACGATATGTGGCCAGCAGCGCATGCTGCAGAATCGGCAATTGATCCGCATCGTCGCCGGCGTCGTTGAGCACGCGCTGCACAAGACGCGGGGAAATGTGCGCGCCCGCTACGCGCAGTGGCCCTTCAATGGCTTCCTGCCGGTCGTTACGCGTCATGCGCGGCACTAGGTACTGGTTGCGGTTCAGCGCCTCGGGCAGGCCCGCGAATTCCGCGCAGTCGCCGAGAAAGTCCGACCTCATCGTCAGAACCACATAAATTGGGCGCTCCACTTGATCAGTTGCTTCAAGTAACGCCGCGACGAAGAGGTTGGCCTCCGCGGTTCCGGCCGGCTCTTGGTGTTCAGCCCGGAAACGAAACAACTCCTCGAACTGGTCAACCAGAATCAGCAGCGCTTCCCGCCGCCCGAGCTTCGATTTCTGGATTGCATCCACCAGGCCCAGGCTGGTCATTCCAATTGTCTTTCGCACCTCTTCGCGTTGTGAGGCCTCAAACAGTTCCGCCGCCACAAGCGAAGCGGCCAGCTTGTCGAGGGGCCCGCCGCCCGGCCTCATGATGGCGACGCGCCATGTCGAACCGCTTCCCGCCAGGTGCCCGCGGTAGAGCGCGGGCAGCAGTCCCGCGCGGACCAACGACGACTTTCCGCTACCAGAGGTGCCTACGACTGCGAGCATCCGGTCTCCGGAAAGCCGCCGCAGCAATTCGTTGATCTGGGATCGCCGCCCGAAGAAGATGAACGATTCCAGCGGCTCAAACGAACGCAAGCCGGGATACGGTTGTGCAAGGGCTGCCTCGAGATCGAACTCAAGCGACGGCATGCTGGCCCCCGCCTGGCCGCAAGGCAGAGAGGAAAGGCTCGAGTATCCCTAGATCAGCAGTCGGCGGCCGCAACAAGACATTGGGGAACCCGGGCAGAAGATCGAGCTTATCGACAAGGAATGCCTTGGCCTTCATCGGGGGGCGCTGCAGAATCTGCTCCGCAAGCAGCACGCCCGGCGCTTGTTGCAGCAGCCACCGAAGCGGTGCCGCATTCCGGTACAACAGCACCCCGTCGCATTCCCGCAAATGCGCCTGGTGCGCATCTTCAATGGACATACCGTTCGGCGGATTGACCTCCGGGAGCAGCACAGTGAACCGCTCCTTCGGCTGAATCGCGTCGCGCAGGCTCTCGGCAAACGCGCAGTCTTCGGGTGTAGATCGATCGCAGATCAGGTAAACGCTGGGTGTCTTGCCCGTTTGCGCGGTCTGGTGCAGTTGTGGTTTGAGCGCGTAGAGCACTTCCGTAATCAGATTGCGAATCGTCACGCCTTCGAATACTTCAAACGGAGAGCTGATGCCTACGGCGTTGCGAATCGATTCCAACAAGTCGCGTTGCCGGGTGTCCGGGGACTGAATGCCCCCGCGCGGCAGCCAGAACATCAGTCTCTTCTCGAGTTCAAGAGCCAGGCGAACCTGGCGCTCGGCGAACTCATCGTACTTGTTGCCTAGCAGGTGTACGGAGAGAAGAGCGGGCTGTAACTGGCTTTTGATGGCCTTGTCCGAATAGAACTTGTCGAGGGGACCCTCCGGTCGCACCACATAGCCTTGCGCGGTCAGTTCGTTCCGTAAATCATTGGTGGCATCGAGGGCATCTTCCGCTGGCGTTGCCACAAATACGATTTCGCCCTTCCGCCGCATGGCCTTTAGTATCGCTGATGTCTGATGTGCCGCCTCCTCGATGCGCGCCCGGAAGGCTTCCGTGCCCGGAACCAGTTCGCGGTCGATGCCCGAGGCATCCCTTACGAAGAACTCCATGTCTTGCGCTGCGCTGAAGAATTCCCTGTGAGCATCATCTTCCCACGGGGACTTCACAATCTTGAGGAAACGGTAGGCGCTGCCCGCTTTCAAAACCACCTTCATTTCTGCAGTGTCCTTGAAGTGGTCCGTGAAGCACTTTCGCTCGTGCATGCACCAGTCAGAAAACTGGTAGCCGGGGGAGAGAATCGCCACAAACACGGCGGTGGCTTGAATGCTCTCCCGAATCGTGTCCTTCCAGTTCTGGCCCAAGCGGATGTTCTCCTCGTCCCGCCACACGACCGGATCATTACCCAGTTTGCCGCGAAGTTCCTGCACCAGCGCCCGCTCAAAGGCGGCAATCCATGTGAGATCGTCTTTATGCGAGTAACTTATGAAGATGTCATATTGACAGTGAGTTACATATGCCATGACTGACTCGAATTTTACTCCAATTCGCCCGCCAAGTGGTGTGAAAGAGGCAGTTCGTCAACGTTGCGCCTGATGTGTATACGTATGTTGGCCGCGCGACAGGGAAGTAAACCGGCAAGCTAAAACATGAAGAAAAACGTTGCCGAGAGATAGATGTCGAGCATGTTGGCTAAGTGCGGGCGCGAAGTCGCGGCCCAAGGCGATGCGCGCCGTTGCGTTTACTAATCGAATTGCCTGGCGGCTACTGTTGATCTTCTTTCGCGTCGGTAAACTGTGCCTACCTAAGACTCCGTCGGCTTCTTCAAGGGGTGCTTCCGGCCGAAGTAATAATGTTACATGCCAATACCGGGTAGCCCTACCAGTAGGGTAAAGCCGAAGAAAGAGACTGCTTAAGGTTCTTTAAGTGGTTAAAATAAAAGAAGAAAACAGTGCGCCCGTAGCTCACTGGATAGAGCAGCTGCCTTCTAAGAAGGTGCGATGCAAATCTATTAAGTGCCACTGCTGGTATCGCTTATGCGGAAGCGCACGGTGCAATCACCACTTCGAATTGCACCGAAGTTGCACCGAAATCTTCAAATCTTCGATGTTCCTACGAAATATGGTCACCCGCTTTTCGTCTTCCTGAACTTATTCTCTCAGCGCTTTCTCGCTGTACCCCGTTTTGTGCTGACAATGGGTTGGGCCTGGAACCAGCTGCAAATCTCGAAGATTTACGGCGTGCTGGGTGCTGATCTGAAGCTATATCACATCTTTATCCCGAGCGTGAGCCTCCGTGAAAACCGGCTTCTACGAGCTGATCCAGGGCATCCAGAAACGAGGCTCTGACAAATCGCGCATGGCCCACGGAGAATTGATCGGTTCGCTAAACACTACGGCGTTTCTGGCGAGTGATATAAGTGCGCTTTGCGACTCCCTGTTACTTGATCCGGCTCAATGGAGATTGGGCGAGCAGTTTGCCAAGTCTCGCAAGCTGATCCTCGGTGGTCTGAATCATCCATCCAGGTACCGCAGAAGGAGCTGGTTGCGATGTACGCGTAACACCTGTGTCGAGAGAAGGAACTGACATGTCAACTTTCCGTGCTGCCTCCAGCAGATCCCTCGCTTTCGGCTCATCACCCAGTCCTGCGTATGCCTCGACCATTGTGGCTTTGACCCAGTATTCGTCGGCGCCCTTCGGTGCCTGTTTCGATTCCAACAGCGTCTCGCACAATTTGAGCACACGGCGCCGGGTTCGTTGCGCAAGAACGAAATCCGCGATCGCCTCGGCAGGTGCGGCGTCGCCAGTCTGTGCTGCGCGAACATTCAGTAGATAAGCGAGGTTGATCCCGTTGTAGTAATCATTCTTAACGTAAAAACCCTTCTCGTGCGCCCATATAGCTTTGTCTAGGTGAACGGAGTCCTTCGTCTCGTCCCAAAGTCGTTTGTGCACAGCCCCGTAGAGTCCCAGCGTCTCGGCATCAGTCGAAGTTCCCGGCCCAAGAGCCTCCAGCATTTGGCTGGCCTCATTCAGTGCCTCAAGTACGGTTGGCAGCTTGCTCTTGTACGTTGCCAATGCAAGCCTCTGGATAACGAACACATCGTTAGGCATCATGGTATGAACCACAGTCAGCAGAGTCTTCGCTGTAGCGAAGTCACTCCGCTGGAATGCTGCATCGACTTGGTCCATAAGAGATCTAACTGTCGGCTGGGCAGCGGCCTGCGCCCCTGGAGTTGCAGCGAGCGCTGCACGCTGGGCTTCAGCTTTCGCGATGACTGGAGGCTGAAGATCCTTTAGGAATGTATAGACCGGGCTGTCGCACGCGGCCTGCGCGCCAACGGTCCTTATGGCAGCCGCCAGTTCGGCTCTCATCCGTTCGACTTCGCCGAAGTCGATGCCTTCACCTAAATGGTGATAGGTCCGAATGGCAATCTGACCGACGTCAAAGGGGAACACCAACTTGTCTTCGGCTATCGTAATTGTCGTATATGGTTTGAGGGCGTGACGAACGCCAAGCTCATAAAACGCATTAGGGTTGTACGTGGAAACGTCAGCAATCACAACGTCGGCGTTCAGCAACTGTTGATACATCGGGACATTGATGTTGCCGGAGTGCTGAATCTCGTCCGCCCGAACACATTCGTAAGCGGCAGCCTCAGCCGCTGGTTTGATGATGTACTTGTAGGACTTATCCAAATCGAGGACTCTGCCAGTCGGGTAATCGGTCTTCTTCCCAAATCCCATCACGACGAAACATGTAGGCATACTCGGGAGACTACCACAGGAGTCGGGAGGATGGCTCTGCGGGACGGAGGACGCATTACGAACTACACGCGGAGAAGTCACGGCGACAAGCGCCAGCTACATGCGTAAACACTACGGCGTTAGCGAGGACTTATCCCAACCTGTGTGCTCCGCATTAATTGCGTACGCCGTCTGAATTCATCCATGTAACATGTTACGCGGTACTGCCGTATCTTGGTGATTTTAAAGCCAGCCAGGCTTTTGGCGAGTGACAGGCGTGGCGATGAAGACTGGCGAGCGCGGCGAATCGTTGGGATGCCATTTTTGCTCGTCGAAGTCATCGAAGCTGTTGGTAAACACTACGGCGTTAGAGGACTTATCCCGAAGAGTCGGCTATCCAATACTTCCGAGAAGCGGACATCGAATCCAGCATTAGTCAAATCTGTTTGTAGCCGGCACGCGAGTCCTAACCATCCCGACGAGCGTACGAGATGAAGATGCGCTTGTGCTCGGATTTCGATATCAACTCCGTCATCAGATTCCTCAGTTGGGGCGGCCCAAAGCCGGATCAGAGCCCCTGCCTTTCATCGCGCGTTATTTCCACGGTATGATAAGCGAACCATCACCACTCGGGTTAATGTGTGACCTATCAGTTGGTGAACCGACTTACGCGATGCTTCCTTGATCTGCGGTTGGAGGCCACTGTATGCAGGCTCCTCTCATTGCCATCGTTGGGGACGCGAACAAGAGTGGCAATCCTGTCCTCGCCAAGAAAGCCGCTGAAGATCTCGGAGCGGAGTTGGCGCGCAAGGGCTGCCGGATTTTAGTGTTCTCAGGTGATCCTGACTTCATTGAGTATGACGTTGTTCGCGGATATTTGCGAGATGATGTGAAGAGGCCGCCGAAAGCGATTCGGGTCCGCTACCCGCCACAAATGCACTTGCTTTTCCCCGGTGAAAAGGACGACGACCCAAGGTTCGATCGTCAACCTCAGGGTTCTGAATGGGAAGTCTCCTTTTATCCGTGCTTAGCGGCGGTTGATGGCATCCTTTTGATCGGTGGTGGCTACACCACAAAAGTCACCGGATTAATCGCCACCGGTTCCAAGACACCGATGATTAGCCTGGCCGGTCTGGGCGGCGCAGCAGAAAGTGTTCTTGAGTACCTTCGGCAAGAGCGTCATTCCATAGCAAATGAGGCCGAACTGAACCTGATGGCCCAAAGAGCTTGGACCGCCTCTTCAGCCACACATTGCGTCGATGCGTTACTTGACCAAGCGGAGCGGAAACGGACGATTAACGATCAAACTGAGCTCCTCAAGTCTGAAAAAAAGCGCGCACGCGGGTTGACCATTCTCGCTGTCGTTGGATCACTCCTATTTGTCGCTGTCTTGCTAGCAATCGCGGAAGCCATGCATTCGGATCAAACGCCTCGATGGGTAATGTGGATTTTGTTCGGAGCCCCCGCGGCGGCGGGAGCATCTGGGGCCGCGATTCGAGTACTTTGGGATCAGTACAGGCGTGACGAGGGCGCCAGTTCATCACTGAAACTTCGGCCAGTCGGAATGACCGTCGCACTGGGTTTCTGGGCGAGTGGCGTCGCCGGCGCACTCTTTCTGCTGCCACAAATCGTCTCCCTGGGGCAGTTGCAGCCGCAACATGCTTACCGTCTGCTTCCGTTTTCATCATTGATTGGCCTCCTTGCCGGACTCACCCTAGATCGGGTATTCCCGCGGTTGATCAAGATCGAAGTCCCAATTGAAGCCGCTTCCTTGAAAGTGAAAGGAACCTTGGAGAAAAACAAAGCTGCCTGACGGCCGATCTGCGGACGAGCCAGGTCACGCTGAGGGTTCGTGCACTCGATGAGGCCGGACACGCATACGATGAGAGCCGAAGACACACCGCGAGATTTTCTGCGAAACTCGGAATTCAATCCAAAGCGGGCGGAAACCGAATTCCCGAATGCGCGTCGTCTCACGTTCGGGGGCCTTTTCGTCAGTCATTCTGGCGTAGATACGGTTCCAATTAGGGAGAGAATCATTCTCCCCGTGGTGTTTGGTCGCCTTCCGGCTGATGGATTCTTCATGCATAGCGGGGGATCTGGTGGGGCTGATAGCTACAAACGACTCGTTCAAGCAGCGCTGCACTGGTGTGACAAATTCATGGTCGCGATCTCTCGGCATGCTGTGCAGAACAAGTGGGTACGAGCAGAAGTGGAGTGGGCGCTTGAGCACCGACGGCCGATACTTGTGGCTCGCCTGGATGAATTCGGCTGGTTAGATCTGATTGCGGAGATCAAGCTGCCCAGCCAGGTTCGACCTGATGACCGACCTCGGGAGTTCGACTTCAACTCTGATGTAAAGCATGCCCAGAAGGGATTTGCGACGGCTCTCGACGAGTTGTTGATTAGATTTCCACGCGGCGGTCGGGAGCGGCTCGAATAGGGTGTGTAAAACTGCCATTACAAAACTGATGTATACAGCTTTGTAGGTAAACACTTCGCGGTTAGGTGCACTACTTTGCCATAGGCGATTCGACTGACTGCTTTTCGTTTGTCGGAGACTGGGTGGAGTAGAAGGTTCGGGGGCATCTTATGCGTGCTCGGGAGCGAACAGGTTTCGGCTGGAACAGATGGAGTAGGCGGTGGCTGTACGCGAAGCTGGGACTATATAACGATTACCGGCTGCGTCGACCGTGGTAACCGCCGAAAGTTGAACCAGCTGCATAGGTCACATAATCCTTGATCGGAAGCCAGCAATTAAGCCCATTGCTGGAAATCGGCACGATGGGTTTGAAGAGGCGGGGACTGGAGACCGGCTTACGGTTTGGCTTCCGCTATTGAGGCACTCTCAGCTCAGAAGAAACGGGGAGCAACCGCTAGGCCGAACCTACGGAGCACGGCGCCAGTCCTCGACCCAACCAGCCAGGCGAGCGAACGCGTTGATTTAATGAACTCCCGGTTTCGGCTTGGGCCACAATTGGACTGAGTGATCGGCGCTTGCGGAGGCGAGCCAGCGGGCCGTGTCTGATACTTGCGGGTTGAATGCGACGGCCGTTATCCGATCGTGGTGATGTCCAAGAACGGTCTGCTTCCAGTCATTCGTACTCCAAATTGTAACGTCATTGTCTGACCCACCGGCGGCCAACCAATGACCATCTGGACTAAAGGCTACGCCGTATACCGCTTTATCGAGTGGGAGAGACCGAGTCGGCTGCTTTGTGGCAATTTGCCACACTTTCACCGAGTTGTCCCAGCTCGCAGAGGTGTTGGCGCTTGCCGAAAGAATCAAAACCATCACACGGCTGGCACCGATGGCGTCGATGATTGCTTTGCCCCATTCTTTTCCAGGAGTAATATCGCGCGGAGCTATCCAGCAGCGGATCTTGTGCTCTTCGAGCATGGCGCAGACGGCGTCTGCGACGGTCTTGTCCGTAGTAGAGTGGCTGATGAAAACGTCATGGGCCATATCGCAAGCGTCCTGACGCAAGAGGGTCAATCATCGCCCGCCAGTATTGCTGCCTTGCTTTCGCCTGTCAAATGGATGTGCTGGGAAGACGTTACTGGAATAGGCTAGTTTAAATGCACTTTGTGAGGACGGCAGAACGTCGGAGAATAGAACCCAAATGGCCCAGAAACGGGCTTTTGGGAAATAGGTCCTCCCTTGTGCCGAGTAGCCCGCCCCCATTGCTGGGGGCGAGCCCTCCAAGAACCGGACTTGAAACTTTCGCTTCATCCGGCTCGAGCACTCGATAACGCCCCCATAAA
>Ga0310916_10000913_pt1 | contig 16972 bp, 15 predicted proteins | sample GREbulkMGLF176_FD_203444 | JGI IMG/M metagenome (GOLD analysis project Ga0310916, IMG submission 203444) | Lab enrichment of tropical soil microbial communities from Luquillo Experimental Forest, Puerto Rico - GRE.bulkMG.LF176 | ecosystem: Environmental > Terrestrial > Soil > Tropical forest >...
TGCCACGGATCGCCCCACGGAGCCGACGCCATGAAGCGGACCTATCAGCCGAGCAAAGTGCGACGCAAGCGCACCCACGGGTTCCGTGCACGCATGGCGACCAAGACTGGCCGCCGCGTACTCGCGCGGCGTCGCGCCAAGGGTCGGCGCAAGCTGATACCCTGAAGTAACACGGGTGGCGCGCGCTGCAGCGGCACCGCTGCCCCTCCTCGAGATCTTGGTCGCGATGCACGGGCGGTTGTCTCTGCCGCCGCGACTTCGCCTGCGGCGCAAGGGTGATTTCGACGCCGCTTACGCGCGTGGGCGGCGCTTTGGTGACGGATTCTTCGCGGTGACCGTGAAGCGCAACGATATGGGCGCCCCGCGCCTGGGATTGGCCGTGGCGGTGAGGGTCGCCGGCGGCGCGGTGCCGCGCAACCGGCTGCGGCGCATCATCCGCGAGTCGTTCCGCCTGAACCAGCGCGAGCTTCCCACGGCGGACTTCGTGGTGAGCGCGCGGCCGGCAGCGCGCGCCGCTTCGGCCACGGCGTTGCGCGAGAGTCTCGCGGCGCTGTGGAAGAAAGTGAGTGAGCAATGCGCCACTTCGCCGCGCTCCTGATCCGTCTGTATCAATGGACCGTTAGCCCGCTGCTCGGTCCCACGTGCCGTTTCCATCCGAGCTGCTCGCAGTACGCGCTGGAAGCGCTGCTGCGCTTTGGCGTGCTCCGTGGCGGCGCGCTCGCGCTCAGGCGCCTCGCCCGTTGCCATCCCTGGAACCCGGGCGGGTTCGACCCCGTGCCGGCGGCCCGCGGCGACACCCATCCGGCCGCACACCCGTATGAACAGTAACCGCATCACCAACCTGCGCCCTTATCTCTGGGCAGCGCTCGCGATGGTGCTGCTGTATGACTATCAGCTCTGGGTGCGCGACTACGCACCGCCGCCCGGCGTCCCCGCGGCGGGCCCGGCGCAGGCCCCCGCGGGTGGGGATCTCGGCAGCCGTGTGCCGGAAGTGGCTCCCGCAGCACCCGCGGCCGCGGCTGCGCCAGGCGCTGCGACCGGAACGCCTGCCGCCACCGGCGCGCCTGCCGCCACCGGCGCGCCGGCCGCAGCCAGTGCCGCGCCCTCGGAGGCCGCGGCGTCCGCCCCAGCTCCGGCCGTGCACGTGCGCACGGACGTTCTCGACATCGACATCAGCACGCGCGGTGGCACGATCACGCGCGTGGATCTTCTCGCCTATCCGAAGGTGAAGGGCGAGGCGACGCCGGTGCGCCTCGAATCCGACGATGCGCAATTGCTCTACGAGCTGCAGTCGGGCCTCACCGGACCCGAGGGCGGGGTCTATCCGACACATCTCGCGACCTTCACGAGCGAGAAGACTGAGTACGCGCTCGATGGCGGGAACGAGCTCAGGGTGCCGCTCACCTGGAGCGAAGGTGGTATCACGGCCACCAAGACCTTCGTGTTCCGACGCGGACAGTACCGCTTCGATCTCGCGCAGGCCGTACGCAACGGCAGCGCGACGCCCTGGACGGCGCGTAAGTACGTGCAGATCCTGCGTAACGATCCGCCGACGAAGCGCTCCTACTTCAACGTCGAGAGCTACGCATTCCACGGCCCGGCGCTCTGGGACGGCACCAAGTACCGCAAGCTCGACACGACCGATGTGCAGGACACGCACCTGTCGATCGACGTCCGCGATGGTTGGATCGCGGCGCTCCAGCATCACTTCGTGACCGCCATCGTGCCGCCGCGCGGCGCGCCCTGGCACTTCGGACTCGGGGTGCAGGGAACGCAGTACCTGCTCTCGGCCACGGGTCCCGAGCAGACGGTCGCGCCCGGTGCGACGGGGCAGTTCGACGTGACGCTCTTCACGGGCCCGAAGCTCCAGGGGCAGCTCGATGCCACCGCGCCCGAGCTCGGGCGCGTCGCTGACTACGGGCGGTTGTGGTTCCTCGCGCGGCCGCTGTTCGTGGCGCTCAGCTGGGTGCACCGGCTCACCGGCAACTGGGGCATCGCGATCATCGTGGTCACTTTCCTCCTGAAGCTCCTGTTCTACCCGCTGTCGGAGGCGAGCGGCCGCTCGATGGCGAGGATGAAAACCCTGCAGCCGCGCATCAAGAATCTGCAGGAGACCTACGCCGACGATCGCGAGAAGCTCGGCCGCGCGATGATGGAGCTCTACAAGCGCGAGAAGATCAACCCGGTTGCCGGCTGCCTGCCGATCATCATCCAGATTCCCGTGTTCCTCGCTTTCTACTGGGTGCTGCTCGAGAGCGTAGAGATGCGCCAGGCGCCGTTCGCCCTGTGGATCCACGACCTGTCCTCGCGGGATCCCTACTTCATCCTGCCGCTGATCATGGCGGGCGCGATGTTCGTGCAGTACAAGCTCAACCCCGCCCCGCCGGATCCGGTGCAGGCGCGGGTGTTCATGATCATGCCGATCGTGATGTCGGCCACCTTCGCGTTCTTCCCGGCGGGACTCGTGCTCTACTGGGTGACCAACACGATCCTCTCCATCGCGCAGCAGTGGAACATCAACCGCCGGATCGCTGCACAGCCGGCGGCGAAAAAGAGCTGAGCCGCTGAGCGGCTAACCGCCCGTCCGCGCCGGGCACCGCGTCCCGCCCCGGATCTTCAGCTCGGCGGCCGCCCGCCGCTCCGCGGCCGGTGAGCGCCGGCGTTCCGACTCGTCGCACGGCGCTTGGTTTGCCGGGCGCAACAGCGGTAGCCTAGTGCCCGGGCTCATATCACGCGCAGCCGGGCTCAGATGACGCGCACGGACACCATCGTGGCGGCGGCGACGCCACCGGGACGAGGGGGCGTCGGCATCGTGCGTATCTCCGGCCCGAAGACCCCCGAGCTGGCCGCAGTCCTCGTGGGCGAGCTGCCCGCCCCGCGCCATGCGACCTTCGCGCCCTTCCTCGACGCGCGGCAGGACCCGATCGATGCCGGGCTCGCGCTGTTCTTCCCGGCTCCGCACTCGTACACCGGCGAGCACGTGCTCGAGCTGCACGGTCACGGGGGGCCGCTGGTCATGGAGGCGCTCATCGGCCGCGCCCTCGAGCTCGGGGCGCGCCGTGCGCAGCCCGGTGAGTTCACGCAGCGGGCCTTCCTCAACGACAAGCTGGATCTCGCCCAGGCCGAGGCCATCGCCGACATGATCGATGCCGGCTCGCGCGCGGCCGTGCGGGCTGCCATGCGCTCGCTGCAGGGAGAGTTCTCCGCCATGGTACGTGGGCTCACCGAGGCGGTGATCGAGCTGCGCACCTACGTCGAGGCCGCCATCGACTTCCCCGAGGAGGAGATCGACTTCCTCGCCGACCGCGAGCTCGCCGAGCGTTTCGAGGCGGTGCGTGATCATTTCGCCGGCGTGCTGGCGAGCGCCCGTCAGGGGCAGCTGCTGCGCGAGGGCATGGTGGTCGTGATCGCCGGACGCCCGAACGCCGGCAAGTCCAGTCTCCTCAACCGACTGGCCGGCTACGACGCGGCGATCGTGACGCCCGTTCCCGGCACCACGCGCGATGTGGTGCGCGAGCGTATTCACCTCGATGGCATGCCGCTGCACGTGCTCGACACCGCCGGGCTCCGCCAGGGCGGTGATGTCGTCGAGGAGGAGGGCATCCGCCGTGCCCAGGCCGAGATGCAGCGCGCCGATCGTGTGCTGTTCGTCATCGACGTGGTGGAGGATCCGCAGGGCACCGCCGTGCGCGAGGAGCGCGCCCGGCTGCCGGCGGACGTGCCGCTCACGCTGGTCTTCAACAAGTGCGATCTCGCGGCGGGGCTGCCGGTCGCCGACGAGGGCGGTGGACCGCCGCGCTTCATGATCTCCGCGCTCACCGGCGCAGGCCTCCCGGAGCTGCGCGCTCATCTCAAGGCCTGTATGGGTTTTCAAAGCGTCGACGGTGGAGCGATCAGCGCGCGCCGGCGCCACCTCGAGGCGCTCTCGCTCGCGCGCGAGCACACCGAGGAGGCCTCGCGGCTCCTCACCGAGCGGCGCGCCGGGGAGCTCGTGGCGGAGGAGCTGCGTGCCGCGCAGCAGGCGCTCAACCAGATCACCGGCGAGTTCACCAGCGAGGACCTGCTCGGTCGGATCTTCGCCGGGTTTTGCATCGGCAAATGAGAGGCGGTACCCCGGAGCATCAACAATCGTCATCGGCAAGGAGAACACCTATGTCTGATTCAGGGAAATCGGTGCGCGAACTCCTGTTGCTCGCAGCGCTCGCGCTGGCGGGCTGCAGTTCCGAACCGGCAAAGTACGAGAATCCCTACTCGCCCGCCCACGGGCACCCCTATCGCGTGGGCTACGTGGCGACGCGCGAGTGCTCTGACCAGATGAGCCAGTGGGAGAGCACGCATTCCTATCTCGCCCCCCTCAGCGATACGTTGGCGTACGGCGGCGGGGTCGACGGCGTCGGCGTCACGAGCGGAGTCCCGCGGGTCTATCTGGTTTTCTATGGCAGCCAGTGGGCCCAGGGCGGGGGCGGGGACCCCAACGGTGTCTCGACGTTCCTGCAGGCGCTGTTCACCGGGATCGGCACCGGCGGCGAGAAGTGGTCCGGCACCATGACGCAGTATTGCGATGGCCCGGGCGTGGCGAAGGGCGCCAAGCGCTGCGATCCGAGCACGATGCCGCACGTCGGCTACCCGAGCCAGGGAGCGCTGGCCGGCGTCTGGTTCGACACCCAGGCCCCCGCGCCCGCGGCCGCCACCCAGGCGGAGCTCGCGCAGGAGGCGGTCAATGCCGCGGCGCACTTCGGCAACACCACCCCGGCGTCGAACCGCTACGTGCAGTATTTCATCGTCTCGCCCTCGGGCACCCACCCCGATGGCTTCAACACGAGCGGCGAGGGCTTCTGCGGCTGGCACTACTACACCCAGTCGCCGTTCGGGGACATCGCGTACGCCAACATGCCGTACGTGAGTGACGCGGGGCGCAGCTGCGGCGTGAAGTTCGTCAACCACAATGCGCAGGGCACGCTCGATGGATTCTCCATCGTGGCGGGCCACGAATACGCCGAGACGCTCACCGACCAGTTCCCGGCCGGCGGCTGGACCAACCCCGTCTCGGGTGATGAGAATGGCGACGCCTGCGCCTGGATCGCCGCCGGTCAAGGGCACGCGGCCAATGTCAGCCTGCCGACGGGGAAGTTCGCGATGCAGAGCACCTGGTCGAACGACACGGACACCTGCGAGATATCGCACACGATCCGCTGAGTTCGGCAAGCCTTCAGTGCAGCTGCAGCATCTCGCGCGCACGGGCCGGGCTCGCGACGTTGCGACCGAGCCGCTCGATGAGCTCGACCGCGCGGCTCACGAGCTCGCCGTTGGTGGCGAGCCGCCCGCGCGCGAGATACAGGTTGTCCTCGAGGCCGACGCGCACGTTGCCCCCGAGCAGCACCGCCTGCGCGACCATCGGCAACTGCTCGCGGCCGATGCCGAAGGCGCTCCAGAGCGCCTCGGGCGGCAACGCATCGCGCATGGCGAGGAGCGTGCGGGGATCGGCGGGCGCGCCCCAGGGGATGCCGAGGCACAGTTGGAAGAGCGGCGGCGGCTCGATCAGCCCGCGGGCAATGAGGTCCTTCGCGAGGCGGATGTGCCCGAGATCGAACACTTCGAGCTCGGGTTTCACGCCGAGGACGCGGATGCGCGCCGCCATCTGCTCGAGGTGGGCCGGCGTGTTCATGAACACGCTCGTGCCGAAGTTCATAGTGCCGCAGTCGAGGCTGCAGAGCGGTGGCCGCAGTACCTCGATGTGCGCGAGCCGCACGAGCGGCGCCACCAGATCGGTGCCGGCTCCGGCCCGCGCCGGGTCGGCTTCGTCCGGCACGTAGTCGCCGCCCATCCCGGTGGTGAGGTTGAGGATCACATCGCTGCCCGAATCGCGCACGCGCTCCACCACTTCGCGGTAGAGCGCGACCTCGCGCGAGCCCTGTCCGGTCGCAGGATCCCGCACGTGAACGTGGACGATGGCGGCTCCGGCGCGCGCGGCCTCGCCGCACGCCGCCGCGATCGCCGCGGGGGTGACCGGTACCCGGTCGCTGCGCGCCACGGTGTCGCCGGCGCCGGTCACCGCGCAGGTGACGATGATCTCGGTGCTCATCTCCCATCACTCGCGAGCGTCGAGCCTCTACTATAGCGGCGGTGACGGTCGGGTCGGACGATATGACTCAGGCGCGGCGCGGCGCATCGAGGGCGAGGAGCTGGGCCGGCAGCCGCGGTCTTCCCAAGGTCTCGCACGGCGCCGGGATCTACGTCTATGACAGCGCGGGCAAGCGCTACCTCGATGCTTCCGGCGGGCCGGCGGTCTACTGTCTCGGTCACGGGCACCCGGAGGTCACGGCGGCGATCGTGCGCCAACTCGAGCGCATCGCGCACGGCTACCGCTACACCTTCACCAGCGATCCGCTCGAGCAGCTGCGCGAGCTCATCGTGCGCGCCAGCGGGCTCGATGCCATGGTGTTCGTCTCGGGCGGCTCGGAGGCGGTCGAGTCGGCGCTCAAAGTGGCGCTGCAGTACCACAGTGCCCGCGGCGAGACGGGAAGGCGACGCTTCATCGCGCGCCGCCGCTCCTGGCACGGCAACACCCTCGGCGCGCTCGGTGTGTCCGACTTCCTCGACCGCCGCGCGCCCTTCGAAGGGGCGCTCGTGGACGCCTCCTTCGTGTCTCAGGTGTCGATGTACCGGCCGCCCGCAGGCGTCGCACCCGAAGCGCTCGGCGCGCACGCCGCAGCGGAGCTCGAAGCGGAGATCCTCCGGGTGGGCCCCGGACGCGTCGCGGCTTTCATCTTCGAGCCCGTGGTGGGTGCGGCCGGCGGCGCGCTGCTGCCGCCACCCGGCTACGCACAGCGGGTGCGCGAGATCTGCAGCCGCAACGGCGTGCTGCTGATCGCCGATGAGGTGATGTGCGGCTCGGGTCGCACCGGGACGTGGCGCGCGCTCGAGCAGGATGGCGTCGTGCCCGACATCATGGCGGTCGCGAAGGGTCTCGCCGGGGGTTATCTGCCGCTCGGCGCCACCGTGTATTCGCGCGCGATCGCAGCGGTGCTCGAGGCCGCCGACGGCGGCCCGCTCACCGGCCACACCTTCAGCGGCCACACCGCGGCGTGCGCCGCCGGGGTCGCCGTGCAGACCATCATCGGGCGCGACGGGCTCCTCGAGCGGGTGCGCACTGCGGGCACGGAATTCCAGCGCACGTTGCGCGCAGCGCTCGCACGCTACGACGCCGTGGGTGATGTGCGCGGCCGCGGCTTCCTCGTCGGGGTCGAGCTCGTGGCCGACCGTGCGACGCGCGCCCCCTTTGCCGCCGAGCGCGCGCTCGCCGAGACCATCGGCCAGTGCGCCTTCGAGGACGGCCTCATCTGCTACGCCACCGGCGGCAACGTCGATGGCATCGACGGCGACACCATTCTCCTCGCCCCGCCCTACATCGCGAGCGACGCGGAACTCGAGCAGATCATCGCGCGCTTCGTCCAGGCTGTCGGGCGCGGGCTGGCGCAGAGCGCGCGGCGCGGGTAAAACCTAGCGCCTGCCCGTGGCGAGCGCGAGGTCGCGGCTGTAGACGACATTCATCACGTTGTCGTACCAGCCGATGACCTCGGGCTTCACCAGGTGCTTGTTGACGTAGAAATACAGCGGCAGGATCGGATGATCGGCGAGCATCACCCGCTCGGCCTCTTCGAGCAGCGCACCGCGCGTCAGCGGATCCTGGTGCAACTGTGCGCTGTGCAGCAGCGCGTCATACCGCGGGCTGTCGTAGTGCGGCAGGTTCACCCCGAAGTCGCTCTCGAGCACCTGGGCGAAGGTGTAGGCATCGTTGTAATCGCCCACCCAGCTCGAGCGGAACATCTCCACGTCGCCGCGATCGATGTCCTGCAGGAGCGACTTGAACTCCACCTGGGTGAGACGGACCTCGACGCCGAGCGCCTCCTTCCACATGGCGGCGATCGCGAGCGCGAGCTTGGTGTGCACCTCGCCGGCGTTGTAGCGCAGCTCGAAAGTGAGCGGCTTCTCGCGTGAATAGCCGGCCTCGCGGTACAGCTGCTGCGCCTCGGCGATGCGTGTTGCCATCGGCAGCCCGGCGTAGTCGAAGGACTGCGAGGTGTAGTTGTCCATCCCGGGCGCCACCCAGCCGTAGGCGGGCAGCTCGCCGACGCGAAGCACCAGGCGCGCGAGCTTCTCGCGATCGATCACGAGTGACAGTGCGCGACGCAGCTTCGGCTGATTCTTGAAGGGCGCGCGGCGCAGATTGAAGCCGTAGTAGTAGGTGCTGAGCTGCGGCGAGACGTGCAGCTGATCGGCGAGGTTGGCGCGGATCCAGTCGAACTGGCCGCGCGGCACGGTGAAGGTCACCTGAAGCTCGCCGCCGCGATAGCGCGCGAGCTCCGCGTTCTCATCGGAGATCAGGAGATACCTCACTCCGGCGAGCCGCGTCGCGGCATCGTTCCAGGAAGGCACCGTTGCCCACCATGGTGCCGGGACGCGCGATGGCGTCGGGATGCTGCCGCAGCGTCGGCTGATGCACCGGGCAGGTGCTCGGGTGCGACAGCAGCGTCGGCAGATAGGGGGCCGGAGTCGCCAGCGTGATGATGACCGTCTGGTCATCGGGTGCCGCCACGCCGAGGGTATCGACGCTCTTGCTGCCGGCGACGATGTCGCTCGCATTCGCGATGACATCGATGTACCGCGCGTAGGCGGAGCCCGTGGCGGGATCGACCAGGCGGCGCAGCGCGGCCACGAAGTCGGCGGCGACCACCGGATCGCCATTCGACCAGCGCGCCTCGCGCCGCAGGGCGAAGGTGTAGGTGAGACCATCGAGGCTCGCGCTCCAGCTGCGGGCGACCCCCGGAGCGACCCCCGCTTTCTTGTCGAGCGTCGTCAGACCCTCGCACAGGTCGCGCAGGATGCTCTGTGCCTCGAAGCCGCGCGCCTTCTGCGGGTCGAGCGAATCCGGCTCCGGACCGCCCCCGCGGACCAGGATGGCCTCGCTCGCGGACGGCGCCTGCCCCTGGGGTCCGCGCGAGCAGCTCGCGAGGACCAGCAGCGCCACGGCGCCCGTGGCGGCGAGCAGGGCAACGGAGAAGAGCGGGGTGGCGCGTTGCCGGATCATGAGGCGCGGGCCGGGCGGCTCGCGTTGATCTGTTCCCGGAGTGTCGCGGTCGCACTGCGGGCCGCCGCCGCGAAATCCTCACCCGCGGAAGCGTACAGGATGGCACGTGAAGAGCTGATGATCAGCCCGGTACCCGAGCGCGTGCAGCCGCTCATGACCACCTGCTCCACATCGCCCCCCTGGGCGCCCACCCCTGGCACGAGAAGCGGCATGTCGCCGACCAGCACCCGCACCGCGGCGAGCTCGCGCGGATAGGTGGCGCCGACCACGAGCAGGCAGTTGCCGCGTGAGTTCCAGCGGCGCGCGGCGAGCTCCGCCACCACCTGGTAGAGAGGTCGGCCGCCGACCGGCAGGTCCTGCAGGTCCCCGGCGCCGGGATTGCTGGTGCGGCACAGGACGAGGACGCCGCGCTCGGGGTGCCGCAGGAACGGCTCGAGCGAGTCACCGCCCAGGTACGGATTCACGGTGACGGCATCGGCGCCGTAGCGCTCGAAGGCCTCGATCGCGTAGCGCTCGGCCGTGTTGCCGATGTCGCCCCGCTTGGCGTCGAGGATCACCGGTACGCCCGGGTGAGCCCGGTGGATGTACTCGATGGTGCGCTCGAGCTGGTCCTCCGCCTCGTACGCAGCGTAGTGCGCGAATTGCGGCTTGTAGGCACACACGAGGTCCGCGGTGGCGTCGATGATCGCGCGGTTGAAATGAAAGATCGGCGAGGCTTCCGCGCGGATGTGCGCGGGGAAGCGCTCGATCTCCGGATCGAGCCCGACGCACACCAGCGAATCGTTCTTTTCCCAGGCACGCCCGAGCTGCTGCGTGAAGGGGATCATGCGACCTTGGGCGGCGAGGCGTGCATGCGCTTCTTCAGGTGCACGAGCAGGATCGAGACCGCGGCAGGGGTAACGCCCGGGACGCGAGCGGCCTGGCCGAGCGTAGCGGGACGCGCCTCGGTGAGACGCTGACGCACCTCGTGGGAGAGTCCGGTGAGGCTTGCGTAGTCCAGATCGGGCGGCAGCGCGGTATCTTCGTTGCGCCGCGCGCGGGCGATCTCCTCGTGTGCCCGCTCGATGTAGCCCGCATAGCGCGCGTGCACCTCGACGTGAGTGCGCACCAGCGCCGGCAGCCGGTCATCGAGTCCCGCCGCACTGCCCTCCTCCGGGGCGCCGGCTCCCCGGTCGTCGGCCGCGCCGCCCACGAGCCAGGCGGGTGGACCGGCGATCTCGAGCAATGCGTCGTAACTGACTTCCGGGCGCCGCAGCAGCTCGAAGGCGCTGACATCGCGCGAGAGCGGTGCGCCCAGCACCCGCTCGGCCCACGCCGGGGGCACCTCCGCCGGCCGCAACCGCAACTGCCCGAGCCGCGCGATCTCCTCGGCGCCCGCGCGTTGCCGGGCGAGAAACAGCCCCCAGCGCTCGTCCTCGATCAGCCCGAGCTCGCGCCCGAGCGGGGTGAGCCGCAGGTCTGCGTTGTCTTCGCGCAGCAGCAGCCGGTGCTCGGCGCGGCTCGTGAACATGCGGTAGGGCTCGCGCGTCCCGCGCGTCACGAGGTCATCGATCAGTACGCCGAGGTAGGCCTCGCTGCGCTTCGGTGTCCACGGCGCTCGCCCGCGAAGGCGGAGCGCGGCGTTGATGCCCGCGATCAACCCCTGGGCGGCCGCCTCCTCGTAGCCGGTGGTGCCGTTGATCTGACCGGCGAAGTACAGGCCCTCGAGTACGCGCGTCTCGAGCGAGTCCGAGAGGTCGCGCGGATCGAAGAAGTCGTACTCGATCGCGTAGCCCGGGCGCGTGAGGTGAGCGTGCTCGAACCCGCGGATGGTGTGCACGAACTCGCACTGCACATCGAAGGGCAGGCTCGTCGAGATGCCGTTGGGATAGATCTCGTGCGTCGTGAGCCCTTCGGGCTCCACGAAAATCTGGTGTGAGCGTTTCTCGGCGAAGCGCACGACCTTGTCCTCGACCGAAGGACAGTATCGGGGACCGATGCCCTCGATCACTCCCGTGAACATCGGCGAGCGATCGGTCGCGGCACGGATGATCTCGTGCGTGCGCTCGTTGGTACTCGTAATGAAACAGTCAACCTGTGTGGGATGATCACTGACGCGCCCGAGAAACGAGAACACCGGCGTCGGGGTGTCGCCGGGTTGGGCGGCGAGGACCGACCAGTCGATCGTGCGCCCATCGATCCGGGGCGGCGTGCCGGTCTTGAGGCGCGCGACCCTGAGCGGCAGCTCCCGCAGCCGTGACGCGAGGCGATTCGAGGGAGCATCGCCTGCGCGTCCGCCCGCGTAGTTGTCGAGCCCCACGTGGATGCGGCCGCCGAGGAAGGTGCCGACGGTGAGCACCACGGCGGGGGCTTCGAAGGTGATGCCCGTGACCGTGACCACACCCTGTACCCGCCCGCCCGCGACGATGAGGTCCGCGGCCTCCTGCTGGAAAATCCGCAGATTCGGTTGGTTCTCGAGGCGGGTGCGAATGGCCTGCCGGTACAGCTGCCGATCCGCCTGGGCCCGCGTCGCACGCACCGCCGGGCCTTTGCTCGCATTCAGTGTACGGAACTGGATCCCGGCTTCGTCCGTGGCGCGCGCCATCGCGCCCCCGAGCGCATCGATCTCGCGCACCAGGTGTCCTTTGCCGATGCCACCGATCGCCGGGTTGCAGCTCATCTGCCCGAGCGTCTCGATGCTCTGTGTCAGGAGCAGCGTCCGCGCACCCATACGGGCCGCGGCGAGCGCGGCCTCGGTGCCGGCGTGACCGCCGCCGATGACGATGACGTCGCAGGTCGCAGTTGGCTTCGGATGCTTCATGGCGAGTACGTATTTTGCCTTATCCTTGACCTCCCCATGGCCCAGGCTTCCGGTCCGCAACGAGCGAATGTCGCCCGCACCTAGGGCCATCGCGCTCGGCATCCTTCTCGCGGCCTCCGCCGTGCGCGGCGAAGCTGCCGCACCCGCGCTCGTGCTCACACCCTGCGAGCTCGAGCATCCGCTGCGCCTTTCCGTGCTGGCGGCGGAGTGCGGCGTGATGCAGGTCCCGGAGAACCCGCGGCAGCCCGACGGCCGGCAGATCGCCCTGCACGTGGCACGCGTGCCCGCCATCAGCCGCCGCAAGCGGCCCGATCCGCTGTTCGTGCTGGCAGGCGGTCCCGGCGCCGCGGCAAGCGCTTTCTACGCGAGCGTGGCGGGAGCTTTCGCCCGCATCCTGCGCGAGCGCGACATCGTGCTCGTCGACCAGCGCGGCACCGGCGGCTCCAATGCGCTCGAGTGCCCCGAGTCCGAGGAGCTCTCGGGGCGTCAGAGCGACGCGGAAATCCAGGCCCGCACGCGCGCCTGTCTCGCCCTGCTCGCCCCGCGCGCGGACGTCGCGTTCTACACCACCAGCCTCGCCGTCCGCGATCTCGAACAGGTCCGCGCAGCGCTCGGCTACGAGCGCATCAACCTCTATGGCTCCTCCTACGGGACGCGCGTCGCCCAGCACTACCTGCGGCACTTCCCCGCGCGCACCCGCAGCGTGATCCTCGATGGAGTGGTGCCGGTCTCGCTACCCATGGGTCCCTCCGCCGCCATCGACGCGGAGGGCGCGCTCGAGCGCATTCTGCGGCGTTGTGCGCAGGATTCCGCCTGTCGGGAGCGTTTCGGCGATCCCGCTTCGGACTACCACGCCGTGCGCGCGGCACTTCGGGTGAGCACGGTGCCCATCAGCGTGCGCGACCCTGCGACGGGCGACGACCGCTCGTTCGAGTTCGGGGCCGACCACCTGGCGAGCGTCCTGAGGCTGCTGAGCTACACGAGCGAGTACGCGGCGCTCCTGCCGCTCGTGCTGCACGCCGCCGCGTCACAGGAGGACTACGCGCCGCTCGCGGCGCAATACCTCATGGTCGAGCGAGCCTATGCGCAGACCATTGCCGCAGGCATGCACAACAGCGTGGTGTGCGCCGAGGACGTGCCGCTCTTTGCGGCCTACGCCGTCGATCGCGCGCGCATCGCCTCGACCTATCTCGGCGCCCGCCAGCTCGATGGCCTGGTGAGTGTGTGCCGCGTCTGGCCGCGGGGTGAGGTGGACGAGGACCTGCACGCACCCCTCACGAGCGCGGTGCCGGCGCTGCTGCTCTCGGGCAGCGATGACCCGGTGACCCCGCCCGCGTTTGCGCACGAGGCGGCGAGCAGCTTTACGCACCATCTCGAGGTGGTGCTCGAGGGGTTCGGTCACGGCCAGCTCACCGCTCCCTGCGTCGATCGCGTCATGACGCAGTTCGTGGCGCGCGGGTCGGTGGAGGCGCTCGATGTGAGCTGCGTGAGCGCCGCCCGGCCGCTCGCGTTCTTCACTTCGCTCAACGGGCCGGCGCCATGATCGAGGCGCGGCAGCTCGCGAAGCATTTCGGCCCCGTGGCGGCGGTGCGCGAGGTCAGCCTGCGCGCCGCCGATGGGCGCATCACCGGGCTCCTGGGTCCCAACGGCGCCGGCAAGTCGACGACGCTGCGGATGCTCTACACCGTGCTGAGACCCGATGGCGGCGATGCGCTCATCGACGGATGCAGCGCGGTGCGCCAGCCGCTCGCCGCGCGTGCCCGGCTCGGGGTGCTGCCGCACGGCGCCGGCATCTACCCGAATCTCACCGCGCGCGAGAACATCCTTTACTTCGGGGCACTGCAGGGCCTGCCGCGCGAGGCACGCCGGGCGCGGACGGGGGAGCTGGTGAAGCTGCTCGAGATGGAGGAGTTCGCCGATCGGCCTGCGCGCGGCTTCTCCCAGGGCGAGCGGGTGCGTACGGCGCTCGCCCGCGCGCTGGTCCACTCCCCCAGGAACCTCGTACTCGATGAGCCGACCAACGGGCTCGATGTCATGGCGGTGCGCGCGCTGCGGCGGCTGCTCCTGCAGCTGCGCGATGCGGGGCACTGCGTGCTCTTCTCGAGCCACGTCATGCAGGAGGTGAGCGCGCTCTGCGACGAGGTGGTGGTGATCGCACAAGGCGTGGTGCTCGAGCAGGGTACGCCGGAGCAGATCCGGGCCCGCACCGGAGCCGCGAGCCTCGAGGAGGCCTTCGTACGCCTCATCGGCGCGACGGACCGCTGAACCACCCCGCTGATGCACGCCATCCTCACGGTCTTTGCCAAGGAGTTTCGCGAGAACCTGCGCGAGCGCCGCACGCTGTTGTCGGCGTTGATCCTGGGACCGCTCCTGGGCCCGCTGCTGCTCGCCGGCGGACTTTCGCTGCGGCTCGATCGCGGCGCGGGCGAGGCCGACCGGCCGCTGTCTGTTGCCGTGGCCCACGGTGAGCGCGCTCCGAACCTGCTCGGGTTCCTGCGCGCGCACGGGGTGACGGTCACGACCGTCGATTACGACGCGGCCGCGGCACGTGCCGCGGTGCGCGCCGGCCGCGAGCATCAGGTGCTCGAGATCGATGAGGACTTTGCCCGCCGGCTCGGTACGGGGCTGCCGGCGCCGCTGCAGCTCTATGCCGATGCGTCGGACCTTGCCGCTGCGGGCGAGAGCGCCCGTCTGCGCGGGCTCATCGAGCAGTACTCCTCGCTCCTCGGGCGGCTGCGCCTCGCGGCGCGCGGCATCGATCCCCTCGTGCTCGCGCCGATCGCGGTCCAGGACATCGACGTCTCCACACCCGCGAGCCGCTCGGTGCTGATCCTCGGCACGCTCAGCTACCTGATCCTCTTCACCATGCTGATGGGCGGCATGTATCTCGCCATCGATGCCACCGCCGGCGAGCGCGAGCGCGGCTCGCTCGAGCCGCTGCTCACGGTGCCCGTGCCGCGCCAACGGCTCATCTACGGCAAGATCCTCGCGACCTGTGCCTACATGATCCTGTCGCTCGTGCTCACCGTGACGGCGTTTGCAGTCGTGCTGCGCTTCACCGGCCTCGAGCGCTTCGGCATGAGCGTCAATTTCGGCCCGCGGGTGGCGCTCGAGGTGATCCTCCTCACGCTCCCGCTCGTGCCGCTCGGTGCGGCGCTCATGACGCTCGTCGCGGCCTACACCCGCAGCTACCGCGAGGCGCAGACCTATCTCGCGGTGGTGCTGCTCGTGCCGACGGTACCCCTCGCTTTCGCCGGACTCGTGGGGCTGCGCCCGCGCCTGGCGCTCATGGCAGTGCCCTCGCTCAGCCAGCACTTTCTCATCACGAGCCTCCTGCGCGCGGAAGGATTGCCGGCGGGCTGGGTGGCGCTCTCGGTAGGCGCGACGCTCGCGCTCGCGGCGCTCCTCGTCGTGGTGGCAGGAGGACTCTATCGGCGCGAGGCGCTGCTCGGCTGAGGGGCGTGCGCGGCGGCGAGTAACGCATGCAGCTGCGCCGCCCTCTTATCGGCAAACTGGCGTGCCTCGACTTCGAAGCGGTTGTTCCAGTAGCCCCGCCGCAGGCACTCGATGAGGTAACGCGGCACGGTGAGCGAGCCCGTCTGCCACTGCCGCAGCACGTGGCAGTACTCGTGCAGCATGAGCCAGGGATTGTTGAAGAAGTCCTCGGCGCTGCCGGCGAGGTAGATGCGTTGCAGACGCGTCGTGGCGAAGGCACCGTGCAGACGGGCAAACCACGAGTACTCGATCACCTTCACGTGGCCGATGCGCTCGCCGAGCAACTGCTCGAGGGCGCCGCGTACGGCCGTCGGGATCGCGGCTCTGCGTCCGGCTCGCATGGGAGGTTCAGGCGCGTGTGTGCACCCACCCCATGCTCGGGCGGAAGCGCAGCCTCCGCGGTTGACCGGTGGCGACGTCTTCCGGCAGCACCGTCACGTCCTGGTCGGAGAGAAAGTGCTTCACCAGAGCGATCACCGTCTCATACGCTGGTCGCGCCACCGGGTTGTCGGGCAGGTGCACGATGATGCGCGCCTGGAGATCGCGCGCCGCCGGCGACTGCTCGCGCAGGGACTGGATGCAACGGTCGAGCAGCAGCAACTCGGTGGCGAGCGTCGTGTCGGTCACGTCCACCGGCTTGGAGCTCCTGACCACACAGCGCAGGTGCAGCAGCGCTCCGGCCTCCTCGGCCGCATCGTACAGGCACACGGCGAGAGCCGAGGACAACTCGGTGACGAGCTGCGCCTCTCCGGATGACAGCTCGAAGCGGTCCGGGGCGACGTGGATTTCCCGACTCTCCATGCAGGACTGTATACCTGTCCCTCGCCGTGCTCCGCGCGGCCTGCTGGCCAAACTATGAACTGCCGCACGCGGCGTGCTTAGAATATGCCCATGCGTTCCGGGCGGCCGGCATTCATGACGGGGTTGTTGCTGACTGTGCTCGCCGGTGCGGCACCGGCGACAGTCCCGGCACAGCAGCCGCCAGTGTCGTCGATTCGCGTCACCGGCGACGGACGTGTCACCGCCAGGCCTGATCGCGTGCAGATCGACATCGGTGTCACCACGCGCGCGCCACAATCGCAGGACGCGGCAGCGCAGAACGCGCGCCAGGTCGATGCGGTACTGGCCGCGGTGCGCAAGGCCGCCGGCCCGACCGCGGTCCTGAAGACGATCAGCTACTCGCTGAATCCCAACTACCGGTTCCACCCGAACGGCGGCGAGCCGACCATCGAGGGATACACGGCGCTGAACGTGGTACAGGTGACCCTCGATGAGTTGGGGAAGATGGGTGCCGTCATCGACGCCGCGACGCAATCGGGCGCCAACCACGTGCAGGGGATCCAGTTCACCCTCCGCGACCAGGACGCCGTGCGCGCCGAGGCGCTGCGCGAGGCGGTCCTGCGCGCGCGCGCCGAAGCCGACGTGCTCGCGGCCGCGCTCGGGCTCAAGGTGCTGCGGGTGGTCTCCGTCGAGGAGAATAGTCCGCGTGTCGTACCGGTGCGCGTTTATGGCGGCGCCCCGCGCGCCATGGCCGCGGCCGCGCCCGCGACGCCGGTGGAGGCCGGCACACTCGATGTCACCGCCGACGT
>Ga0310916_10000920_pt1 | contig 16915 bp, 20 predicted proteins | sample GREbulkMGLF176_FD_203444 | JGI IMG/M metagenome (GOLD analysis project Ga0310916, IMG submission 203444) | Lab enrichment of tropical soil microbial communities from Luquillo Experimental Forest, Puerto Rico - GRE.bulkMG.LF176 | ecosystem: Environmental > Terrestrial > Soil > Tropical forest >...
CCGGTCGCCTTGATCTCGACCAGAACTTCGCCGGGCTTCGGTCCTTCCAGATCGAGCTCGACGATTTCCAGCGGCTTCTTTGCTTCGAAAGCGACGGCGGCGCGTGTCTTCATGGTCGGACCCTCAGTGCTTGCCCATGCACGCGTTTTCAGCGTCCGCATAGGCCGCGGATTTGTCTTCATGCTTTGCCGGCCGCACGCGTCCTACCGCGTCGTTGGCGCGCGCGCGCAGATAGACGTAAATGTCGTCCATGTAGCAGGCGACGTTCGGATTGTCGCCGAACGCCGGCATTACGTTCTCCTGCGCCGTGTTGACGTTCTTGCGGCCGCTTGCGACCACTCCCAGGAAGTCGGCGTAGCTTATCGTCTTGAGCGAGTCCTTCAGCGCGGGGGCATAGGTCGATCCCATTCCGTCCGGTCCGTGGCAGACATGGCATTCCGAATGATAGCGGCGGTATCCGGAATAGGTGTACCAGTCGACCATGCCGTCGGGTGCAATCTTGAAGGTCGGATTCCCTTCCTTATCGAAATACTTTCCGTCTTCGGACTTGACCGCGGTCGGATCGCCCGAACCGTCGGCGAAGGCGGCTGGACCGGCAGCGATAAGTATTGCCGCTGCGGCCGTTAAACAAATGATGCGCAAGAGCTTGTCCTCGACTGTCGATCCCAGGTGATCCGGCGCGTGGATAAGACCCACGCGCCGGCACGAGGTTCGTCAGCTCATTGCGGCAGCGCGAACACTGTGAGTGTTCCGCCGAGCGCCGTGAAATTGCTCAGCCCCGCATAGCCGCCGACAGCACCGAGACCGGCGGTCTCCACGTTTCTCTCGGCGGTGTCCAATGCACCACCCGCCGCTGCGCGACCGGCGGCGCGCTGCCATGCTGCCGCATTGTCAGGGGCCAGCAACCCCGCCGCCAGGCCGATACCGGCCCAGCCACCGACGCCGGACAGTACCGCGATGTACTGCTTGCCGTTGTGTTCATACGTCGTGACGTTGCCGATGATGCCGGACGGAGTCTTGAACTTGTAGAGCTCCTTGCCGGTCTTGGCGTCGACCGCCTTCAGATAGCCTTCGAGCGTGCCGTAAAACACCACGCCGCCGGCGGTCGCAAGCGCGCCCGACCAGACCGAGAACTGCTCCTTGTTCGACCAGACGATCTTGCCGGTCCTGGCGTCCCAGGCGATGAAGTTGCCCATGTTGCTTTCGCCCGGAGGCGGATACATCGACAGCGTCGCGCCGACATAGGGCTGACCTGCGGTGTAGCTCACCTTGAACGGCTCATAGTCCATGCAGACGTGGTTGGTCGGCACGTAGAAGAGCTGAGTTTCCGGCGAGTAGGCTGCCGGCTGCTCGTCCTTCGAGCCGAGTGCCGCCGGGCAGATGCCCTTGACGTTGTGGTCCTCGCCCTGCTTGTCGGTCGAATACTGATCGACGACCTTCGGCCGGCCATAGGTCGGGGAGCTCTTGTTCATGTCGACGCCGCTGGTCCAGTTGACCTTCGGATCGAACTTTTCGGCCACCAGCAGTTCGCCCGTCGTGCGGTCGAGCGTATACGCCAGCCCGTTGCGGTCGAAGTGCGTGAGAAGCTTGCGAGCCTGACCGCCGATCTGCTGGTCGGTGAGGATCATTTCGTTGACGCCGTCATAGTCCCACTCGTCATGGGGCGTCATCTGATAGACCCACTTGGCCACGCCAGTGTCCGGATTGCGCGCGAAGATGGTCATCGACCATTTGTTGTCGCCCGGACGCTGTTTCGGATTCCAGGTCGAGGGATTACCCGAGCCGTAGTAGACGAGATTGAGCTGCGGATCATAAGCGAGCCAGCCCCATGTGCAGCCGCCGCCGATCTTCCACTGGTCGCCTTGCCACGTCTTCACACTCGAGTCCTTGCCGACCGGCTTGCCGAGTTCGGTGGCCTTCTCGTCGACCAGGGTCTGATCGTCCGGTCCTTCGGAGTAGGCCTTCCACACTTGCTTGCCGTCCTTGACGTCGTAGGCGGTCATACTGCATTGCACGCCGAACTCGCCGCCGGACGTGCCGACAAGCACCTTGTCCTTGACCACGAGCGGCGCCGATGTGCCGGTCTGTCCCTTGGCCGGATCGCCGTTGGTCGCGCTCCAGACGAGATTGCCGGTTTTTGCGTCGAGCGCTATCAGCTTGTCGTCGGACTGATGCAGGAAGATCTTGCCGTCGGAATAGGCGAGGCCGCGGTTCACGGTGTCGCAGCACATTACCGGGATCACGTCCGGATTTTGCTTCGGCTCGTACATCCAGATGATCTTTTGCTCCTGAGAAAGGTCAAGCGCGTAGACCTTGTTCGGGAAGGGCGTGTGCACGTACATCATGTTGCCGATGACGAGCGGTCCGCCTTCGTGGCCGCGCAGCACGCCGGTCGAGAATGTCCATGCGACCTGCAGCTTGCCGACATTGGCTGCGGTGATCTGGTTCAGCTTGGAGTAGCGTGTATTGGCATAGTCGCCCGATGGCATCACCCAATCCTTGGGGTTCTGCGACATCTTGATGAGTTGGTCATTGGCTGACGCGCCGGCACCGACGAATGCAGCCACAGACCCAAGACAGCTTGCGAGTAGCACCTTGCGCATCTTGCATCCTCCCACTTGAAGCTGTGGGCTTAGAGAGCCCACTTTCCGTTATCTTAGCACGTATCCCTATCCAGTTCGACGGATTGAGACTTGCCCAAGAGCGAAACCGATTTGCTCAGAAGAGAAACGCGGCGAGAGTTTTTTGCCCGCTTGGGTGGCGATATTGCGGAGCATCAAACCTTGGGGCATCTTGCCCACATCGAGGTTTTCCTTGACGGGGTCGAAACTTAGTTCGAGGATTGCCAACGGGAAATGAGGAGGAGCGCCCGCAATTCCCGATTTCCGCCTCAAATTGAATGTCGCTTGCCGTGCGCAGCCGCAGGCGCACGGTTGATCTCAAAATCGGTGGCTGGAAATGTCCGAGACGATCCGCTCACTCAGCACTTGGGGCATGGGCCCGAAGAAGCAGATCCAATTTTGGTCAGATGCGCTGACTGATCTCTGCGGCAAATTCGACGTCGATCCGCTCGAGGCCTCCAGCCTGGAAGGGCGGATCAATTACACCACCGTTTCGCGGCTGAAATTGTGCCAGATTGAAGCAAGCCAGCACCGGATCGCCCACACCGTTGCACAAAGCCAGGGCAGTGAGCATCCGTACTTCAAGATTCTGTTCCAGACCCAGGGCGTTTCCTATTTCGAGCAGAACGGCTGCCAGATCCAGGTTACTCCGGGCGATTGCCTTGCCTACGACGTGTCCTGTCCGCACACGATCATCAGCCCGTCCCAGACGCGTCATGAGGTCGTCATCGTTCCCAAGGAACTTTTGCGGGAGCGCGGCTTCCACTTTGACAAGATGTATGCGTGCAAGCTTTCGGCGCGCGCCGGCACGGGCCGAATCGCGCACGACCTGGTGCATGCCGCGTTCGACGAAGCCACCAAGCTTTCGCCGAACAGCGCGGTCAGCGTCGCCGAATCGCTGATGGATCTTTTGCTGTTGCCGCTCCGCGAGGCCGATACGACGTTCGACCGGGCCGGTCCGGAAGCGATGTATGTCAGGGCGCAGGCGTTCATTCGCGAGCATTTGCGCGATCCGGATCTTTGCATCGACCAGATTTCCGCTGAGCTTGGCTGCACCAAGCGCTATCTGCACATGCTGTTCAGCGAACGCGGCATGACCGTCAGCGACTACATCTGGCGTGCCAGGTTGCAGCACTGCCGCCAGGAACTGGAAGCACATGCGGGAAAGACGATCACGGACGTGGCCTTTTCCTGGGGTTTTTCAAGCTCTTCGCATTTCAGCCGCGTCTTCCGGAAATGTTTTGGGGTCGTGCCGTCCGCCATCCACAAAGGGCGGCATGCGTCGCCCGAGGTTAGCTGACAGCTTGCATCTCACTCGCCGGCATCTCCGGGGCAACTGCTCGGCCGCGGCTTGGTGCCGCGTTTGTCGATCGGCACCTTGCAGTTGTCGACGCGCTGTTCGTCGCTCCATTTCGGGCCGAGCCTTTCCTTGGCTGTTCCCGTCGCTGTGGTCGTTGCAGACGGGCCAGCCTTTGCCGCGCCTGGTGCGTCCTCCGCGCGCGCACAAGACAAAAAGCCGATCAACAACAGCGCGATAAGCAGTGCGCTATGTAGTTGTCCCATGGTTTTCTCCCGCCTGTCGCTGTGCGATCACGCAAACTACGCTATTTAACGATGTCGAAAGTCGGCTGGCCACCCGAAACCTGAAAGCCGGAACAGCGGTTCAGGTGATTTCGCAACAGGGATCAATGGGAGATCAAGATGATATCGCGCCGAACCATGCTTATGGTGCCTGCGGCGTTGTTGGCGCAGGGGAGTTCGCTCGCGCTCGCGGCGCCCCGCCTCGATCCGGTGAAGGCATTCGATACCGATGCCGACGGCACGCTCGACCTTGCCGAGGTGAAGAAAGCCGCTTCGGCATTGTTCGCAAAGCTCGATCGCGACCACGATGGAACGCTCGACAAGCGTGAATTGGCCGGAAGGCTGAGCGCCAAAGAGCTCGCGGCAGCCGACCCCGATCACGATGGAACGCTGACGCTGGACGAATATCTTTCCGTCGTTGAGCAGCGCTTCAAGGCGGCCAACCCGGACAGCGACGGGACGCTGGACGCAAAAGAGCTGAGCACGCCCGCCGGGCGAGCGCTTCTTCGGTTGTTGAGATAGCGCGCCTCGTCACGAAACTTGCGCGAGCACTTGCATGAAGCGCGCGACAGCCCTACGTTGCCGGCGGCGCGAGAGTTGCGCCAAATGCTTGGGAGATCCAAATGACCTGGAAGACTCCGAAGATCGTCGAAGTGCAGGTGGGCATGGAAATCAACATGTACGCCTGCGCGGTGCGCAAGTAATCGCACCAGACGCTCTGCCCGGCTCCGGCATTAATCTGCCGTGGGCCGCGGCAGGGCCTTCGCCTCAATCCTCGACCAGGCGATCTCCCGAACATCCCCCGCGTCAGACGTCACGCCGCATCAGCGTCGCTCGCGCCGCGGCGATCTCTCAAGGCCAAGTTTTCCGTTTGAAACGGCAAAGTCGGCGTGCTCGCGCCTCGGCTTGTGCTAGGCTTTCGCCGGCGTGACAGGCGCTCGGTCAAGACCAACGGCCTTCGGAACGGGAATGGCTCTTCCTGCAAAATCGGTTCGGGCGGCGACTCTTTGCCTCCTCATGCTGCTGCCGGCCCGCGGTTATGCCGAAGGCATCGATACCGAGCACATCTTTGCTTTCATGATCGGCTCTGATGTCGGCGAACTCGGTGATCGCGAATTCCAGAGCGAGACGACCGGCCGCTTTTCCAAGAACGGTGGAATGTACGGGGTCGTCGGTCACGAGGTTGAACTGGAGTTCGTGCCGGTCAGGGATTTCCGCATCGAGATCGGCACCACGCTTTCGGGTCGCGATATCGACGGTGTCCCGGGTCTTGAGAATAGCAGCGGGGTTGCCTGGCAAGGTGCGTCACTGGATTTGCGCTATCGTTTCCTCGACCGCCAGACCGCGCCCTTCGGATTGACGCTGGCCGTCGAAGCTCGCGGGGACCGGCTCGATGAGATCAGCGCATCGCGGGCGCGAAATTTCGAGACGGAGTGGATCCTGGCGGTCGAACGGGACGTGATTCCGAATCTTGCGGTGGCGACCCTCAATCTGAGCTACCAGCCGGAATGGAACCACCTTGTGGGCACGCCGGCGGGCGAGCAGGAGTCCACCCTGGGTGCGGCCTTCGGCCTGATGGCGCGGCTTGGTCCCGACATCCTGATCGGAGGCGAAGTGCGATACTTCCGAAAATATCAGGCGATCGGCCTCGAAGAGCTCGTAGGTCAAGCCCTGTTCGTCGGCCCCACCGTCTATTTCCAGTTGTCGGAGCGCGCGCGCCTGACCGCCAACTGGAGCGTTCAGGCGTGGGGACGAACGGCCGGATCGGACGGCAACCTCGATCTCGTCAATTTCGAGCGCCACCAGGCGCGCCTGGTGTTCGGCGTCAACTTCTGAAAATCGCCTTGCACGTTTCACCTTCTAGTGAAACCCTGCCTTGCCGGTTTGCGTAGCTTCTCGCGTTAACGTTCCGACGAATTGCGCCAGGGAACTTCACGCATGGATTCCATCAGCCTTGTCATCACGGTATGCGCCGTGCTCTCGCCGACGAACTGCGAAGAGAAGAATTTGATATTTTCATCCAGCGGTTCTTTGCAGCAATGCGCGATGGCCGCGCCGCCCTATATCGCACAGTGGATCGGCCAGCATCCGAACTGGACCGCGGTCAAGTGGCGCTGCGAATATCCGCACAGCAAGGAAAAAGCCGACGCCGGCAAGGCCACACCGATCGGCTAGCTTGCACACGCGCTACTTGTTGCAGTCCTTCAGATCCTTGTCGGAGATCGAAAATATGGCGTCCGCTTTGATCTCGATGTCGCGGACAAAGCATTGCCTCGAATCGCGGTAGCTGACCCTGGCATCGTAACGTCCCGGCTCCACGCCGGTGATGCGCAAGCGCTCGTCGTGGTCGACTTCCTTGTCCTTGTCGTTCAGCGTCTGGTTGGGTCCCCATTCATTCTTGCCGGCGGGCGAAAGCTGAAAACCGGAGATGGTCGATGTGGTCAGGTTCCACAAGCGCATGCCCTTTCCCTGCGCGTGAAGCTCGCCGGTCAACGTCACGAGCAACGCAATCGACGCCAGTGCCGGCGACGTGAAGTGCCCACATCGGGAGACCGGCACTCGTATCCATTGCATGACAATCCTCCTCAACGGCTCCGGAACCGTCATTGCTTGATCAACCGGTCGCGATTCCTTGCCCTGTCAAAATTTCTGGCGCGGTCGAGGCCAATTGGCGCGATCAATGTCGTCGATGCAAGATCGGCACCATCGAAATCTGCATCGGTGATGGTGGCGCCGCTCAGGTCGGCTCCTCCGAGCTGGGCATTTTTCAGCGAAGCGCCCGTCAAATCGGCCCCCTTCATCGAAGCAAATTCGAGATCGACGCGAGACAGATCCGCGCCGCGCGCGTTGATGCGATCGAGCTTGGCGGACTTCAGCACGGCGCGCATCAGACCCATCGACTGGTTACGCATGTCTGCGCCCAGATGTGCGTCCGCAATCGAAGCCCCGACCAGGCTTGCGCGGGTCAGGTCCGCGGCGACGCGCGCGCCGGAGAGATCGGCGCCGTCCAGACGCGCTCGCCCCATCTGGGAGGCGAACAGACTCGCGCCCCTCAGGTCTGCGCCGGTCAGGTCTGCATCAAGCAACCAGGCCTGGTCGAGGATCGCATGATCGAGTTTCGCTCCCGCGAGCTTCGTCTTGTTAAGACGGGCCGCACGGAAGTTCACGCCGGAAAGATCGAGCCCCGAAAGATCGAGACCTGAGAGTTTCTTGCCGGTAAAATCGGTGGGTGCCGCGGCACCCAGCGCTGCCTCTACGTCGGCACGGGTCATTTCGGCCGAAACCATGTCGGGCGACGACAGGTCGAGGTTGCGCATCATGTCCTGTGCCGCTGCCGCAACCACGGTAACGGCGAGGACGAGCACCGCGGTGCCGATGGGGCGCTTCATCGCCAACTCCACGGCCGTCGTTCCTAGCACAACCCCCCAGCTCTGGCTATCGGACGTCTCACTCCCCAGTAGCCCGTCGCGCAATCTCTGCCTTGATCAAAGCGATCTCGGCTTCGCCACGTAAACGGCGCGGCGCGCAAATCGGGACAACGTCGAGAATTCGCGCTGGTCGCGCGGACAGAAAGAACAGCCGGTCGCCAAGACAAGCCGCATCTTCCAGATCGTGGGTGACCATGAGTGTCACCATGGGCCGGCTTTCCACGAGGCTCGCGATCTGGCCGCGCAAGCGCGTGGCGAGGGCATCGTCGAGCGAAGCCAGCGGCTCGTCGAGGATCAGCAAATCCGGTTCGACGGCGAGCGCGCGTGCGACCGCGACGCGCCGGGCAAGCCCAAGCGACAACTCGCCCGGAAAATGGCTGCGATGGGCATTCAATTCCAGCGCGGCGAACAGCGCCGAAAGCTTTGCTTCATCAGCCTGCGGCGCGGCAATCCGGAGGTTTTGTTCGACAGAGCGCCAGGGCAACAGTCGCGGCTCCTGAAACACCATGCCGATCCGCGTCTGCGGCGGCCGCGAGACGTGCCCCTGATAGTCGTGATCCAGACCGGCGACGATCCGGAGCAGGGTGGTCTTGCCGCAGCCCGACGGTCCGATCAAGACGCCGGTCTCTCCCGGCTTGAGCGCGAACGCGATATCCTTGAGCACCTCGTGCCGTTCGCCGGCCGCGTTCTTGAACGCCTTGCTTGCAACATGGACCTCAAGCTGCACGGGGACGCCACCGGGACAGCTTGACTTCGAAGGGTTGAACCAGGACGGTTTCGATGACGAGCACGACGGCTCCAAAGCTCAGCGCATAAGCAAGCAGGAGCGGGATATCGAAGAGCTGGAAGGCCACGCCGATTTCGAAACCGACGCCGTTCGGCCGCCCCAGCAGCTCCGCAACCAGGACGATCTTCCAGATCAGCGCAAGACCGGATCGCGCGGCGGCGGCGATATAGGGGGCGAGCTGCGGCAGGACGACGTGCCGGAAAGCGCGGCCACGGGTGAAGGCAAAGGCGGTTGCCATTTCGTCCAGCGCCGGGTCGAGCGCGCGGGTGCCTTCGCGCAGTGTGACGATTGCGGTCGGCAGCTTGTTGATCGCGATCGCTGCGATCGCGGCGGCCTCGGTCAGCCCGGCCCAGATATAGGCAAGCACGATGACGACGAGCGCCGGCAGATTGAGCAGCAGGATCAGCCAGGGATCGCCGAGACGGTTGGCGATCCGCACGCGACCCATCCAGTAGCCGATGGCGACGCCGAGCGTCATCGCGAGCGCGAAGGCAAGCGCGACGCGCGCCAGCGTCGCTCCGAGATTGACGAAGAGCGCGCCCGATCTGGCTTCCGTAATGACGGCCGCGAGCACGGCAGGGGGAGGCGGCAGCTTGGCGCTGCCCGCGAGCAGGGAAGCAACCCACCAGGTGACGATGAACAGGGCCAGGGACAACAGGCGCATCGGCTCATTCCCCGGGAAGGGCGTGATAGAAGGTGCCGGGATCGAGCTCTTCCGCCGGCCCGACGAGCTCTCGGCCGCCGACCGTCGCCAGCACGCGATAGAGAACGCGTGCGTCAGCCTCTTCGTCCGCAATCGGACGCCGCGGAATTCCCTTGCGGTAATGGTCCCGGAGCGCGCGCAACTTTGCGACGTCGGAAGCTCCAGTCAGCGGTTGAATGCGCTCCCACTCCGCGTCCGACGATGACAGAATCTCCTTCGCGGCGCGGGTCATTGCGATGAAGCGCGAAACCAGCTCCGGATGTGCGTTTCCCCATTCCTCGTCGAAGACATAGCCGATCATCGCGGTGCGGCCCTTCGCGCCAAGCTTTGGCAGAATGTCCTCGATGTCGGCGATGCGACGAAAGCCCTTCGCTTCCAGCGCGGCGCAGAAATTCCAGTAATTGAGCACCGCGTCCATTTCACCGCTCGCCGCCTTTTCCGCCAACAGCGGCGGCGCGCCATAGACGATATCGGATGCCGTTTTCAGATCGATCCCGCTCTGCCGCAGCGAAGCCTGCAGCAGCAGCCAGCTTTTGTCGAGCGGGCCACCGGCAACGGCAAGCCTGCGGCCCGCAAGGTCCGCAAGGCTTCGGATCGGCGAAGCGTTTTGCACCATGACCGCGCCGAGCTCGCTCGAATAGGGGTAGAGCGTGAGCCGGGCACCAAGGCTTCGTTCGCGCGAGACCCAGAGCCAGTCGGAGACGATGATGTCGACGCTGCCGGAGCGGAGCGCGATCTTGCCTGCTTCGGGGCTCGCGAGTTCGACAATTTGAATCGAAAGGTTCGCCCGCCTGTCGAGCCCATGCGCCCGGGCGACCGCCAGTTCCCACGCGAATGTTCCGGTCTTCTGCACCGCAACGCGGACCGTGTCCGCATCGCATCTGGCGGCATGCGACAAGCTTGCGAAGGCAACGGCAATCAACAACAAAACGTGAGAGCGCTTCATGACCTTGCCGACTGTTTCCTGGAAGACTCTGTTTCCAGCTCCATCGCGATAGCATACTCTCGGTTCGCAGGAGAGATGCCATGACGTGCGCCGGAACGGTAGGACCTATCGTCGCTGCGGCTGCCGGGCTATTGACCGCGGTGACGATCGTGCATGCCGATGACAACAATGACTACCCGACATCGGCGCGCGCCGAATATGTCTATGGCTGCGTGAAGGCGAATGGCGAATCCCGACAGTCGATCGAGCAATGCTCTTGCTCGATCGACGTGATCGCCTCGCTCTTGCCCTATGACCGCTACGTCACGGCGGAAACGGTCCTGAGCATGTCGCAGGTCCAAGGAAATCTCGGCGGCCAGTTTCGCACGTCGGAGCAGGCGACGGGCGCCGCGAACGATCTGCGGCGCGCGCAGGCCGAGGCGGATGTGAGATGCTTCTAGAAGCGTCGGCATACCGTTACTGACGTCTTTCGCGTCACCGTGGCTTGATGAGCTTTCAAATCTGGATCGATGTGTCCGCTGGTACTTACCTCCCCTTGAAAAGGGGAGATAGCTTGCCTCCACTAGGAGCAAAGCGGGAGGAGATCATTTTTCAGGGGGAGAGAGCGCACCAGCGCTAGCTGCCGGAGTCGTCGACTTTCCAATCCTTCTGGAAGACGTGACCGGCGGTATCCCTCGCTTCAGCGCGGAAAAGTTTTGCACCGTTCGAGACATAGGTGAAGCGGATATTGGGATCTTCCGAGATCGAGATGCCGCTCTCCACCGAGAGCACCGGGCTGTTGTCCTGCCACAGATGCAGCTCATTGATGAAGAAGGCGGGAATATACAATAGCGTGAGTTGATCCCTTTGCAGCCCGGAATTGTTGGGATGCCCGATCATGATCTGCGCCTCGCGCGTGCCGTTGGTCGGGCTCTGGTCGTCCTTGGCAAACTCCCGATATTTCATCTGCCCAAGCCTGTTTTTGGCCTCTTCCGCGTTCTTGGCCGCGGGCGCTGAGCATCCGCCTGAGGCTTTCACGAAAGTTTTGATCATGTAGAGCTTGCCGTCGCTGAGCTCGGCCACGGCATGAACGTTGGTGTAGGAATTGACGCGGACGCGCGTCGAGATTTCCGAAACCCGCGCGTCGGGCCCGAGCTCGAATTTTGCCGCCATCGGGGCGGGATTTTGGTCGATCACCAGCGTGATCGCCAGCACGCGCCTGACGTCGTCGGACGAAAGCTTTGTCCGCAACGTTACGGGAACGATCGCCGCGTCCTCGGCGCGGTAGGGCATCTCGATGGCAATCACGTCGCTGCCGTCGTTCATCGGGCGATTGTTGAAGATGTCCTGCACGAGCCCCGGCCAGGGATCATAGGGCTCGGCCGCCGCCACAGATGCCGGCGGCGCTCCAAGCGCTGCACCCAGCAGACCTGCAGCGCAAAGCAGGCGAAAACGATGTCCGATCATGGTTGCGTTCCTCGCGGGGACCGAAGCAGCAGCTTCACTATAGGGTATTACACAGGCTATTCCCACTCAATCTGCGAATATGCTGCAGTGGCGTTGCGGGCATTGTAGTCGTCAAACAATCGCCAGTTTTTCCGTTCGGACGCAGCCGCAGTCTCGGCGGCGGCCGAGATCGGCGTCCCACGCTTGACCGAGATGCGTACATCTGTCGCCAAAGTGTCGAGATAACGTCGTTCGTCAGCAAGCGCCGCCGGCCAATCGCTCACGGATCCGTGTCCGGGAATCACGCGCTCTGCGGGCAGGGCGCTAAGATTGCCCATGATCTGCATCCAGCCTCCAAGGCTGCCGTCCACCACGGGGACATGGGTGAGAAACAGAAGATCGCCCGCGAACAGCGTTTTGCTGGTCTCGTCGAAGATCGTGAGATCGCTGTCGCTGTGAGCAGTCGGCCAGGCCCGCAGCGTCAGGGTGCGGGAGCCGAGGTCGAGCTTGAGGGTGTCGTCGACAAGCAGCGTAGGCGGCACGAGGCGAACCTCGTCGATCAGTTCATCGCCCATGATCCCCCGGAACGCGTCAAGATAGAATTGTCCGCGCATGCTGAGCGCGCGGGGCAGGTTCTTGTGACCGACGAAGATCGCGCCTTCCGCCAAAAAAGCGGCATTGCCAAAGGCATGATCGGGATGTCCGTGCGTGTTGACGACATAGCGGATCGGTTTGTCGGTCTTCGCGCGGATCGCGGCAAGCAATTGCCGTCCTTCGCGGACGCTGCCGCCGGTGTCGATCACGGCGACCGCGTTGTCGCCCACGACAAATCCCACGTTGGCGATCGCGCCTTCGTTTTCACGCGTCATCAGTGCGACGTCGCCGACATGCACGAAAACGCCCGGCGCGATTTCGGTGACCGGCAGCGCTTGCTGCTCCGCACGCGCAGATATCGATGCAGCGGCCAAAGCGAGCACAATGCAAAGCAGGACGCGATGAAATCCCATTCGCCTCGAAGAATGGTTGAAGCCGGCGGGTTCCATCACACAGATCCGTTGCGTCGCTGCGCGCGAAGCGGCGCTGCCAGCGAAGATTATCCTGTTGCACGCCTTAATTGGGAAGCATAGCATTTTGGTCTCTTCTTTCGCGTCGCGCGCCTTATGAAGGGGCGGCAAGGCCGGCAGGCCTGAAACGAACGAAGGCGGGCCGGAACCGAAAAGAATCTAATGAAAACTGCCGTAATCGAGCGCTGTCTGTTGATTTCGCTTTTGGCCATCCCTGCAAGCTTCGTCAGAGGCGATGTCGCGCGTGCGCAAGCGAACAATGAAGGTCTCGATCTGTCGATCGAGCTGGTCGATCCCAAGGTGCTAAGGGTCTGCGCCGACCCGCGCAATCTGCCGTTCTCGAACGAGAAGGGCGAAGGTTTCGAGAACAAGCTCGCCGAATTTTTCGCCGACAAGCTGCAGAAGAAGCTTGATTACGTGTACTACCCGCAGGCGACCGGCTTCGTGCGGATGACACTCGGCGCTCATCGCTGCGACGTCATCATGGGCTTTCCGCAGGGCGACGAACTCGTTCAAGGCACCAATCCCTATTACCGCACGGCCTATGCGCTGATCGCCAAGCCAGGCTCGGGCCTTGAAGAGGTTGCAACGCTGGAAGATCAACGCCTGAAAGGCAAGCGTATCGGCATCGTCGCCGGCACGCCGCCTGCGACCTACATGGCGGCGAACGGCCTGATGTCGAATGCAAAGCCCTATCCGCTGATGATCGACACGCGCGTGGATTCTTCCGCCGAAGCCATGATCAATGATCTCAACAAGGGCGAGATCGAGGCCGGCGTTCTCTGGGGACCGATGGCGGGTTTCTACGCCAGGAAGTCCAATCCGCCGCTGCATGTCACGCCGTTGGTGAAGGAAACGTCGGGACCTCGCCTCGTTTATCGCATCGGCATGGGTGTCCGTTCTGCCGATCAGAACTGGAAGCGGTTGCTCAACCGCCTCATCCAGGAGAACCAGCCGGCGATCAACAAGATCCTGCTCGACTTCGGCGTTCCCCTGCTCGACGAGAACGATCAGCCGATCAATGCGGAGACCGCGACGAAGTCGCCATGATCCGACGCGCGTCCGCTCTGTTCGTTCTGACATTTGCATTTGCGACAGCGGCGCCCGCGCAAGACATCGTTCCTGAACCCGCCGATTACCGCACCGAAGATTACCGTGCACCGGTGCCGGCAACGCTTGCCGGCGCCCGCGTTCTCACGACGCGGGAGGCGGAGGCGATCTGGCGCGCAAGGAGCGGCATCTTTATCGACGTGCTGCCGCGCGCGCCGAAGCCGCCGAACCTTCCGGCCGGCACGGTGTGGCGCGACAAGCCGCGGCTCAACATTCCCGGCAGCGTGTGGCTGCCCGATACGGGTTACGGGAGACTGGCGCCGCCGACCGAGGACTATCTGCGGCAAGGACTCGCACGTGCGTCCGGGCGCAATCAATCAGCCCTGATCGTGGTCTATTGTCAGGCTGATTGCTGGATGTCGTGGAACGCCGCAAAGCGAATCCTCTCATACGGCTATTCAAACGTGGCCTGGTACCCAGACGGCACCGACGGCTGGGAACGCGCCGATTTGCCGACAACCGAGGCGCAGCCCGAGCCGCGGCCGGCGGATGCGGAGCTTCCTCCGCGTTAGAGCTTTTGATGCTTCATCCCCAGCCGCTTTGCTTGTGGCGCCGCAGAGCGACCTCCCTTTTCAAAGGAGGTCAGAATCAGATCTGTCCTTGCGCGAACTACTCCATCTCCTGCTGGATGGTCCGGCCGAGCGCGAACAATCGCTGGTCGATCGTGGTCGGCACCTCGCAAACGAATTTCATCACGCGCCGGCGGTCCTCGAAAATCCGCGTTTCCCACGCGAGTTGGTTGCCGAGCTCGTCGACCTTGGCCGGGTCGCGCGATGTTGCGTCCTGCAGCGCCTGCAGCGCCAGCGTGTCGGACCTGATCTTGTCCGCAGCGTCGCGCTGCTTGCGCATGACCCGCTCGAGCCCGTTCATGACCGACGAGCGCTGCTCGTTGAGCGTGTCGAACAGGCCAGCGAACAGAAGCTTGCCGGCGGTAACCTTGTCGGCGGCGCCGGCCAGATAGTCCTTGATGGTCTTCTCGGCTTCATCGAGCGGCGTCCGTCTTGCCGCAAGCTTCGCCACCAGCGCGCTGATCTTGGCGTCGTCCTTCCATTTGTCCTTGATGTCATCGAGCGATGGGCCCGCCCACACGGCGGGCAGGGAGATTTCGGGGACCTTCGCCTGGGCACACGGCCAATCCGGATAGCGCGGATCGGCGGCAAAGCCGGGCCGCGTCGATATTGCGATCGCAAGCAATGCGGCGAAAATGATGGGCCACCTCATGTTTCACCTCCGGCAGGCCCGCGGCGGGAGAAGCCGCGCGCCGGATCGTAGGCGAGGATCGCGCCGATCATGAAGATCGTCGTGCAACCGGCGACGACGGCGAGCGAAATCCAGTTGATCTTGCCGTAGAGCGCAAAGCGGATCAGCTCGACCGCATGGGTAAAGGGATTGGCCTCGCAAACGTAATAAAGCCAAGGGCTTCCCTCCTGAACTCGCCATAATGGGTAAAGCGCGGACGAGGCAAAGAACATAGGGAAGATCACGAAGTTCATGACGCCCGCAAAATTTTCGAGCTGCTTGATGCCGGAGGAAATCAGCATGCCGAGCGCGCCGAGCATCAGGCCGGACAGGATCAGGGCTGGCAGCACCGTGAGATAGCCGATCGGCGGCGGCGTGATGTCCCAGAACCACGCAATCAGCAGGAACGCGTAGACCTGCAGCAGCGAGACCGCCGTTCCCGCCACGAGCTTGCAAAACAACAGGTACCAGCGCGGCAGCGGGCTCACCAGCAAGGTGCGCATATTGCCCATCTCGCGATCATAGACCATCGACAGCGAGGACTGCATGCCGTTGAAGAGCTGGATCATCGCCATCAATCCCGGCGCGATGTAGACCTCATAGAGGATATAGGTCTCATACGGCGGGATGATGGAGATGCCGAGCACCTGCCGAAAGCCCGCCGCGAAGATGAAGAGCCACACCAGGGGGCGCACCAGCGCGGAGACGAAGCGTTCGCGCTGATGCAGGAAGCGCAACGCCTCGCGCCACACGATGCCCGACAGGCACGTGGCATATTCGGTGAGCGCAAAGCCGCGCCGGCGCTGGTCGACAATCGTGGAGCTCATGGCGGGAGGCTCCCGGAGAGCGCAGCGGTGCCGGTCAGGCGCATGAAAGCCGTGTTGACATCGGCAGCGCCGGCCTCCTTGAGGACAGTTGCGCCATCGCCGCGCGCCACGACCCGGCCCTGATGCAGGATGACGAGATCGTCGCTCGGAACGATCTCGTCAAACAGATGCGTGGCCCACAGCACGCCGATGCCCTGGTCGCCCACGAGCTGCCGCACGTGCGCAAGAATGTCGGCGCGCGCCTTCACGTCGAGCCCGACGGTCGCCTCGTCGAGCAGCAGAAGTCGCGGCCGATGCAGCAACGCGCGTGCGATTTCGAGCCGCCGCATCTGGCCGCCCGAGAGGTCGCGCACCTTGCTGCCGGCGCGATCGGCAAGGCCGAGCCGTGCAAGCACCTCGTCGCCTCTCGTGCGCGCCTCGCGCCTCGCAATGCCGTGCAGCGCGGCGTGGTAGAGCAGGTTCTGCATCACCGAGAGGTCGAGGTCGAGCGTCCGCGGCTGGAACACCACGCCCAGGAGCCGCAACGCCTCGCCCGGTTCGCGGCCGATGTCGTGGCCGAAAATTTCGATGCGGCCGGCCTGGAGTCCGAACAGCCGTGTGATGATCGAGAACAGCGTGCTCTTTCCCGCGCCGTTGAGGCCTAGCAAAGCCGTGAAACTTGCCGGCGCCACGGTGAAACTGACGTCGGTGAGAGCACGCCGCATGCCGTAGGAATGGCTCACCCCCGTGATCGACAATGCGGGCTCTGCGCCGACATCGTGCCGGGCCGGGATATCCGAGCCGGCTTGAGTGACGGGGCGGTCTGTGTCGGTGGTCGTCATGGCTGTGCAATCGTCACGCCCCAGGGGAGCTCGCCGACCTGGATCGTCTTGATGACCTTTTGCGCGGCGACATCGATCACCGAGACATCGTTGGAGACGCCGTTGGTCGTCAGCAGGTATTTTTCGTCCGGTGTGAACGCCATGTGCCACACCCGCTGGCCGACAAGAAGATATTTGGTGACGGCATGGCTTGCGGCATCGACGATGGCGATGCGATTGGCAGGTCCGAGCGCAACGAAAGCCGTCTTGCCGTCTTTGGTCATGGCGATGCCGACGGGCTGGATCGCCTCGCTGCGGAGGCCGGGAATATTGAAATTGATCTTCCCGGTCACCGCGTGCTTCGCCGGATCGATGATCGAGACC
>Ga0310916_10000925_pt1 | contig 16865 bp, 13 predicted proteins | sample GREbulkMGLF176_FD_203444 | JGI IMG/M metagenome (GOLD analysis project Ga0310916, IMG submission 203444) | Lab enrichment of tropical soil microbial communities from Luquillo Experimental Forest, Puerto Rico - GRE.bulkMG.LF176 | ecosystem: Environmental > Terrestrial > Soil > Tropical forest >...
TTGATTCAGGTCAAAAAAGGCACTCGCTCATCGAATCACGAATGGAATGCCACGTTCGCTTTGGGTCATTTGCGGACATTCTGGCCAACAGTCCATCATGTCCGCTCCCACCTCAAAAGCGGGCATTGCTAGGCGCGATCACGATGTCCGCTAGGCGCCCTATGTCAAAAACCAGCGTGATCGCGCTAATGAGGGTTTCATCGATATAAAGACTAGTCGCACCACAGGCCGTCGAACTGCTTAGCTATTTCTTCGCCGCGCGCCGGAGCGGCAAATGAGGCCGGATGCTGGGCCTCGGACCCTTCGGCCGCTCTGGGCGATAAAGGTATCATTGCTGTCAATTGGCATCGCACGGTCCGGGTTCAATTCTTGAATGGCCAAGTTCAGTGAACTTCACGATGGGTGTGGGGGCCGGGTGCGCTTCGGATCGGATTATGCCGATTCAGGGAACCGGAGAGGTCCTTTGTAAGTTTTCAGACTAATTGTATCGTCAATCGGTTCATGCGAGCGCTGCGATATGACGTTTTCGCCACGCATCTCAAGCTTTCTGGTTGTTGCCGCAGCGGTTGCAGGGCTGGTTGCCTTGTGTGCATCCGGCAAAAATGTACATGCCCAAATGAATGCCCCGCCGGCCGTCGCTCCTGCCCCTCGCCTCAAGCTGACAGCAGAACACGAGTACATCATTAGAGAGATCATATTGAAGAACTCTAACGTGCAAAAGGAAAATTCTGCCCCAGAAACGGTCGGTGATACCGTGCCGGATGATGTCAAACTCCACCCGCTTCCGCCCGAGGTTATACAAAAAGTGCCACAGGCTCGCTCCCACATGTTCTTCGTCAAAGATGATGAAGTCATCCTGGTCAGTTCGAGTGATCGGCGGGTCGCCGATGTAATCAAAAAGAAGTCGACCGATTAGGAAAATTCTGTTGGCGCCCTTCTGTCCCCTTCGGGTTCGCAAATCCCGAGGTTTTCTCAGTGTTCTCTCCTCAGCGGCTTCTCCTACACGCCTTGCTCAACGGACTGGGCGAGGCCGTTCGCCGCAATGACGGGTTGACGGCGGATCGGTACTACCGACGAGTTCGTATGATGGGGCGACACTTCGAGACCAATCCTGCGCTCAGCAACGCCCTTGAACGCTTGCTTTTGGCCAGCGACCAGTGGTTAGCGAAGCCGGCCGAACGCTATGCAGTTGGGCAACAGGTGCTCGAACTCATCGAGTCTGTGCTGGCCCTTCTCTGACTTACCGATGGTTCTTGCGACCGTCCGGCGACGCGAGGCCGCCTTTGGCAAAGCCCTCATTGAATGAGAACCCTGGGGGAACGCTCCCGGCATGAATCCGGCACGTTGAGGTAGCAATCCGGTGGCAATTTGCTATTTCGTTAGCAGTTGCGCATTACTAAGTGTCTGAAATTCCAAGCCGGAAGGGTGGCCGAGTGGTTTAAGGCACCGGTCTTGAAATGCTCTTTTGATGATCCGTGTTTATCCGTCTCTTTCATCTTTTATCGTTGTTTGTTGCGCTTCCCAACGATCAACGTCCCTCGCCATCCCGTCTAATCCCGATCTACCCTAAATAATTGGGTGCCAATTTGGGTGCCAAATCTTTGGTCGAGTTGTCGTACGCCCTCCCTCGCCGCTTCCCGCTGGCGGTCAGTCGGAAGAACAGCCGGTTTGCTTCGTAGTGCAAGACCACAATCGGCAGCAGCTTGCTTATGTTTATTTCGAGGGCGAGTCCGGACGACGTTCCGCTGCGAAGCTGCTCGACCGCGATGAGGCGGGCGGATTACGGTCAAGATGAGTCCCCGCGCGTTCCCGTCCAGGCACATTTTTTTAACTTTCAGCGATTTACAATGAAATATTCCCGCTCGGGAACAGGTGTCGGTATGAGCGAAAACTCAATTGAACGCGGAGCTGCGAAGATAGCGCTCGCATTCGGATCGACAATCCGACGCCGGCGAAAGGCGCTGAATATGCGTCAAAATGAACTTGCACTTGCGACTGGTGTCGGTCGGAGGTTTCTGATCGATCTGGAGGCTGGCAAGCCAACTTGCCAACTCGGACGTAGCCTTCTCGTGGCTGATGTCCTGGGGCTTAGGGTGACCGACTTTTTGGCCTCCGAGAGCCTGTTGTTATCTGCGCCTACAGCGGGTCAGGGACTGCCCAACCTTCCCGATGTGGTGGAGGAGCCGGATGGCCAGTCTACCCGTATACTTTGAGCAACGGCTCATCGGCACAATTCATGTCGATAGGAGTGGTCCAAGCTTCACCTATGCTTCCGGCTGGGTCGGCTTGAGTGGCGCGTTTCCGATCTCACTCACGATGCCGTTAAAATCGGAGCCCTTTGCTGCCGATACCTTTCTGCCCTGGGCAGCAAATCTCCTGCCAGAAAGCGAACAGCTGCGAACTCTCGGGCAACTTCTTGGGATGGCACGGAGCGATGTTATTGGTCTCCTATCCGCGATCGGCGGTGACACCGCCGGCGCTTTCTCTTTCGGCCAACCCGGCAGAGCCTCCTCGGTCCAATGGCGGCCGGTAGAAGAACTTGAGCGGATGATAGAGAACTTGCCGAATAAGCCGTTCCTCGTCGGCGAAGAAGGTGTCTCGATGTCGCTTGCTGGTGTGCAGTCGAAGATTGCTGTCGCCGTCGACGATGAGGATCGCATCTTTATCCCAATGAACGGCTCCCCATCGACACACATTCTCAAGCCCGACTCGCCACGTCTGCCCGGTGGCGTTCAGAACGAGGCGTTCTGCCTGACGTTGGCAAAACGTATGAGAATTCCGACGCCCAAGGTTACAACCGGCCAAACTGGCAAGCGAACCTATTTACTCGTGAAGCGATATGACCGAACTGACGCGGGCGGCCGTTGTCGTCGTTTGCATCAGGAGGATTATTGCCAGGCCCTCGGCAAGCCGCCATCCGCCAAGTACGAATCAAACCAGACCGGAATTCGTGGGCCGACCCTGAAGGACATGTTCGATATAACCCGGCGACACATGCCCCCGACCGAAATCGTCCGTTTGCTAGACATGGTTATACTCAATGTGCTCGCGTGCAATAGCGATGCACATGCCAAGAACTACTCAATCATGATCCGCGCCGGCAGTGCGTCGCTGGCGCCGATGTATGATATTATGTGCGGCGAGGTTTGGGAGAACGTCACGAAAAATCTGGCGCAGAAAATTGCTGGTATGACTCGAGGCGATCATCTCAGCAGGACGCGCTGGCAGCAGTTTGCTCGCGAGTGCGGCCTCAATCCCAAACAAGTTATTGATCGTATCGATGCATTGGCGAAATCAGCTATTGCCGAAGCCGAGCTGGCTGCATCAGAAGTGGCCGCGATGCCAGCAGGCGATCACGAGGTCCTGGGCCAGGCGCGACAAGCAGTCGAACGACGGGCTCGTCAACTCCTCACACAATTACAAGACTTCGACGACAAGCCGGCTATTAATGTCACGGATGAGGAAGCCGGGCGCACCAAGTCAGAGGCTGTCATGCCCTAAACCCAGCGATTGTGGTCGGCAATTCCGGTGGCAATTTTTTCCATCGAGATACTGAACGCCCTCCCCTCGCCGCTTCCCACCGCCGTGGACCGACGCGGAATTGGATGTCCGCGTTATCGTGCCTTCCACCTGCGTGGTTGACATCCACCCCGGCAAAACCATGGTGGCATGCTCGCTCTGTCTGATCGCAGCTTCGGGCCGTGTGGGCGGCCGTCGACTGCTTACCGGTAGAGAAGCGCGGCATCTTCCTCGGGCGCCTCTTCGCTCAGTTGCAGTTCCGCGGCTGCCGCTTCACCACTGCCGATCTTGACGACGTGGTGCGTTTGGCGCTGAAGGGCCCGATCCAAAAATCCGCAGCCTGATGGATGCTCGCCGTTTCCCGCCGCCCTGGCCTCGAAGGATATTGGCGTGGCGTTCAAGGACTTCTGTTGGTACGGCGACCTTTTTCAGCGTGAGCCGATCTTAATTTTCGGAATATTCGGGGCGGATTTTTCGATTTTCTTCGGAGTTTTTCCGGTGTCAGTATTATTTTTCCTCAATTATTTTGTTTAGACGGGTTTATTAATTTCCCAATTACCGATTTTCCCCAAGCCGAAATGTTTCAGCCCGCCTTCGGCAACCAAGCCGCTTTAAAAATTCGTGGCCGCGCGCCGGAGCATTTATTTCCTATTCGTTCCTACGCCTGTGCCCGCGCCGCAGATGCTGTTAAGTCTAAGTCTCTGATATTTAGCCAAAATGGTGGTCTCGTCGGCTTTGAGCAGGGAAAAATCAGCGCGGACAATTTTTCTATTCCCTTCTATGCTCGCCGGCCCATGTCGGCCTCATGTTTCTGCGTGTAAATGGATTATCGGGCACGATTGCTAGATTTCGCCCGCTCAAGATTGATTCGACGGAATATATTTGCTTGCGACGGTTAATGCTAAAATTGCCAAGGAATTTCGATTATTTTGGGGACGAAAAACGGAGCATTAGATGGCGCGCTATGCGGGGGGCGGAACGACCACTGTCGAGAGCTGCCGATGCATCGATGTGCTGGACTGGCACAGGCGTGGCTGTCTTCGATCGCCGCGGCGGTTCTCATGGGCCTGGAAGCAGGATGGAAAGCGGGTGGCGTCGATCAATGTCGAGACGGAACGACAACGCGTAACCTTGAAATACCGAAGTCGCCCGTACGGTGGCGACTGGGCTGATGCGAAGCAGCAATTCCCTGTTGCGTGGACGCCGTGTCGATTTGGTGGCGATAGGCCATGGTTCATCTGTTCGGTATACGCGAACGGTACTTATTGCGGCCGCCAAGTCACTAAGCTCTACCATGCCGGCCGTTTGTTCGCCTGCCGTCATTGTTCTCGGCTTGCCTACGCAAGCCAGCAGGAGTCAGCCCATTTTCGTGGTTTGTGGAAGGCACAGAAAATCCGGATGCGATTGGGTGGGAGCGCTAATATGCTCGAGGATTTCCCGGAAAAGCCAAAAGGCATGCATTGGCGGACGTACGAACGCTTGCGCCGCGTTCATGATGCAGCGCAAGGGCGTTCTATTATCGGGCTGACGGACTTTGCGAATCGACTGAGCAAGAGAGTGGCGTGACGCTTCACTGTTTCGTCCTGACGGGCCGGAATTATTAAACAGCTAAAAGATAATGGGGCGTTAGGTCGTGTCTGAGGGGTTGTCTGCGTCGATGCGCTGGAAAAAGTTCCTCAGATGGCAATGTGCCGAAGGTATGGGAAGCCGCCGACACCGATCTCAGTAAATGTATTCCAGATTTGTTCTAGCACTGCATTCGGCTTAGCGAGCCCGCCGGCGAGTCTGAAGCCGCCCCGGCCTCGACCATTACCGGGAGGGCGAAACGAATCCACGGCCATCTCTGAGTCATTGCGCGCGGTCGAGTGCGCCCTGGGCAAAAAACCCGGCGCTCTGTCAGTCTCAGAGTTGTCTCACGCGCCCGTGCGAGTGGATGAGGGCCGACTCGCTGATTCCTAGACTGATGGTATTGAATTGCTAAGTCTCTGTGGCGACTCGCAATCGTATTGCGGCACTGTGCCGACTCTCGATCTGGGAAGAGTATGGGAAGAATCTCGGGCGGTGTATTCCAGATTTGTTCACGCGCGATTCGAGCGCGCGTTGCAGGCGATCTCAGGACTGGGTCCGGTACATACGGCCGGGGGACCGCTAATAAAATGTGGGTGTCGCGGAATTTCTTCTTCTCTCCGGCAATTCTCCAATAAAATTCGGAAAATTAGTCGCCCAGCCAAAAAATTTCGCAAAAAAATTTCCAGTCCTGCGTTCTCAATTTGTTATTGCCTGGGCTCATGAAATTTGGCCCACGGCGCTCAAGGAGCGGGCATTTCGTCGAGCTCGGCCGATGTCCGCTTTACCCCCGAAAGCGGACATCGCTGAGCACGGTCGCCATGTCCGCTTTGTGCCAAAAGCGGACATGCGCCGCTTCATCCGATCATCTCGTCGCGGCCAAAATCGGCAGGCCGATGCGGAAAATTGAGCCACGCGGTTTGGCTGACGATGCCGTAAGCTCTCCGGAATGTCGGACGATGATCATCCGGCAAAGTGCAAGCCCCAATCCCATCCCCTGGGATTTCGTGGTAACGAACGCATCAAAGATGTTTTCCGCCTGATCTGGGTCGATCCCGGGGCCCGAATCCTCCACCGCCACCATGATTTTATCGCCACCGGAGTCGCTGCTGACTTGCAAAACCCGATGATCATTTTTGTCTGTCTGCATTGCTTCAATTGCGTTGCGGACCAGGTTCAGGAGGACTTCCTCTAACTGGCCTTTGTGACCGGTAACTTTCGGCAAATCCTCCGATAGCCGGACGCTGGTTGTGATCCCGTGATTGTCCAGATCTCCCTGAAACAGTCGATGGCACGTGTCGGATCAACTCGTTCACATCGATGGGCTCGTACCCTACATCGCCTTTCCCGAACAGGGCTCGGATGTTGTCGAAAACCTGGTTCGCTCGGTGGCTATCGCTGATCATCCAGTCAAGGGATAACCGTATTTCCTCGACGTTGGGTGGCACATGTCCGAGAAACCGCAGGGCCGCGCCGCCGTGCGTTGCGATGCTCGCAAGAGGTTGCCTCACCTCATGGGCAATCGATGCTGCCATCGCTTCGAGGTTCATGAGCTTGTTGTTTCGTTCACGCTGCAGCTCCGCGACCGATCGGCCGAGTTGGTCTGTGCGTTGACGCAGCTCGGCGATCAATCGCGTATTTTCAATAGCGATGACGGCCTGATCGGCGAAGGTGGTGGCGAGTTCGATCTCCTTCGTCGTGAAGGAATAGACGCGCGTTCGGGCAGCAACAAAAATGCCTATCAGCGCGTCATCGCGGAGGAGCGGAATGCCGAGTGAAGTGCGCGCGCCGGAGATCTTCGGTGCGCTGTGCGTGTATTTCGGATCCCGCAATACGTCCGTGAGGTGGATAACTCGACGCTCTAACGCCACTCGCCCGGCGAGGGTGCCAGCACCAGGCGCAAATGGATTGCCGAGAAAGAATTCTTTTGCTTCATGGGAAAGCCCTCGCGCCGCAACCAGGCGATATACGTCATCACGCCGGCGGAACATAAGCGCGTGATCGGCGTGACAAAGTCGCGCCACGGTCTCCACCAACATATCGAGAACCTGTTCAAGGTGGACCGATGAGCGGCTGATGACCTTGAGCACATCGGCCGTGGCCCGTTGCTGCTGGAGCGCCTCGTCCCGCTCGCGGGTAAGCCGGGCGACCTTTGTTTCCTCACGGGTAGTCGACGAATTGCGAGGGTTTACAGCCTTTGTGGCAATGCGGCTCTTGCGCGCTCCCGTCTTGCGACGTTGCGCTTTTGCCGGTTCGCCACTCGCTCTGGAGTGCCCTCGCATTAGCACCTCGCAACTTGCCTAGCACATTCGAAGGGTCTTCCCCACGGTCGGATCAACGTCGCCTTCGGGTCAATAACGGGCATTGAGACGTTCGAGCCAGGTCTGCTTTACCCCCAAAAGCGGACATCACCGCAGTGCAAACAAATGTCCGCTTTGTGCCAAAAGCAGACATTGGTTCACTATTCGAACACCTCGTCGACACCTCAGCGAGGTCGGTGCGGTAGCTCATCAGCCCGCCGACCAGACTGCCTCCAAGCCGCCCCAGCGCGCGCCCGCGCAACTGTCCTCAGTCACTTGCCCGACCTCACTACAATGTGACGTTTTGGCGATTGCTATGATTATATGCATAGGCAAAATGCGTCTGCCGAATGGATGTCGGCAATTCACGCGCGAATTGGCGGAATGATCCTATCCCGCAGCACGCCAATGAAAGCCGGCCGTCCGCTGTGGCTTCGGCCTGCGACTTTCGACAACGTGACATGAGGGATACGGCGACCGCGCCAAACAGCTCAATGTATCCAGTAACACGTCAAGCCAAGCTTAGGAGTGCAGCACAATCACTTAGCCGCTTAAAACAGAGAGGTGTCCGATGAAATCGGGAGGAAATAACCACAAACGTTCCCTCACGCGACGAGATTTCCTTACGACGTCCAGCTTAACTGTCGGGGCTGCCGGTTTGGCGCCCGTGATGTCAGCACCGTTCGTCTCACGCGCATTGGCCGACAACAAGTCGCTGTCGATCGTGCAATGGAGCCACTTCGTTCCCGCATACGACACGTGGTTCGATAAATTCGCCAAGGACTGGGGCGAGAAAAACAAGATCGCGGTCACGGTCGACCACATCCCGGTGCAGAACGTTCCTGCACGCGCGGCCGCAGAGGCGTCGGCTGAGTCGGGGCACGACCTTTTCGGGTTTAACGGCTCCGGCGGCGCGCATCTCTACCGCAAGTTTTTTATCGACGTCTCCGATCTCGTGAAGCAGACCGAGAAAAAGTACGGCAAAGTCACCATCATCGGCAAGCAGCTCGGCTACAACGCGGACGACGGCACCTGGTCGGCCTTCCCCGATTTCTACATTAACTTCCCGGGCATGTATCAAAAAAGCCTGTGGGACGAGATCGGGATGAAACCCGATACGTGGGATAACCTGCGCATCGGCGGCGCGAAGCTGAAGGCGAAGGGCCATCCGGTCGGCGTCTCGCTCGGCCACAGCAACGACCCGAGCCTGACATGGCGCGGCCTGTTGTGGAGCTACGGCGCTTCCGAACAGGACGAGGCCGGCAAGAAAATCGTGCTTGACAGCAAGCAGGCGGTCGAAGCGGTCAAATACGTCGCCGCCCTCTACAAGGAGACGATGACATCGGATGTGCTGTCCTGGAACGATGCGAGCAACAACCAGTACATCGACTCAGGCGTCGGCTCGTACATCGTCAACCCGATCTCGGCCTATCGGACGGCGCAGACGCTCAACAAGACACTAGCCGATGACATCTTCGTCATGGAGCCGCCGAAGGGCCCGGCTAAACAGATCATGGGTGCTGCTTCCGAATTCTATGGCATCTGGAAATTCGCCAAGAATAAAGAAACGGCGATCGAATTCCTCAAATACTACATCGACAACTGGCCGGAAGCCTTCAAGGCAAGCGAGGGGTACAATAATCCATGCTTCGCCAATCTTGTGCCCAAGCCGATGCCGATCCTGTCGAACGATCCGACCTCGACCCCGCACGATAAGCTTGCAATCCTGCAGGACTCGGACAAGTGGTCCGCCATCCCGGGCTACCCGGGACCCGCCACGCCCGCGATGGACGAGATCTACTACGCCTTCATCCTCAACGACATGATGGCGAAGACGGCGACGGATCAATTGAGCGCCGAGGATTCGGTCAAGTGGGCCGCGCAGCAATGCGAGATCATCATGAAGAAATGGGCCGGTCACGCCTGAACGAGTAATCCCGGACCGCGCGCATTGATGCGCGATCCGGGCATTCGCTCTCGGTTCTCGGTTAAAGAGATTATGCGCAGGTCGCGCTCCGCCATGGGGGAAGGGCGGCGCGAGGCGTGATTGTTGAGTATGTGGGAGGTTCAATGGCTGCGGTATCGACGAGAAACATCGTCAAGAAATTTGGCGAGGTACCCGCCGTCAACGGCATCAGCTTGGAGGTGCCGAACGGCCAGTTCATGGTTTTGCTCGGCCCTTCTGGCTGCGGCAAGACAACCTTTCTGCGCATCATTTGCGGGCTCGAACAGCAGACCAGCGGCGACCTTCTGATCGGCGGTGATATCGTCAACGATATTCCACCGCGCGCCCGCGGCGTGGCGATGATGTTCCAGAGCTATGGCCTCTACCCGCACTTTTCGGTGCGCCACAACATCGCGTTTCCGCTGCGCACCCAGCGCGTGCCGAGTGCCGAGATCGCCAAGAAGGTGGCGTGGGCTTCGCAACTGCTCGGCATCGACCATTTGCTCGATCGGCGACCGCGTCAGCTTTCGGGCGGCGAGCGTCAGCGGGTTGCGCTCGCACGCGCGCTGGTGCGCGAGCCGACCGCGCTCTTACTCGACGAGCCGCTTTCGAATCTCGACGCCAAATTGCGCACCTCGGCCCGCCAGGAGATCAAGCAGTTCCAGCAGCGGGTGGGCGTCACCACCATCTACGTGACCCACGATCAGGTCGAGGCCATGGGCATGGGCGACCGCATCGCAGTCATTGATCGCGGTCAGGTGCGCCAGGTGGGAACGCCGTCGGAAATCTATGACGACCCCGCCGATCGTTTCGTCGCTACTTTCGTCGGCGCCCCGCCGATGAATATCGTCGCGCGCAATGGCGGTTATCTCGGATTCCGGCCGGAGAATTTCCTACCCAAGGACATGATCAAGGACGCGGCTTTCACAGAATTCAAGTTCCGCGTTGACCGTTCCGAGTATCTCGGCTCCGAGCGGATTGTTTACGGCGCGCTGGATGGCTTCGATCCGAAGCAGGTGATCACGGCAAAGCTTCCTCCGGCTCACGTCGCCGACGAATGGATCCGGCCCGGCGAGTGGCATCCCTTCGCCGTGCGCAACAGTGCGCTGCGCCATTTCGACAATGATGGCAAGCGGACGAGTGGCCACTAGAGGGCATTTTCGCCAATGGTCGCAATCGCTGATTCAGTCCCCAAGCCGACCGCGCGCTTCCGGTTCGTCCTCGACCGGCGCGACGTGTTCGGCTCGATCTTGATTGCTCCGGCGATCCTCTACGTGCTGTTGCTGGTCGGAGTACCGTTCCTGATGGCGGTGTATTACTCGCTCAGCGCCTACACGATCTACGATCCCTCGTGGCGCTTCGTCGGCCTGTCGAATTTCGTGGATGTCGTCGAAAATCCCGTGTTCCGGCAGACGCTTTACAACACCTTTATCTTCACCTTCGGGTCGCAGATCCTCGGCCTCATCCTCGGTAAGTTCGGTGCGCTGTTGCTGCTGCGCCCGTTCCCCGGGCGCAAGATCGTCAGAGCGCTCGTGATATTGCCGTGGGCGGTGCCAATCGCGCTCGCCACGGTTGCCTGGGAGTGGATGTTCGATTCGCTTTACAGCGTGATCAATTGGACGCTGATCGCGCTTGGCATCGTCACCCGTTCGGACGCGCCAAACTGGCTCGGCACGCCGCACCTGGCAATGCTGTCGGTGATCGTGGTCAATGCCTGGCGTTTTTTCCCGTTTGCGATCGTCATCTTCCTCGCCGGCATCACCGCGGTCCCACAGGACGTGCTCGACGCGGCGACCATCGATGGTGCCGGTTTCTGGCGGCGCAATTACCAGATTATCATGCCGATGATTCTGCCGATCGTGGCCATCGGTCTCGTTTTCGGCATCGTGTTTACCTTTACCGATCTTTCCATAGTCTTTCTCATGACCATGGGCGGTCCAGTGGGCGCGACCTCAGTCCTGGGCTTCGCGGGCTTCCAGACCGGCATCAATTCCGGCGATGTGTCACACGGCGCTGCCGTTTCGCTGTTCATGTTACCGGTACTGCTCGTCGTGGTGGTGGCGATGTTGCGTTTCATCCGCCGGCGGGAGATCTGACATGACGCGCGCCACTGTCGCAAAAGCCCTGCAAGAGACCTCATTCTATGGCGCGGTTGCATTTTTCTTGGTGCTTGCGGCCTTTCCATTTTATTGGATGGTGATCACCTCGTTCAAATCGAACGCCGACCTCTACAGTGTCACTCACGTTCCGTTCTGGTTTAACGACCCGCCCACCCTAGAGCATTTCCGCTATCTCTTCGACCAAACATTGTTCACCACTTGGCTGTTGAACTCCTTGATCATTGGCCTTTGCGTTACAGCGATCACCCTCGTCACCGCGCTGCCGGGCGCCTACTGCCTCGCTCGCATGGCAGGCCGCAACGGCGAGGCCCTGGGGATCGGCATCTTTCTCACCTACCTCGTGCCGCCGACGCTCCTGTTCCTGCCACTGTCGCGGGTGATCGCTGGGATGGGGTTGCAGAACTCGATGTGGTCGCTGGTCGTCGTTTATCCGACCTTCACTATCCCGTTCTGCACTTGGCTGCTGATGGGATTCTTCAAGGCGTTGCCGGTCGAGATCGAAGAGGCAGCGATCGTCGACGGCTGCAGCTTGTTCGGCGCTTTCATCAAGATGGCCATCCCGCTGTCGCTGCCGGGGATTCTGACCGTCGTGATCTTCACCTTTACGCTGACCTTGCAGGAATTCGTCTACGCGCTGACTTTCATATCCGCGTCCGATCAAAAGCCAATCACGCTTGGCGTGGCGACCGATCTCATCCGCGGTGACATCTTTTACTGGGGCGAGATCATGGCCGGCGCCTTGATCGCCAGCATCCCGGTGGCGATCGCCTACAATTTGTTTCTCGACCGGTTCATCAGCGGGATAACTGGAGGCGCGGTCAAGTAGGCGGAACTTGCGGACGCGCGCCAAACCATTTCGTTGGCGATCCACCGCGTCACCGATCGCCAAACGGGCGACCAGCCAAGCTTGGCCGCAATTTTGCCGCGCACGCGACTGTTCGAGCCGAGCGAGAGAATCCTACAAACAGCAGCTCGCCTATGTTTGTAATGAGAACGAGAACGGTCGCCGCTCGAATGAGAGCGGCCATCACCAATTTGCTTCGGAATAAGGGGTATGATGGGTCCGATTCCCGCGCGAACGAAAATAGACTGTATGTTCAGATTGATGTCCGCAGGCTTCGCAGGACCACACGTTTCGAGCACAATGATCGGAACGATGCTCAGACCAGATCATGCCCGCGAAAGCGGGAATGAGCTCTGCACCGCACTGAGGACACTTACTGACCAATGATCTATTCATACATGTTTCCTTTACGCCCCAACCCCCTTTTTTAAATTTTTGGATGGCTACGCGCTGTGACGCGCGTCACACCAAAAACCTAGAGGTAATGGCGGAGATGAAGCTTCAGCTAGCGGCAGGCAAAGTTGGTCAGCAAGGATGAGGCGCGGCGGATCGCGGTCAGTTATCGCGAAGTTGCCGGAGCTGTTGCGCAATTTGTTTTGCTCCACCGTGGCAAAGGCATCATCCATGTGAACGTAAGCGCTTGCATGAAGAATCTACTGATCGCTCGATTGCTCCCGCCGGTTCCTGCACTTCTGTTTCTTCTGCGACACCCGGTGTATCCTCCCGGTTCAACAGCATCCCGATTAGGTTTCTTTGGCGATTGTTCCGGCCATGCGGTGTCCACGATGCCAGGCTACGAACCCCGTGGGGGCGAGGTTCTGCGAGGAGTGCGGCGCACGGCTCGCCCGGATCTGTCCGCACTGCCGAGCCGAGGTGTCCAGCGGGAAGCGCTTCTGTTGGTCGTGCGGCGTGCAGCTCGCCGACCCTGACACGGACCGAGTTCCGCCCCCCGTTGCCTATACCCCCGAGCATCTGGCGGAGCGCATCCTAACGTCGAAGGCCGCGCTTGAGGGCGAGCGGAAGAAGATCACGGTCCTCTTCGCCGACACAAAGGCTTCGATGGAGCTGCTGGCGGATCGCGATCCCGAGGAGGCCCGGAAGCTCCTGGACCCAGTCCTCGAGCAAATGATGGAGTCGGTCCATCGCTACGAGGGCACGGTCAACCAGCTGGCGGGGGACGGGATCATGGCGCTCTTCGGGGCGCCACTAGCCCACGAGGATCACGCGGTGCGGGCCTGCTACGCCGCCCTGGACATGCAAGCCGCGATAGGCCGCTACGCTGAGCAGGTGCGACATACGCACGGCGTCGAATTGCAGATCCGCGTGGGGCTAAGTTCGGGTGAGGTCGTGGTCCGGACCATCCGCAGCGACCTGCGCATGGACTACACCGCCGTAGGCCAGACGGCGCATTTGGCCGCGCGGATGGAACAACTCGCCACGCCTGGCACTGTCCGTCTCACCGTGGACACACTGCGTCTTGCGGAGGGTTATTTCGAGGTGAGGTCCCTTGGCCTGGCGCCGGTGAAGGGGCTGGACCAGCCCATTGATATCTATGAGTTGATCGGCGCGCGCCCCCGCAGGTCTCGGTTCCACACCGCCGCGGCGCGAGGACTCACCGAATTCGTCGGGCGGGAGAATGAGCTTGAGGCCCTCAGCCAGGCGCTCGCACGTGCCGCAGCTGGCCGTGGGCAAATCATCGCCATAGTGGGGGAAGCCGGCGTAGGCAAGTCTCGCCTAATCTGGGAAGTCACCCACTCGCATCGCGTGCAAGGTTGGCTCGTTCTCCAGGCCGGTTCGGTCTCCTATGGCAAGGCGACGAGCTACCTGCCAGTGGTCGATCTCCTCAAGGGTTACTTCTGTATCGAAGACCATGACGAGCTGCGGACCGCGCGTCAGAAGCTAACGGGGAAACTTTTGACGCTGGATCGCGCGCTAGAAAGCGACTTACCTGCGCTCCTTTCGCTTCTCGACGTGCCGACCGATGACTTGCAGTGGTCGACACTCGATCCGCCCCAGCGGCGCCGGCGCACTTTGGACTCAGTCAAACGCCTCCTGCTCCGGGAAAGCCAAGTCCAGCCACTGCTGGTCGTCTTAGAGGACCTGCACTGGATCGACTCCGAGACCCAGTCCGTCCTCGATGAGCTGGTTGAGAGCCTCCCGACCGCACGGCTCCTGTTACTTGTTAACTACCGGCCGGAGTATCAGCATGCTTGGAGGACCCGTGCGTACTACGAGCAGGTCTTGCTAGATCCCCTACCCGCCGAAGGTGCCGAACAGTTGCTCACCACGTTGCTGGGATCCAATGCCGGCCTCGAGCCGCTCACGCACATGCTCATCGCGCGGACCGAGGGCAACCCGTTCTTCCTGGAAGAGAGCGTTCGAACACTCGTTGAGGGGGGAGCCCTCACCGGTGACCATGGCGCCTACCAGCTGGCACGTCCCTTACACGCCATTCAGGTCCCCGCGACGGTCCAGGACGTGATCGCCACCCGTATCGACCGGCTCTGCGCCACGGATAAGACGCTCCTGCAGACGGCTTCGGTACTCGGGAAAGATGTGCCGCTTGGCTTGCTACAAGCTATTGCCGAGATCGTCGACGACGAGTTACGCGCCGCGATCGGGCGTCTCCGGGCCGCGGAATTCCTGTACGAGGTCGAGTTCTTTCCGGATATTGAGTACACCTTCAAGCACTCGCTGACCCACCAAGTGGCTTACGGCAGCCTGCTCCAGGACAGGCGGCGCGCCCTTCACGTGCGAATCGTGGAGGCCATCGAGCGAATGTATCCGGACCGGGCGGCCGAGCACATCGACCGGCTGGCCCAACATGCGTATCTGGGAGAGGAATGGGCGAAGGCGGTCACCTACCTTCAGCAAGCCGGTGCTAAGGCCCTCGCCCGCTCGGTCCACGGGGAAGCTGTGAGGCGCTTCGAGCAAGCGCTGACGGCGTTGACCCACCTACCCGAGACTCGCGAGACCCTTGAGCAGGCCATCGATCTTCGCTTTGACCTTCGAAACGCTCTGCTCCCGCAGGTGGAATGGGGAAGGATCGAAGGGTATCTCCGTGAAGCTGAAACCCTCGCCAGGAAGCTCAACGATTGGCGCCGACTGGCATCGGTGTCAGGTTACATGAGCGGTCTTCACCTGAACATCGGTGGCCGCGCGAGCGAAGTGCGCGCGTTCGCCGATGAGGTCGAGGCCATCGGCGCGTCTCTCGGCGATGTCCCGCTCCAGATTGCTGGCGAGTATTACCACGTCTGGCTTGGCGCTCTCTCGGGTGACTACCGCGGAACCGAACGCCGCTGCCGGACCTTAATCAACTCGCTGTCCGGCGATCTGTCTGGCAATCGCTTTGGCCTCGTGGCGTATCCGGCGGTTGTGGCACGCGCTTTCCTAGCGCGCGCCCTCGCCGAGCTTGGAGACTTCGAGGAGGGACGCCATCACGGAGATGAGGCTGTCCGTCTTGCTGAATCGCTCGATCACCCCTTCAGCCTAATTTGGGCCTGTTTGAACCTGGGCCGCCTTGAAAGCCTGTGCGGAGAATTCATCCGGGCCATCATGCTGCTTGAGCGTGCGGTCGCTCTCTCAGACGAATGGAACATCGCCTACTTGACTCCGATCGCGCTGACCGCTCTAGGGCAGGTCTACGCGCGGTCGGGACGCGTCGAGGAAGGCGTCTCCCGGCTGCAGCAAGGCTTGGCCGGCTATGCGTCCGCCGGAATCGGATATCTGCGCTCGCTCAGGATGGTGCAGCTCGGCGAGGCACACTTCCTCGCGGGTCGGGTGGAGGAAGCATGGGACTGTGGCACCCGTGCCGTAGTGCTCGCCGGCGAGCGCGAGGAACGCGGTCACGAGGCTTGGGCTCATTGGCTTCTCGGCGAGGTGGTGTCAAATCGCGACTGCCCGGACATGGCGGCGGCCGAAACGCACTACGCGACTTCCACGGCTTTGGCCTCGGAGCTCGGCATGCGCCCGCTCGTCGCTCACTGCCACTTCAGCCTTGGCACGCTCTACCGGCGAACAGGCGATCGGCGGGCGACGGAGCATCTCACGACGGCGATGAGCCTCTTCAATGAGATGGGCATGCGTTTCTGGTTCGAGAAAGCCGAGGCCGAGATGCATGCGCTGGAGGGTGCCGGTGTCCCGGGCAACCATGCGCGTGAGCAAGGTCAACGTCGGCCGGCCACACTGCATTGAGACGTCACACTGCCTCACCAAGTCAGGCGAAGGGCGTAGCAGTCAGAACGCATTGGATCCGCTGATGTCCGCTTTACCCCCAAAAGCGGACATCACTAAGCGCGATCAGAATGTCTGCTTTGTGCCAAAAGCGGACGTGAGCAAGTGCAGCAAAAATCCGCTATGGAGCGGCAAGTCGTAGCCTCACCGCACGATGGTGTCAGTTACGACACACTTCCGGTCGATCTCGCCACGGGCAAGACGCTGATTGAGAGTGTCAAGCGCTGCGGAGCGTCGCCTCGGCTGAACCGCCAACCTGGGTTTCTGTGCGCATTTGCCGTGCGCCCAAGCCACGCGAGCAAAGCCAAAACCCAGAACCGCTTGCGGAGCGGATCAAG
>Ga0310916_10000938_pt1 | contig 16763 bp, 23 predicted proteins | sample GREbulkMGLF176_FD_203444 | JGI IMG/M metagenome (GOLD analysis project Ga0310916, IMG submission 203444) | Lab enrichment of tropical soil microbial communities from Luquillo Experimental Forest, Puerto Rico - GRE.bulkMG.LF176 | ecosystem: Environmental > Terrestrial > Soil > Tropical forest >...
CAAGCTTGCGAAGCAAACAGCTGCTTGCCATCGGGGTTATCACTAAAAGGCGTTTTCTTAAAGCCGAAGAAGTTTTCCCACATACGTCATCCTCCCTCCTCGCCTGATCTTTTTTTCTGCTGCAACAACTCGACGAAGTTGATGCCGGTCGGTTCGGGAGCGGGGGAGGGCGCGCGTTGAGAGGAAGGGAGTTTTGCATTGACTACCGCATCGACGAACCGCGCCAAGCCTTGCGGTTGCCCCTGAAAGTAGATTTCCACCTGGGACAGATCGAGAGGATCGAAACGAACTTCGATGGTCTGTCCCGCTAAAAGGGACGGCGCCTCGTAGAAATAGCCATGCAGCAGGAACGTGGAGTCGCGGCGCACAACCCGATGCAGACGATAAAAGAACAGGCGGCGCAGATCGGTGGAGGGCGGGAGTTGGCGGATCCGTTCCATGTCTCGCTGCCAGCGCAGCAGTGGCGTAGTTCCCAACCCGCTGTGTTCGGAGCAGTGATAGACCTGCTCGATCCAGGCCCACAGGCGCTCGTTTAGCTCCGGCAATGTAAATGTTCGTTGAGGATCGAGGTTGGCCAGAAATTGTTCTCGAACCGACCGGAAATACCTTTCAATTTTTCCTCGCCCTTCCGGCTGGTACGGTGGTGTGTGCACGACCAGCATGCCGATGGATGCCGCAATGCGCGCCAACTGCATGCTGCGAAAAACTTTGGCGTTATCGACGTAAAGACGAACGGGTACGCCGCGCGCGGCCACAGCTTGTCGCAAGCAATCGAGGAAAGCATCCAGTCCCTGCTGAGCATAAAACTCGGCATGCGGAATCAGCCGGCTAGCGTCGTCCAGGGTGGCATACAAGAAAGCTTGCATCCGTCCGCCGCCGGGGCGCTGAATGTAGGGTCCGAACAGCAGGTCCGATTGCCAAATCTGGTTGCTAAACTCCGCTTCGAACTTCTTGCGAGCTGTTGGAGTCAACAGTTGCCGCGCGGTGAGGCCGCGCTGCTTGAGAAAGCGGTACAGGGTGGAAGGGGAAACCGTACCGACGGTGGAAACCAGAGCCAGTTCTCGCAGCAGGGTGGTGCCGGTACGGTGCGGGTTTTCGCGCTTCAGTCGTTCGATCAGTTCAGCCAGCTGCGGCGTGAGGGCCCGCGACTGCCCGCGGTCGCGGCGGGGTTGCGGCGCCAAGGCGGCCAAACCACTACGGCGATAGCGCAACGCCCAATCGAGCAAGGTATCGACCGAAAGGGAGGTGCGTTGGGAATAAGGGATCTCATAGGTACGTGCAGCAATTTCCTCCGCACGTCGAGTGAGTTCTCCACGCGGAAGGCTCTCCAAAACTAAGGGGGCGACCAATGCATAACGAAAGAGGGCGATTTTTTCGGCTTTTGCGTCCATGGGAAAACCTCTCTGCGTCGCTCACCCTAGCCAGCGGAGAGTTTGCCGCCAAGACAAATGCTGTGTGTTCGCAACTCAGAAAGTGGGCAACGCGGCCGGGAAGCTGACACGGCGACCGTGAGGAATGAGAAAACGCGGCCAGCCCAGCAAGAGCATACGCAATCGGGCAAACAGGAAGCGATGCGCAGCAATCCAACCGATCGCTTCGAGCATGTGCAAGGCCCGGTTCAGAAAATCTGCCGCTGTCCTCACCGTCGTCAAGCTGGCCAAGGCGGTGCACAAAGCCACCGCTTGTTTTTGAAAACGGCGGATCCAGAACTGGCCCCGCTGATAGGGCATGTGCGGTTGAGAAGCCGCACCAGCCGCCCCTCGTAAACTCTGACCTTTGAGCAGACGAGCCACCAAAAACAGGCTGATTACGGAGAGACCAAAGCGCAGATACGGCAAGGCAAATTCTGGCAGCAGAGAAACCGTACGCTTACAGAGACGACACAGATAGCGGCGCACGCGGATCACGCCATCAAAGGCTACATCCACCAACGTGCGGCAGTAGAAACCATGCGCGATGAGAGGACACCGGGCTTGGCATTGCGGGCAGCTGTCCGGGCGATAAGGGCCTGGATCAGAAATTTCTTCTAGGTACTTCTGGATGGAACCGCGAAAGGGGTGTAGGATCTGCATGAGGGATCTCCCTCCGGGAGCGCTAACTCCCGAGATTCTTTCTGCCGGAGGGCTTCACCGCCCTCCGGGCTAAATCTCCGAAATCCTACAACCAACAGATCATCCGTTGCACCGAGTGGGAAGATACATGTATCCCTCCGCGATCCATTGGGACCACCACACTCGTGCCCGTAAATGTCCCGCAATCGCTTTCTCTCAGGCAGAACTTATTTTGAGAAAAGAAACTTCTGGCGGGGGAGAATAATGCTGGGCGTTACAGAATGGGCGGATGGAACCAAGACCTTGTGCACCAATCCGGTGTGCTTGGAGAAGGCGAGAGAGACGGGTTGACGCGCGCACATGAGATACTGAACCGCGAAAGGCTCGCGGAGTTTTTAATTCTTGAAATCGGATTCCAGCCAGCGCCGGGGGCTGAATCATTGGCCGAAAACTTTTTTGATCTTCGCAAGAAGCCCTGTTTTCTTTTTCAGCCACTGCTGCTTTTTGCCTGTTTTGGCGCGCTTTGCGACGCGCCGTTGATGTGCGTTCATCTCCTCCACGCCCCTCCCAAATTCAACTGTAGCGCCCTCGACCGGTGTCCCGATCTAAGTCTCCCGAAGGTCGTCGAAGCAAATGCTGGCTGCGATGGAAAGAACTACGAGAAGGCGTAGCGTGAGCCTCATACTCGTCCTCCGTTTGCTCGTACGGGGCCACATTCTACGCCCGTCCGATTCCTCCGATTTGAACAAATCACCGTTGGCCGCATAAACGTCACGGGGTCTCTTCGACTCAAAAACAGAACGTAATTCCCTTCCTTTCTTTTCCAAGTACTGACGAGATAGACTCCCGCAATGCGGATGAAAGAAGCTGCGGAGGGCCGTATGGATAGTCAGGCTTCGGAAATGAACGCCAGACTTGAAAAGCTGGAAAGAGAAAATCGCCGGATGAAGAAGATAGGATTCGTCACAGTCGTCTTCGCCTCGGTGCTCTTCATCAGCGGTCAAGCCAAGTCGAACAAAGTTGTCGAGGCGAATGCATTCCGGGTTGTGGATGCGACCGGAAAAGTTGTGGGAACGTTTGCGGCTAACGACGAGGGAAGAAGCTTTTTGATGCTCACGGACTCGACTGGGCGGCTCCTCGCTTCCCTTCAGGGGTCAACGCTCTCACTCGGAAGCGTAGATACCAACACATTGATTCGCCTCGTGTCTGTTCCGTCGTTCACGTCAGGGGGGCTACACATGGCTGGGTCGGCAGGAAAATTCGACGTTACACTTGATGAAGACAGCGGTGGTCCGAATATGACCATCGAAGATAACAAGGGTTATTCCAGTGTCCTCGGTAGGTCGGACCTCGTTCTCACCAAGAGGGGAAAGAAGGAGCAGACGCCAGCGGCCTCGGTCGTGCTCTTCAACAAAGACAAGAAGGTGCTGTGGTCGGCTCCTTAGTTGTTCGGCGGCGACGAGCCTCTTGAAACGGGTGCACCAATCTCCAACTCGTAGATGGGGCACAGTTTCGTGGTTGTGCCAGGGCGCGGTGTTAAGGGCATCAATACGCTTCCTTCCACACGATTGAGCAACAACCTGTCGACCTGGCAATCCTTGCCGGGCGGTAGGTCTGTGTCCCCGAATATGAATCGCCGAATCAGGTCATTTGTCGCTGCATTATAAAGGACGTCTTCCCGAATCGCCCGGATTTGAAAAGTGCTCCATTCCTCAATCCGATATAGGTCGATGTTGGTTTGCGAGCCGTCCAGCACCTTCTGATTGCGAGCAAGAATGCAAAGCTTGTAGTCCTTCAAGCAGCGCACTTCCGTAACCCACTCGAATGGTTTTTCATCCTTATCCGGAGCGACCCCACGATTGCCATACGCCGTGACTTGAGAGTCTGACCAACAGAAGGTCATCAGCTTGTCACAATTGGTGCCCTCTATCTTGCTGCCACGGATACTTGTTCTGTTGGTGTTGCGGCTCCGGTGATGCCAGCAGCGCAAACAGTGCAAATAGGAGTGCATAGATTCTCATATATGACCTCTGCGGGAAGTGCCCTTATCGTAGCTCATCTCTTGGGATATCACGGCTCGGACCAGCGCATCTTAACGAATTGTCACCGGGGAAAGGAAAGTTCTCGCTCTTCGGCAGGGAAATGTTGTATGTAGGTCGAAAGCCCCGGAGGGAGAACGACGATGAAAAAGAAGAACCCTGCCATCACCGCAGTGCTCAATTTCTTTTTGCCAGGTCTCGGTTTCACTTATCTTGGCAGTCCGTTTTTCATTGTGGTTGGAATTGCGTTCTTTGTCCTCATTGCCGCAGCCATTGTCATCGGCGCAGCGAGTCCAACAACACCTACCAGTAGTGCCGACATCGCCGCTGGCGTCGTCAGCATCCTCATAGATTTGATTTGGGCGGCTATCTCTTGGGAGGTCACGAATTTGTTTAATGCGGCTCAACCGAAGGCCGCACCCGCAGCGACCTAGCCGTAGGCGGCCCCATTAAGCCGAGGAATGCGGTCGTGGTATCCTCGCTTCAAATGGCTCGCCCTCAAAAGAAAGTGAACCAGCCAGGAATATTTCAATTTGGCCGGGCTGTTGAGCGACCACTTCGGGAACGCCCCTGTAATCTTTGATCAAGCCCGTCACGCACACCTTCTTGTTTCCATACTTGGATTCAGGGTCACCAAACTTTGCCCGGTCACTCCCCCAACGTTGGTGCTTGATTCGTCAACGGTGCTGGTTGTCGTAGTGGAGTCGCAAGGCAACGCAGAGACTACCGAAGTTCAGCAGCGGAGTAGGCTCGCCCAACGGCTTTACATCGAGTTTCTGGGCAAATGCAGACGCAGCGGAAGCCAAAGCGGTATTTGGTCTCCGATCATTAGGCTTGGTTGATATTTCCCGAACGGTAAACTATATGTGTGGGTAGGCCCCGGCCATATTCAGGAGTGAGCCAGTTTCCGCAAAGGAGTGTCCCATGTTCAAATGGTTGCCCCATTCAAAACGACTGCTTTGGCTATTCGTCTTTCTGGCGCTGCCGTGCATTGTGTTCGCGTTTTCCGGCCAAACTCAGAAAGACAGAGAAAAAGCCAGAGATACTGCGCTGAGGCCCAGCCATCACTCAGGACTCCCCGTGGTAGGGGAACTTGTGCGTCAACCGGAACCACCCGAAGAACATGCCCGCCGCCAATTAAAAGAACAATGGTATAGGCAAACCACTTCTCTGCGAGAGATCAAAGACCCCGGCCAGTTGGTAGACGGAGAGATGGAGACGGTCAACCTTCGCTTCATTGATACCATGGAGGTCAGAGAATCCACTGCACCACAATCCACTGCACCGCGAGGGCTTCCAGTGTGGCTGTCGGCAGTGGTGATTGGTTCTATTCTAAACGGCGAAGCCTTTGTCGATGAAGTTCGCACCGGTGTCTACACAGACTATAAAGTCAAAATAGTGCAAATCCTGAAGGACTCCACAGCAACCTTATACGTTGGCAGTCAGGTCGTGGCTTCGAGAGCAGAAGGAGCCGTCCATTTCCCCTCGGGTCACACAACGAATTATCTCATCGAAGGGATGGGCCTGCCGCAAGTTGGTTCTGAGTACGTTTTGTTCCTCTCGCCCATACCGAACACCCCCGAATACGAGATAGGTACCGGGTACGAACTGAAGAACGGACGAGTGTACGCGCTCGATGACGAGAATGGCAGTGCAAACAACATGGACCAGACTACCTTCATAAAACAAGTTCAGACATATATCGCGCAGCAGGGAGGGACAAAACCATGAAATGTTTGCGCTTTTTGTTGAGCATAGTCGCGGGAGCTTTCTTTTTGTGCGTTGCGACTCCTGCTTCGCTTGCACAATGTCACCAGCCGACAACGATAACGATAAGTTATACTTGGCCTCCCAATAATTTGGTGGCTGTTCACGAAGGCAGTGTGCCAACTGTTCCTCTGACCACAGCCATGAACAATTGGAATGCTGGCCTATATTCGACATTTGATTGCTATCCGTCTTTTGCCCTTGACAGTGGCACTGCAGGGCGAGACATATTTATGTCTTACGCTCCCCTTCCGCCCCCTCCCCAATGCCGTCCGGGTTTCATCTGTTTCACAAGAGGTGTAACGGACCTCCAAAATGCAAAATTTCTTAGTGGTCGCCTTTCCTCGGTGAACATCACAATCAACTCGGCTGTGAACGCCAATGATGTCGTAATGAAGCCTGATATTCCGGCGAATCGCCTCCTCGCTGGTCTTGAGGTCCGGCTTCAGGATTTCCAGAATCTCTCCCCACTGATATTTCTCCGGGTCGGCTCCGTGAATCACCGAATATGCGTTCGTGACCACTTCGACCACGTTCTGACAATCAGGACAGCGAACCCTGACCCTGGAATGACGCGTAAGGGATTTGAGCTTCTGGAAGTCGAAAGCGAATGAATCGACGCAATGCGGACAGTTGAAGAACGCAACCGTAATCGGCATGGAACACCTGCTAGATGAATTGGGCAAGAGGAAGGGGAAAACAATTATAGCAGCATCTTTCCGTGGTTGCCGATTCTGCTGACAAAGGAGCATACTTGCGCCATCGACGCAAGGTGGTAAATGTCACAGCAACCACGCCGATTCCCCGGCTCTGAATTCTGGACTGCCGTCTTCACCGGCGTCTTGGCTGCGAGCACAGTTGTTGCACTTATTGTGGCGTATCAACAGCTTAAAGAGTTCCACGCAGAATCGCAGATACAACATCTCCTTGCCTTGGAACAACAATTCGACCAAGAGCCAATGCTCACTTATCGCCGGGGGCTCGCGGAGAAACGGCTCAAGAATCAAGATGACCCCGAACGAATTATATGCCGTAGTCGATTTCTTCGAGACGGTCGGCTTACTTGTTAAACGTGGGTATCTCAATGACTCGGACGTTTGGAACACGTTCGCCATCGACGTTTTCACATTGAATAGTGACGAGAGGCAGGTCATCGAACAGCAGCGACGGAAAGACCCGACAGTATACGCCGAATTTAGCTTTCTGGTTGAACGTCTCTCACAGATCGAAGAGGAGAACCACGGAATGGGTGCTCACCCATCAAAGGAAGAAATCAAGGACTATTATCAGCAAGAATTGTCAGCAGGAAAAGTGGCCCCGAGAAAACGCAAATAAGATGCCCCGCGCATGCCGTCTTAAAGACAAGGCCGCATGCGGCCCCGCCGTTAATGTCCTAACCGTTCTACGATTTGCTCTCGGGGGACCCAAATAAGCTTCGCCTGCGTCTTCCGCAGCCCCAATGCGGCCTCGCCATGCAACGCCAAAAGATTTTTGGCCCGGACCTTCTCACCTTGGGTTAGATGGCCAACTAGTAGTTGGGAATCCGTGTAAATGCTCGTCGGGGGCTTTCGAGGGTCAACGCGCTTGTTAAGGAGATTTCCCAGGAGCGTTGATAAAGCCTTATATTCCGCTTCGTTGCTTGTCCGAGCATCCGTGAATTGAAATCGTTCGACAGTTCTTCCGTCGCTGATACTGCCGTAGGCTTGACGCCTTCCGTGGGCTTGGTTGCCTAGGCAGCCGCCATCAATCCAAAACTCTGATGCGTTCCAGTTCAAACCTGGCTCCACTGCTAAATGAAACAGGCTTATCGTGTCTAGTGCATGTCCGGCGCAGTGTTACTTCACTTTGAGACTAGCTGTGTCAGCAGACGAAAAATCGTAATCAAACAATCCGTGGTAAACTGTGACTCCCCAACCGTCCACCAAAGTTATCTCTAGTTCGCCTTCCTTAGCCGGTAGGACTACTGGCTGCGCATGATGAATCGTTTGACCAGAAGTAGAGCGACTGCGGGGGTCTATCGACCTGGGATTTTTCAAGGCAACAAACGGAACGAGTTTTAAGGCAATGATTAGGCTGTGGGTTTTGCCAGAAGGAAAGCTGGCAAAATGAGTGTATTCATCCAACCATGCTCCGTGACTCACGTGCAACTCTTCTGGATTGCCTTTCCCTCGGTAGACCATACTTGCCGTTACCGAGCCTGCCTTGACCGTTTTCTGCCCAAGAGGTTTCGGGTTGTTCTTGAATTCTGCAACGACTGCTGTTCTAGCTGATTCCAGATTAGAGACTGCTTCATGCCATATAGCATACCCGCTTTCATGTAGCAGCACGTACCGGGGTTGTATGAAATCAACCTTTGCCGTCTCTTCTTTCTCTTCTTCTTCCTCCTTCTCTGTCTCTTGGGCGGCAGGTAGAGACAGGTTGATTATGGTGGGAGAGTTCTGGGTGATTCCTGTGCCACTCGCCACCGGCGAATCTGAAATCCTTGCTCCCTGCGCCGTGACGGTGGCTTGCTGTCCAGAGGAGTGCGACCGCCTTCTCAACCACCCTATGAGGAGACCTAAACCAAGCACGCCTATCCCGCTGAACACCCATTCCCACCACTTCATGGATTGATTCTATCACTCGCTAGTCCACGAATCTCCCGGACTCCACTTCAAATCGGACTCGAACTCGCTAAACCGAGAGTGGTACAGTGGTGAGTGAATCTTCCACGAATCCGCCCGATGCGCTTACGGCTCGTTAAAGAGCCTTTCGACAACCCCGACTACATTTTCGAATTGAAGCACGACGGCTTTCGCGCTTTGGCTTATATCGACGGCGGAGAGTGTCGTCTGGTGTCACGCAACCTCAAGAACCTGCGGTTCGAGTCTTTACGGACGGCTCTCGGCAAACTGCCCGTGAAGAACGCGATCATCGACGGCGAAATCGTTTGCCTTGATGAGAAAGGCGCCAGCCAGTTCAACGCCCTGCTGACGACAAAGGAACGTGATGCTGCCGCGTTCTACGCCTTCGATCTAATCTGGCTGAGCGGTGCCGACCTACGACGTAAGCCGCTCATGGAGCGCAAGGCGTGGCTCTGTGAACTCGTACGCAAGAGCCGCTGCCCACGGCTGCTGTACGCGCAGCACGTCGAGGGTGGCGGAAAAGAATTCTTCAACGAAATCTGCCGTTGCGATCTGGAAGGAATCGTGGCGAAACGAAAGACGGGGATGTATCGGGAAGACCGCCCGGATTGGTTAAAGATCAAGAACAGAGCGTATTCGCAGGCCGAGGGAAGGCACGAAATGCTTACTCGGGCGAGAAAGAAGAACTAGGAGCGGTACAAAAGTGGCGGGACGGCGGACTTGGGACTTGGAGACCGATCTAAAACATCTTCTCAGGAACCGAACGATTTCAACCACTCCGAACACAAAATAAAGCGCTAAGAAAGGGGAGCCTGAATTTCTCAAGCTCCCCCGTGTGAATCTCCCGGAGAGTAGTTCGTGGACAAAAGAGCGCGGGCCGCGATTGCTCGCCCTCCGGTCTTGTTATTCGGCCAAGTTTAACCCCGATTCAATCCGTTCTTGGACGCCAAGCGAGTCCAAGAATGCTTTCCATTTCTCTTTGGGGTAACTGCCGAGTCGTTTCCTCATTTCGTCGTTAGCGCAATTATGCCAGCGAAACACAATCTGGTGACAGAGGTGCGCATTATCCGTCGCGGCGGGGACCTGACAGGCTAGGTCTACGCCGTTGTACTCGGTCTGCGGCAGTTTGCCGCTCTTGAGAAATGCTAGTTGCTGCTGCGCCAACCAGAGCCAAGAAGATTGCAAATCCCTAAGGTATCGGACTACGTCTGTCAGGTTGACAGGATACCTATTGGGGTCGAGATCGCTCACGATCTGCTGTGTTTTCTTGATGTCCTCTTCTAGCTTGGGATTATCGCTTGGCTTACATTCAGGGTAGAAGCCGACTGCCGGAGTATGGTAGTACGAAGTCTCATGCAGGCGCATCCACCTTTTCAGTTCTTCGGCCGAGACTCGACCTGGATCGAACGTTACGACAGCAATCTGCTCGGGTTCCGGCCCCGGTTGGAGGGGGATGCGAAGTGTGATTTCCCTACTACCACTCGATAACACAACGACACCGGTTGCAATCAAAATCAATCGGGACAAATCACACCTCCGGCTCAAAGATTATCAGGAACGTCATCGTCAACCAGTCCATCGGCAAAGTTGTTCTTTGGGGTTGGGTTGACGCAAGGAATCGTGAAATTCACTGGGGTGCCACTGGGGTCCGTGCGTCTCATGTGAATATGGCCATGCAATTGACACCCGGAATTGTCGGTCACGCCGATTTGTTGACCTCGCCTTGGCTGACTTGTGCGTTAACTGCTACCGTTGGAGTCATATGAACGTAAACCGTATAGCTAAGGAATTTTCGTGCTGGCCTCTTTCGACTTCCGTCGTGCTCGATAGTCGCTGATACGCTTGGGGTATTCGTACAGATACAACAGCAAAGAATCAAGGAACTGGACAATGTCCCTTGCATCCTCCTGCGTTGGTGGCGGTGTCCCTGGTTTAGGGTGAGCGGATTCATTCCCTAGCACGCGAACCTCATGGGACCATTCTTTCATGAGCGGTGGTAAACTCCCCTTCGCTGCTAGGTCCTCAATTTCACCGTACAGCTCTTTTCCGACCGCCCCTTTATCGCGCATCGTGGCTTGCACAGCACTTCGCGCCATAACAGCCGCAGCGTCCCAATTTTTGATTCCTAGCGACTCGTGAGCCTGACTCCAGAATCTTTGAACGTCGTCTGGCCAGTTGTCCAATGGCTTTGCTTTTCCAATAGGCCACGGCAGAACCATGAAGTCGTAAATGGAATGCCCGATGGAGTGCTCCGCAGCGGACCAGAAGACGTGCACGTAGGCCATGCAATTCCTGCATTGGTACAAATCGAAGTTCAGTTTCTTCGTCGAACTCGCTTTCTTCTTTTCTGCGTGATAAGCGAGTCCGAAATTGCCTTCCTCTTCGCAAAACGGGCAGGTTAGACGCCAGACTTCAAGAGTGTTTCCGCTGTGGCCACTCCACTCGCCAAGTTCCCACCAGCTTTCCATATTCTAAACTGTACCAGAATGGCAAAACAGCGCGCACCGGCGGGGCATCGTGCCATTCAAGAAGAGGGCGCGCCATCCTCGGGCGGCATCCATACCGGCGCCCCGGCGTGCAATTGAACTATTTTGAGTGAGTTAATTGCCGCCGCAGTGTCTCTACCATCAGACCGAGCAACGCATACGTAACAGTATTTGCAAGCAGAACCCAATACAAAGAAACGGCAGAATGCTGCACAAGAAGCACAATCGGCTGAGTTAAGCGGGCGAGAGCGTACACAATGGGTTCTATGGGATTGTCCTTGTTCCTACTTGCGAAATAAAGCGCCCACCCGCCAGCGACGAGAAAACCTGCGCTTGCCCACATAGCAATCCTGTACTTCATATTTCTGCTCCTCTTGACGCTCAAGAAGCGGCCAGAATAGCATCAAAATAAGCGTTCATTGCTGCGGAGTCCCATTGCTGCGGACCAATAACCTTTCGCACAATGCGTCCTTCACGGTCGATGATATAGGTTTCGGGAATCTTTACGGTTCCGTAGTCCAACGAAACTTTGTTCGTTGGCTCGCAGGAAGTCGAAAATCGCACAGGAAACTTCTTGAGGAAGTCTTCGTAGTTTCCACAGTTCTCATCCACACTAACGGCTAGGACAATACCACCGCGCGAACGAATCCGCGTCTGAAGACGGTCCAAGTCTGGCATCTCTTCCACGCAGGAACCGCACCAAGATGCCCAAAAATTGAGAACGACGACTTTTCCTCTAAAACTCGGAGAGTCGAGTCTGCTTTCCCGCAACGGTGACGGGAAAGTCTTCGGCCTTCTCCCCGGCAATAGACGGTTCGCCCTGTCGATACCACGGCGTGATGAAGACGTATAGCACAGCCGCAAGAAATGCCATGACCGCCCAAGTTGCAAGTCTTCGCCTGATGTTCATTGCGGACATAGATGGACTCGGTTGATGCCGCTCGAACGTGGGGGCCTCAGTCGCGGGCTTCGCACCCTTCGATCTGATCTTCTCAATTTGTTCCGGGGAAAGGACGCCCACAGAACACCACCCGGCTATCGAGCCTGGAAATTCCGCCACACGGCCACATCTGTAGCAGACTCGACGTGTTTAAGCCAGAAGGAAATTGAAGGCGTAGGTCCCCAGGCTCAGCAACTCGAAGGTTACGGCGGAACTCGAAAGCCACTTTTGGAGGCGCGGGTCGTAATCGAACCGACGAACGTGTTTTCCGTGATAAACTCTGAATCTACACCGATGCGGGAGTGGCGGAACTGGCAGACGCGCCGGACTCAAAATCCGCAAGGCCGTGAAGGTTCAATTTTCTTTCTCCGGCACCAACCACGCAATGAGATCGCCACCTGAATCGGACGGCGGGCGAAACGTCGCTGACTCTCCTCGTGTCCAACAGGTTCCTGGGTGTGAGCCGCAGCACGCTCATGCGGCTAATCAAGAACCGCAAGATCGACGCTATCAAGATGGATGGTGGCTGGCGCTTCCGGTGGGAAGATATCGAGCGTTTTGTTCAGCGTCGGACGCGGAAGGCCATTTAATCCTTCATGTTTGAACGCTTCACAGCAAAAGCACGCCGCGTCATTTTCTTCGCACGCTACGAGGCGAGCAACTACGGGAGCCCTTACATCGAGACGGAACATTTGTTGTTAGGGCTTTTGCGGGAAGACCATGCACTTGTTGCACGATTTCGATTTCTCGGGCAGACCAAAGTTGATTCAGAAATTCGCACTGAGATCGAGAGTAGGATTGAACGACGTGAGACCTTTGCGACGTCGGTGGAGGTGCCACTTTCGACCGATTCCAAGAAGGTTCTAAACCTTGCCGCGACAGAGGCCGAAAGACTCGGTCATCGCCACATTGGAACAGAACACCTGTTGCTTGGCCTATTGGGCGTGGAAGGCTCGCTTGCGGCTCAAATCTTTCACGCTAGGGGCCTCAGACTTGCAGAGATAAGGGGGGAATTGGATTCCGCGAGTCCGCAGAGGCAGCCACGCGATGCGGCGTTGTCCAGGCTGCAAGAGTTTCTTGGTGGATTCAAGAAGTATAACTCGGAAGAACTGCTCCCGTTCTTTGCGAAAAATGCACATTTCGTGGATGCTTCTGGAAAGGCTTGGGATCGAAAAGAGATTGCCAGCCATTTTGAGACCCTGTTTATTCTGTACGCCAAGAAGAATGCAACATACACCATCGAGACGATTCAGGATGCCAGGGACACAGTGGTCGCCATCGTGCTTTGGAAGAACGCAGTCCTCGCCAGCATGGAGCGCGTCTGGATGCACCGCATGAGTGTTGTTCTCGTTCCTGAGGGAGAGGATTGGGCTATCGTTTCAGTTCAGGTGACTCCGGTCAGGCCATCTTAGCGTGGCATAGGGACGGGTCAACTCTTGTGTTCGTGTCCGATTCTCTGTCGCCAAGCGGTCTGTGTAACTGTTCCCCCTGCATCAACTGCATTAAAGCATCCCACTGCATCGAACTGCATCCCAGTCCATCCCCAGGTAATTGCTTGATTTAATTGGTAAGTCCTTTGTTTCAGTGGGCCTGGGTTCCCTTGAGAGGGCTACGTCTCATTGCTAGCTCCCGGTTGCATACTTAGTTGGGTACTCGCTGCCGAGGATCACTCGCTGGGGTCAGATGAATCGTGCAACAAGCTAGGCAACAACCGCGCTAGATGTTGCCTAAAACTGCCTATTACTCGCCGGGCTCGAAACCGGGAAACCGCATGGAACTAAAGATAGTTAAGCGTTTCGAGTCCACCCGCAAGTTTTGTCGAGACCATCCATAGGTTGAAGGTTCGATTCCTTCCCGGCTCACCAACCCCTTTCGTTACAGCCAGATAGCTCGGCAGCCAACTTGACTCCCTTCGTTTTGGGCAACATCGCGCAACAGCTTACCGGCCACGTGAGAGCCACCATCGGGCGCCCCCTTGCGCGACAACGCGGCCGTCAGCCCGCTTCAGGGAAGCCCTGAACTCTTTCCTGGTCGTCTTTACTTTGTGTCTAGCTTGTCCAAGCGGTCGCTGAGATTCTGAACTATCTTTTTCAGCATCGAGTAACTTCTTCAGCCTCGCTGCACGCGTCATGATCCTTGCTTCCCCCTTGGCCGGACTTGCCACCGGCCCGTGGCATTACCGGTGCCCAAAGGCACCGTGGCTCTGCTTTGGTCGTCCTTAATTGGCGGCGCGTGGCTTGCCGAAGGTGAATTTCGCTTGGAACGGGATTACGATCTTGCCGCCCTTCCCGTCCTCAAGCTCTATGGTGCCGCGGCGCTGCATCTTGGAGCCGTCAATGAAGTCGTCCTGCACCTCGAAATAACCTTCACGGAAGTTGAATCCCGCCGCTGCTGCATCTCGGGCATCGCGCGGTACTGCTGGAAACGCCTTCGCTGCTGTTGTGGTCATTTGTTCGATCCTTTGTGCCTTAGACTTTTGCCTGGTGTTGCCATCATCGGCGCCGCGGGCCAGGCTGGATTGCGGCGGACGCCAGCAGGCTTGGAGGGGGCCAAACCAGCGAGCGTTTCGGCTGCCCACCGTACCGTGGTACTCACGGTTTTGCGGGCTTGGTGACCATTCGCACGGCGAGGTCAACCATATCCTTCCACTGCTCCTCGGGGCTTCTCACCGAGGTAATGCCGATCAACGCGCGATCGCACTCCTGTTCCTCCTGGGGCGTGAGTGCGGCCGTGCGCTTGGCTGCGCGCAAATACTGCAAATTGCTCGGGCCGCTCATGGCAGCTCCGTGACCGTGAAGGGTGTTTTAGCGTTAGGTATCGCCGGAGTCATATGAGAAATTGGTTCTAGGATTTCCGTACCAGAACTTTCGGCCAGGCGCACTGTACGTCCAGGCCGGTGCCCCGGGCAAAGGCCACCCGGTCCGCGAAGGCCGATGGTATGGTCCAACTTCGCGGTGCGCCACAAGCACCGCGGGAACGGGCAAAACCGCTCCGGATGGGACTGCTTCTCGAGAGCGACGTTGCCGGCTGTGCTGGCCGCCACCAAGCCGGACACCTACACGCATCTCGTTGTAACGGCGTGAGCGCACTCGCTCGATGACCATTTTGAATCGGGAATCACCACTGCTGACTTTCAATTGATTGCGCCGAACACCGTCAAGACTGAAATCCGGGACGGCAAATCAGTCAACGTAAGACTCGATGCTCTGCCGCCCTTGCGCTCCTGGCGGCGACCAAGACCTTTCACTGTGGAGTGTAAGGGAGGCCGTTCTATCAGGGTCGACCAACCGTGACCTTACACCCTCGTTCCGATGGGGAACTTCTCCGATAATCAACGTTTGAACGTAGCCGCTGGCGCGGCAGACGCTTCGCGTGCTATGCTCAGCACGTCATGCCACAAGGTGGCGCTTTTAACTGCGATTTTCGCTTTTCACTGATTCTTGTAAGTCACGCAAAATCAATAGACTGCAGACGAAAAAAGATTCAATTCCCATAGCCGTTAAATTGGGGTCTGCCGTCAGCCCGCATCTGCCGCAACCACCAGCGGCCACCTTCGAAAGGTTTTATCGAACGCGCGCCAGGGCTGTGCGTCACCGATCACTCCCTGCTCGAATGCGCCCCTCCGATAAAACGCTAACGTTTACCAGACTTGAGTGCCAGAGATTTGTCTAGCATGCGTATTTGTGGCTTAAGCTACGCCCTCACTTCACCTTGCGAATCAAGAACAGGCTTTGGTCGTCGCTGCGGGGCCCGTGATTGTCCGCGCAGTCAAAAATTGCTTTTGCGATTTCAGGCAGAGTGCTGTCGCCGCTGACGCGCAGAGTCTCGGAAATCTTGCCCAAGCCTAGCTCTTCTCCCTTCTTGTTAAAGACTTCCGTGAGACCGTCGGTGATGATAGCTAATACTTCATCCTTTTGTATGGCGAGGGACGTTATCTCAAAAGTCGCTTCCGAGGAAATGCCAAGCGGCAAGTTTTGGCCGTGGAGCAGCTCGATCCTCTGGTTCCGCCGCAGCAGAATCGGCAGATGGCCGGCCAGGGAATAGTGCAGAGTTCCATCTGATGAGTATGTGACAAACCCCAGGGTCGCGAACATGTTCGGCGCCTTCAGTGAACACAACACTTCATTGACCTCCTCCAGCAGACCCTTTGAGTCTGAATGGAGACGCGTGGCAGTTCGCACCGAACTCTTGATCATGGCCATCAGCACTCCCGCAGGGACGCCGTGACCTGACACATCGGCGACGTACGCCAGCCAACGTCCATCGCAAGCGATTATGTCGACCAAGTCGCCTCCCACCATTCCGCTGGCCAAAGAAGTTGCGTAGAACTCGTAATCTTCAATTCGCTGCTGGATGCCTGGAACCAGGGATTTGTGGATCTCACCGGCAAGTTGCACTTCGGCGTGTAAGCGAAGGAACCGTTTGGCTTCACGGCCAATGAATGCGAGTGTCAGATTGTACCCGACAACTACAAGCACTATTGCTAAAGTTGCGCTGGCGCTTACCCAGCGAGCGATTTCTGCTGGCAGGGTGGTGTCATTGCTGGAATGAAAGCGCCAGACCACGAGCCAAGTGCAAAGGACCTGCACTGGAATGATCGGCAGGATCCATAACCAGGTCTTCCGAACGGAAAGCCAGGCATAGAAAACCGCAAAACTGCCGGAGATAAGCGCGGCTTTCCACAGCGCTGCCAGTGAAGCTCGGGACGTCTGCAACTGACTAATGGCACCGATGGCCGCGAAGAGACAAAAGGCGACGGCGAACAAAACCAGGACGGAGCTGGCGGGAACGGTGTTCCAGAATTCACGTTCCTTCCGGACATCTCGCAGAAAGTCTTGAAAGCTCATTCTGCCCCC
>Ga0310916_10000944_pt1 | contig 16728 bp, 16 predicted proteins | sample GREbulkMGLF176_FD_203444 | JGI IMG/M metagenome (GOLD analysis project Ga0310916, IMG submission 203444) | Lab enrichment of tropical soil microbial communities from Luquillo Experimental Forest, Puerto Rico - GRE.bulkMG.LF176 | ecosystem: Environmental > Terrestrial > Soil > Tropical forest >...
GCGGGCGGACCCCGCTGGTGGCCACGGGGCTGAGCAAGTCGTACGGGTCGCTCGAAGTGTTCAGCGGTGTCGATCTGGCCATCGACCGCGGCTCGCGCGTGGTCGTGCTGGGACTCAACGGCGCCGGTAAGACCACGATGCTGCGATTGCTCGCCGGTGTCGAGAATCCCGACACCGGAGCGCTTGAGCCCGGACACGGTTTGCGGATCGGCTATTTCGCGCAGGAGCACGACACGCTCGACAACGACGCGACCGTCTGGGAGAACATCCGACACGCCGCACCCGAATCCGGTGAACAGGATCTGCGCGGCCTGCTCGGCGCGTTCATGTTCAGTGGTCCGCAGCTCGACCAGTTGGCCGGCACTCTGTCGGGCGGCGAGAAGACCCGCCTCGCCCTGGCCGGTTTGGTGGCGTCCACGGCGAACGTGTTGTTGCTCGACGAACCGACCAACAACCTCGATCCCGCGTCGCGCGAACAAGTGCTCGACGCGCTGCGCAGCTATCGAGGCGCGGTGGTGCTGGTGACGCACGACCCCGGGGCGGCCGAAGCGCTTGACCCGCAACGCGTCGTGCTGCTCCCCGACGGCACCGAGGACTATTGGTCCGACGAGTACCGGGATCTCATCGAATTGGCGTAGCCGATCGGGTGAGTCGCCGCAGGCGATTTCGGCCAAACCGGCCCGCGGCCGACGCCTGGTTCTTACTCTATGTGCTTGGGATCGAACTCAAGCGTGGAGGGGACCAGTGAGAAAGGCAGCCCGGAGGCCGAAGATGCCGCGCGACCAGTTGTTGCACGAGTTGCGCAGCGCGTACGAGGGCGGAGCCAGTATCCGCAATCTCGCTGCCACCACGGGCAGGTCGTACGGTTCGATTCACAGCATGCTGCTCGAATCCGGTACCACATTGCGCGGCCGTGGCGGCCCCAACCACACTTCTGGTCAGCGCCAGCCCACGCGAGCGTAGCGTCACTGCCCCGGCTCACGTCCCAGAATCATTGCGGCGCACCGAATTCTCGACCAGGTCGAGGACAGCGGCGAGGCGCCGCGGGTCTTCGCCGGACGCCAGCCGGGCCACCAGGCCGTCGAGAATCAGCTCTAGGTAGCACTGCAAGACGTCGCCGGGGACGTCGTCGCGCACCCGGTGCGCCTCCTTCTGCCGGCGCAGCCGATCGGTGGTCGCCGCCGCCAGTTCCGCGGAACGCTCGGCCCAACCGCGGCTGAACACGGGGTCGTTGCGCAGCTTGCGCGCGATCTCCAACCGGGTGGCCAGCCAGTCGAACTCGTCGGGCGCCGCGAGCATGTCGCGCATCACCTGGATCAGGCCCTCGCGGGAGGCGACGTCGGCCATCCGCTCGGCATCCTCGTGTGCCAGCGCGAAAAACAGTGCGTCCTTGTCCCGGAAGTGGTGGAAGATCGCGCCACGCGACAACCCGATCACGTTCTCGAGCCGACGCACCGTGGCTTTTTCGTAACCGTATTCGGCAAAGCAACGGCGGGCACCGTCGAGGATCTGACGGCGGCGAGCCGCCAGGTGGTCCTCACTGACCTTGGGCATGCCAGGGCTTGGGTCGCCGGAAGCTAGCCCGACTTGAGCATGTTGCGCAGGACGTACTGCAGGATGCCGCCGTTGCGGTAGTAGTCGGCCTCACCGGGGGTGTCGATTCGCACCACCGCATCGAACTGAATCGGATTGCCGGCCCCATCTTCTTTGCTGGCCTTGACATGCACCGTCTTTGGTGTCTTGCCCTCGTTGAGCGCCTCGATGCCCGTGATGTCGAAGACCTCGGTGCCGTCCAGCCCTAAGCCCGCCGCGGACTTGCCCTCGGGGAACTGGAGCGGGATGACACCCATGCCGATCAGGTTGGAGCGGTGGATTCGCTCGAACGACTCGGCAATGACCGCCCGTACGCCCAGCAGCAGTGTGCCCTTGGCCGCCCAGTCGCGGGAGGACCCGGACCCGTATTCTTTACCGCCCAGCACCACCAGCGGAATGCCTTGTGCCGCATAGTTTTGCGCCGCATCATAGATGAATGCCTGCGGGCCGCCGTCCTGGGTGAAGTCGCGGGTGTAGCCGCCGGCGACGTCATCCAGCAGCTGGTTACGAAGCCGGATGTTGGCGAACGTGCCGCGGATCATCACCTCGTGGTTGCCGCGGCGCGAACCAAAGGAGTTGTAGTCCTTGCGGTCGACGCCGTGCTCGTCGAGGTACTGTGCCGCGGGGGTTCCCGGCTTGATGGCGCCGGCGGGGGAGATGTGGTCGGTGGTCACCGAATCGCCGAGCAGCGCGAGCACCCGGGCGCCGGTGATGTCGCCGACCCGCTCCGGGTCTCTCGACATGCCCTCGAAGTACGGGGGCTTGCGCACGTACGTCGAATTCGGGTCCCACTCAAAGGTGTTCCCGCTCGGCGTCGGCAGGTTGCGCCAGCGCTCGTCGCCCTTGAACACGTCGGCGTAGTTCTTGGTGAACATCTCCTGGCTGATCGCCGAGGCGATGGTGTCCGAGACATCCTTTTGCGACGGCCAGATGTCTTTCAGGAACACGTCGTTGCCGTCCTCGTCTTTGCCGAGGGGGTCCTTCTCGAAGTCGAAGTCCATGGTCCCGGCCAGGGCGTAGGCGACCACCAGCGGTGGCGACGCCAGGTAGTTCATCTTCACGTCCGGGTTGATGCGGCCCTCGAAGTTCCGGTTACCGGACAGCACGGCCGCCACCGAAAGGTCGTTGTCGTTGATCGCCTTTGAGATCTCGTCGGGCAGCGGGCCGGAATTGCCGATGCACGTGGTGCAGCCGTAGCCGACCAGATAAAAGCCGAGCTTCTCCAAGTACGGCCACACGCCGGCCTTGTCGTAGTAGTCGCTGACGACCTGGGAGCCGGGCGCCATCGACGTCTTCACCCAGGGCTTGGAGGTCAGCCCCTTCTCGACGGCGTTGCGCGCCAGCAGCGCCGCGCCCAGCATCACCTCCGGGTTGGAGGTATTGGTGCACGACGTGACCGCGGCAATCACCACCGCGCCGTGGTCGAGCACGAACTCGCCGAATTCCTCCGACTTCACCGTCACCGGGTTGCTCACGCGGCCCTTCGCGTGCTTAGCGGCCGACTCCACCGGCCTGTGGTCGTCGGCGTGGCCATTGCCCACGGCCCCGGGGTCACTGGCGGGGAACGTCTCGTCGACCGCCTCGTCCAGCTTCGAGTAGTCCTTCTTGTCGGGGTCGTCGCCGACGTAGTTGGGAATCTGTTCGCGGAACGTGGATTTGGCGTCCGACAACGCGATTCGGTCCTGCGGGCGCTTGGGACCGGCGATCGAGGGCACCACGTCGGCCAGGTCGAGTTCGAGGTATTCCGAGTACGCGGGCTCGTGCTTCGGGTCGTGCCACATGCCCTGTTCTTTGGCGTAGGCCTCCACCAGGGCGAGCTGCTCTTCCTTGCGACCTGTGAATCTCAGATACGAGATGGTCTCTTCGTCGATCGGGAAAATCGCTGCAGTGGAACCAAATTCGGGACTCATGTTGCCCAGGGTGGCGCGGTTGGCCAACGGAACCTCGGCCACGCCTTCGCCGTAGAACTCCACGAACTTGCCCACGACGCCGTGCTTGCGCAGCATCTCGGTCACGGTGAGCACGACGTCGGTGGCCGTTACGCCGGCCTGGATCTCGCCGGTCAGCTTGAAGCCCACCACCCGGGGGATCAGCATCGACACCGGCTGACCGAGCATCGCGGCCTCGGCCTCGATGCCGCCCACGCCCCAGCCGAGCACTCCCAGGCCGTTGACCATCGTGGTGTGCGAGTCGGTGCCCACGCAGGTGTCGGGGTAGGCGGTGACTGTTCCCGCGCCGTCCGCGCGGGTCATCACCACACTCGCCAGGTATTCGATGTTGACCTGGTGCACGATGCCGGTGCCCGGGGGCACCACCTTGAAGTCGTCGAAAGCGCCCTGCCCCCAACGCAAGAACTGGTAGCGCTCGCCGTTGCGCTGGTATTCGATCTCGACGTTGCGCTCGAACGCGTCGGCCCGGCCGAACAGGTCGGCGATCACCGAGTGGTCGATCACCAGGTCGGCGGGCGCCAGCGGGTTGACTTTGTCCGGATTGCCGCCGAGGTCGCCGACGGCCTCACGCATGGTGGCCAGGTCGACGATGCACGGAACGCCGGTGAAGTCCTGCATAACGACGCGGGCCGGGGTGTACTGGATCTCAATGCTCGGCTCCGCCTTGGGATCCCAGTTCGCGATGGCCTCGATGTGGTCTTTGGTGATATTGCTGCCGTCCTCGTTGCGCAGCAGGTTCTCGGCGAGGACTTTGAGGCTGTAGGGGAGTTTCTCGGTATTGGGGACGGCATCGAGGCGATAGATCTGGTAACTCTTTTCTCCGACCTTGAGGGTGTCGCGGGCTCCGAACGAGTTCACAGATTCAGTCACTTCATCTCCCGAGGATTCAGTTCTTCCACCGACGGGCCGTGTCGGCGGCGCGGTGCTACTTTAACAGTACGCTTGTCCTGCAATAGGTCGGCACCCGTGGTCTCAGTCTTGTCGCGAGGGGCGCGCGTTTAAAGACCCTGCGACCAAGTCGCGTACGGTGCGTGTATCCACTGGGGCAGGAGAGGGCAGGAGAGACGCGATGACCGGGCTACCCGAGACGAGCTTTTTCCTGCACCCGGTCCTGCCCGTCTACATCCCGATAGACGTCGACATGGCCGCGGTCAAGGCTCAGGTCGCGGTCGACGGCGTCAGCGCGGCACCCGCGGCCGTGCCGGGGCTGCTCGACGTGGTCAACCAGGCGCACGCCAAAGGCATCAACCTCAAGATCGTGCTGCTCGACCACAACCCCCCGAACGACACGCCCTTGCGCGACATCTCCACGGTGGTCGGCGCCGACTACCACGACGCCACGGTCCTGACCCTCAGCCCGAATTACGTCGGCAGCTACAGCACGCAATTCCCGCGGGTCACGCTCGAGGCCGGTGAGGACATAGCCAAGACCGGAAATCCGGTCGTTTCGGCACAGCATTTTTTGAACGAGTTGAACACCCCGGAATTTCCCTGGACCGGCTTGACCATCTTCTTACTCGTTGGCGTGCTCGCGGCGGCCGTCGCGACCCGGTTCCTGCAGCTCCGCAGCAGGCGCTCAGCAACGTCGGCCGGCGCAATGGAGACACCGGTAGAAGAGCCCGGCACCGGGGTTTAACCACGCACGTCCGGCTCGGCTGGTTATTTCGGGCCCGCTCTCGAGGCTCGCTGCGGCAAACACCGCAGGTCACCGTTAGGTCACATTAGACGCACGTCCAGAGTGCAGTTTGTGGCCAGCGTTTCCACGGCGTCTTGTGTGACGTACGGTGCAAATGATGCTCATGTTGTCTTTGGTGCCTTTAGAGGAAGCGTGTCAGGCGCCGCCCATCCGCGTTGAGCCGTAGGAGACCTAAGTCGAATGAGACGCGCACCCCGGGGCTCGTCTGCGCGACCGGCCAAAAGGTTGGTCCGACCGGTCATTCCGTCGGTTCTGAGCGCGGCGCTGCTGCTATGCACCCCGGGGTTGGCGCACGCTGATCCCACCGTTGACAAATTGGCCGCACTGATCGCCAACGTCGCCAGGGCCAACCAGCGCCTGGTGGACCTGAGTGCCGAAATCCAGACGGAGCAGGAAAGCATCAACAAGGCCCTGGTCGATGTGGAGACCGCACGGGACAACGCCGCAGCGGCCGAACACGACGTCGAGGTCAGCCAGCAGGCGGTCAAGGACGCCAACGGGGCGATCGCCGCGGCCCAACGCCGGTTCGACACCTTCGCGGCGGCCACCTACATGAACGGGCCGTCGGATGCCTACCTGACCGCGACCAGCCCCGAGGACATCATCGCCACCGAAACCGCCTCGCGGACGCTGACCGCCAGTTCCCAAACGGTGATGGACAAGCTGCAGCGGGCCCGGACCGAGCAGGTGAACAGGGAATCGGCTGCGCGGCTGGCCAAGCAGAAGGCCGACAAGGCCGCCGCCGACGCGAAGGCCAGCCAGGATGCCGCGGTCGCGGCGCTCACCAACTCCAAGCGCAAGTTCGACGAGCAGCGCGCGGAGGTCGCTCGCCTGGGCGCCGAGCGCGACGCGGCTGAGGCCCGGCTCGAGGCGGCCAGATCCGAGGCGGGGACCGAATGGTCGGCAGGCAATGGCGGACCCGGCGTCCCCGGATCGGGCGATCGGTGGGATCCCGGTTCACCGGCCGCGCCGCGGCCTGCCGGGGGCCGTCAGTGGGACGGCCTTTGGGATCCGACCTTGCCAATGGTGCCCAGCGCGAACGTCCCCGGTGACCCGATCGCGGTGATCAACCAGGTGTTGGGCATCTCCGCGACGTCGACGCAGGTGACCGCCGGCATGGGGCGGAGCTTCCTGCAGCAGCTGGGCATCCTCCAGCCCGACGACACCGGCATCACCAACCCGACCCCCGGCCGTCCGTCGCGGATTCCGCGGGTTTACGGGCGGCAGGCCATCGAGTACGTGATCCGGCGCGGGATGTCGCAAATCGGGGTGCCATATTCCTGGGGTGGCGGCAACGCCGCGGGGCCGAGTAAGGGAATCGACTCCGGAGCCGGGATCACCGGCTTCGACTGCTCGGGGCTGGTCCTGTATTCGTTCGCCGGGGTGGGCATCAAGCTGCCGCACTACTCGGGTTCGCAGTACAACCTGGGACGCAAGATCCCGTCCTCCCAGATGCGCCGCGGTGACGTCATCTTCTACGGCCCGGGCGGCAGCCAGCACGTGACGCTCTACCTCGGCGAAGGCCAGATGCTCGAGGCCCCCGATATCGGTTTGAAGGTCCGCGTTGCCCCGGTGCGCACCAGCGGCATGACGCCGTATGTGGTCCGGTACATCGAGTGGTGACGATTGAGTACTAAACGAGGAATGAGTACTAAACGAGGAGCTATGCGCCGCAAGCGGTTTCGACTGATCAGCCTGGCCTGGATCACGACAATCGTGACCGGGCTGATGTTGTCGGTGGCCGCCCCGGCTCCCCTGGTCAGGGCCGACCCCGGCCAGTGGGATCCGACGCTGCCGGCGCAGGTCAGTGCGGGCGCCCCGGGCGACCCGCTCGCCGTCGCGAACGCTTCGCTGCAGGCCACCGCCCAGGCCACCCAGACCACGCTGGACTTGGGCAAGCAGTTCCTCGGCGGGCTCGGGATCAACCTCGGTGGCGACACCGCCCCCGCCGCCGACCCCAACGCCACCAGCCCCAGCCGAATCCCGCGCGCCAACGGCCGACAGGCCATCGAGTACGTGATCAAGCGCGGCGGGTCACAGATGGGCGTGCCGTACTCGTGGGGGGGCGGCACGCTGCAGGGTCCCAGCAAGGGCGTCGGCGACGGCGCCAACATCAACGGCTTCGACTGCTCCGGGCTGATGCGGTACATGTTCGCCGGGGTCGGCGTGCTGATCCCACGGTTTTCCGGTGACCAGTACAACTTCGGCCGCCACATTCCTCCCAACGAGGCGAGGCGCGGCGACCTGATCTTCTACGGACCCGGCGGCAGCCAGCACGTCACCATGTACCTGGGCAACGGTCAGATGCTGGAAGCATCCTCACTGGCCGGCAAAGTCACCGTCAGCCCGGTTCGCAAGCCCGGCATGACGCCGTTCCTGACTAGGATCATCGAATACTGAGCCAGGTGTGCCGCCCGGTCGTGTCCCGCAACGTCGACGGAATTCGGCAGGCCTGGAATAGTTGAACGCGGGCACGTCGCTGCCCGGCAGTCGTGTCCGATTGAGCAGTGGAGGGTTCTTGATGACATCAGCAGGTGGGCCGCCTCCGGGCGCCGGCAGTTACTCGGGTCCGGGTGGGCATTCCGGCCCACCGGCCCATGAAGCGCCTACAGGCGGCGGCAACGGGCTGGCCGCCGAGGTGCACACCCTGGAGCGGGCCATCTTCGAGGTCAAACGGATCATCGTCGGCCAGGACCAGCTCGTGGAGCGGATGCTGGTCGGGCTGTTGTCCAAGGGCCATGTCCTGCTCGAGGGTGTTCCAGGCGTGGCCAAGACGCTGGCCGTGGAAACCTTCGCGCGGGTGGTCGGCGGGACGTTCGCGCGCATCCAGTTCACCCCCGACCTGGTGCCCACCGACATCATCGGCACCCGCATCTACCGGCAGGGCAAGGAGGAGTTCGACACAGAGCTCGGCCCGGTGGTGGTGAACTTCCTGCTTGCCGACGAGATCAACCGCGCGCCCGCGAAGGTGCAGTCGGCGCTGCTGGAGGTCATGCAGGAACGGCACGTGTCGATCGGCGGCAAGACCTTCGCGCTGCCCAACCCGTTCCTGGTGATGGCCACGCAGAACCCCATCGAGCACGAGGGTGTCTACCCGCTGCCCGAGGCCCAACGGGACCGCTTCCTGTTCAAGATCAACGTCGGCTACCCGTCGCCGGAGGAGGAGCGGGAGATCATCTACCGGATGGGCGTGAAGCCGCCGGTGCCCAAGCAGGTATTGAACACCGGCGACCTGCTGCGCCTCCAGGACATCGCGGCCAACGTCTTCGTCCACCATGCCTTGGTCGACTACGTCGTGCGCGTCGTCATGGCCACCCGTTACCCCGAGCAGCTCGGGATGAACGACGTCAGGACCTGGATCTCGTTCGGCGCATCCCCGCGTGCCTCGCTGGGGATCATCGCCGGTGCGCGCTCGCTGGCGCTGGTGCGCGGCCGCGACTATGTGATCCCGCAAGACGTCGTGGAAGTCATTCCCGACGTGCTGCGGCACCGGTTGGTGCTCACGTATGACGCGCTCGCCGACGAGATCTCGCCCGAGATCGTCATCAACCGGGTCCTGCAGACGGTCGCCCTGCCTCAGGTGAATGCCGTTCCGCAACAAGGCCATTCGGTACCCCCGGTGATGCAGACCGTGGCGGCCAGCGGTCGGTGACCGAACGCAAAACGCGCTCCGTCGTCCATCCGCCGTCGTTCGAGCGTGGCCAGATCGACGACCCGAAGCTGACGGCGGCGCTGAAGTCACTCGAGCTCACGGTCAAGCGCAAGCTCGACGGGGTGCTGCACGGCGACCACCTCGGCCTGATCCCCGGACCGGGTAGCGAGCCGGGGGAGTTGCGCGAGTATCAGCCAGGTGACGATGTCCGGCGGATGGACTGGGCCGTCACAGCCCGAACGACCCACCCGCACGTCCGGCAGATGATCGCCGACCGTGAATTGGAGACCTGGATGGTGGTCGACATGTCGGCCAGCCTGGACTTCGGCACCACCGTGTGCGAGAAGCGTGACCTGGCGGTGGCGGCCGCGGCGGCTATCACCTACCTCAACAGCGGCGGCGGAAACCGGATCGGGGCGGTCATCGCCAACGGCGCGACCATCACCCGGGTGCCGGCGCGCTCCGGACGCCAGCACGAGCAGACGCTGTTGCGCACCATTGCCACCACTCCGAAAGCGCCGACCGGGGTTCGCGGGGATCTGGCGATCGCCATCGACGCGCTCCGCCGGCCGGAACGCCGCCGCGGGATGGCCGTCATCATCAGCGACTTCCTCGGCCCGATCAACTGGATGCGTCCGCTGCGGGCGATTGCGGCCCGCCACGAGGTGCTCGCCATCGAGGTGCTCGATCCGCGCGATGTCGAACTGCCCGACATCGGCGATGTCGTGCTGCAGGACGCCGAGTCCGGCGCCGTCCGCGAATTCACCATCGACGCCCAGCTGCGTGACGACTTCGCCAAGGCGGCCGCGGCGCACCGCGCCGAGGTGTCCCGCACCGTCCGTGGCTGCGGGGCCCCGGTACTCACCCTGCGAACCGACCGCGACTGGATCGGCGACATCGTCCGCTTCGTCGAGTCCCGCCGGCGCGGGTCGCTGGCAGGGCGGCAGTGACACTGCCCTTCCTGGGCCCGATGACGCTGTCGGGCTTCGCGCATTCGTGGTTCTTCCTTTTCCTTCTTGCGGTGTTCGGGCTGGCCGCGCTGTACATCGTGCTGCAACTGGCGCGCCACCGTCGCATGCTGCGGTTCGCCAACATGGATCTGCTGGAGAGCGTCGCCCCGAAGCGGCCTTCCCAATGGCGGCACGTGCCGGCGATCCTGCTGGTGTTGTCGCTCGTGCTGTTCACCATTGCGATGGCGGGGCCGACCAACGACGTCCGGATTCCCCGCAACCGTGCGGTGGTGATGTTGGTGATCGACGTGTCGCAGTCGATGCGTTCCACCGATGTCCCACCCAACCGGATGGCGGCCGCGCAGGAGGCGGCAAAGCAGTTCGCCGACGAGCTGACCCCGGGAATCAACCTCGGGCTGATCGAGTACGCGGGGACCGCGACCGTGCTGGTGTCACCGACGACCAACCGGGAGGCGACCAAGAACGGACTGGACAAGCTGCAGTTCGCCGACCGCACTGCAACAGGGGAGGGGATCTTCACGGCGTTGCAGGCCATCGCCACCGTAGGCGCGGTGATCGGTGGCGGCGACAAGCCGCCACCGGCGCGCATCGTGTTGTTCTCCGACGGCAAGGAGACGATGCCGACCAACCCGGACAACCCTAAGGGCGCCTTCACCGCCGCGCGCACCGCCAAAGATCAGGGCGTGCCGATCTCGACGATCTCGTTCGGCACCCCGTACGGCTTCGTCGAGATCAACGGCCAGCGCCAGCCGGTGCCCGTCGACGATTCCACGATGAAGAGGGTTGCCGAGCTCTCGGGTGGAAGTTGGTACAACGCCGGGAGCCTGGCCGAGCTGAAAGCCGTCTACGCGTCGCTACAGGAGCAGATCGGCTACGAGACGATCAAAGGCGACGCCAGCGCGGGCTGGCTGCGGCTGGGTGCAATGGTATTGGCGGTGGCCGCGCTGGCGGCGCTGCTGATCAACCGCCGGCTGCCGACGTAACTTTCTCCCCGCGACGAGCCGATTGCAGTGGGGAGCAACCGAGGCGCTAGGTTGTCGGGGTGACTGACGCGGCCACCGAGAACACCGGCGAAAGTGCTGCCGACTACGGCAGACCCGCATTTGTGTCCCGTTCTGTCCTGGTGACTGGCGGAAACCGGGGGATCGGTCTGGCGATCGCACAGCGGCTGGCCGCCGACGGCCACAAGGTGGCCGTCACGCACCGCGGATCCGGGGCGCCTGAGGGGCTGTTCGGTGTCGAGTGTGACGTCACCGACAACGACGCCGTCGATCGCGCCTTCAAAGAGGTTGAGGAGCACCAGGGTCCGGTCGAGGTGCTGGTGTCCAATGCCGGCGTGGCGGCGGACGCCTTCCTCATGCGGATGACCGAGGAGAAGTTCGAGAAGGTCATCGACGCGAACCTCACCGGGGCGTTCCGGGTGGCTCAGCGGGCGTCGCGCAGCATGACCAAGAAGCGTTTCGGCCGAATGATCTTCATAGGTTCGGTCTCCGGCAGCTGGGGCATCGGCAACCAGGCCAATTACGCGGCCTCCAAGGCCGGTGTGATCGGCATGGCCCGCTCGATCGCGCGGGAGCTGTCAAAGGCCGGGGTTACCGCGAATGTGGTGGCCCCGGGCTACATCGACACCGATATGACCCGTGCACTGGATGAGCGGATTCAGGCGGGGGCACTGGAATTCATCCCCGCGAAGCGGGTTGGCACCGCCGCCGAGGTCGCCGGGGTGGTCAGCTTCCTGGCGTCCGAGGATGCGACTTACATCTCCGGTGCGGTCATCCCGGTCGACGGCGGCATGGGCATGGGCCACTGATTTCAACACACATACAAGGACAGACATGGCAGGACTGCTCGAAGGCAAACGGATTCTGGTCACCGGGATCATCACCGACTCATCGATCGCGTTCCACATCGCGCGGGTGGCCCAGGAGCAGGGGGCCGAACTGGTGCTGACCGGATTTGACCGGCTGCGACTGATCCAGCGCATCGCCGACCGGCTGCCGCAGAAGGCCCCGCTCATTGAGCTCGACGTGCAAAACGAGAACCACCTGGCCACGCTGGCCGATCGCGTGATCGAGGTGATCGGTGAGGGCAACAAGCTTGACGGTGTGGTGCATTCGATCGGCTTCATGCCGCAGACCGGGATGGGCATCAACCCTTTCTTCGACGCGCCCTACGAGGATGTCGCCAAGGGCATCCACATTTCCGCGTTTTCGTATGCCTCGCTGGCCAAGGCGCTGCTGCCGATCATGAACCCCGGCGGTGGCATCGTGGGCATGGACTTCGACCCGACGCGTGCGATGCCGGCCTACAACTGGATGACAGTCGCCAAGAGCGCACTGGAGTCGGTGAACCGGTTCGTCGCCCGCGAGGCCGGCGCGTACGGTGTGCGCTCGAATCTCGTTGCGGCGGGGCCGATCCGGACGCTGGCGATGAGTGCGATCGTCGGCGGCGCGCTTGGCGAAGAGGCCGGCGCTCAGATACACCTGCTCGAGGAGGGCTGGGATCAGCGCGCACCGCTGGGCTGGAACATGAAGGACGCGACGCCGGTCGCCAAGACGGTATGCGCGCTGCTTTCGGAGTGGCTGCCGGCTACCACCGGTACCGTCATTTTCGCCGACGGCGGCGCAAGCACCCAATTGCTCTAAGACGCAATGGAATTCTGTGGAGTTTGACGCCGTCCTCCTGCTGTCGTTCGGCGGGCCGGAAGGGCCCGAGCAGGTCCGGCCGTTTCTGGAGAACGTCACGCGGGGCCGCAACGTGCCGCCCGAACGCCTTGACGAAGTCGCCGAGCATTACCTGCATTTCGGCGGCGTGTCGCCGATCAACGGGATCAACCGAGCGCTGATCGCTGAGTTGCAAGCCGAACTGGGCCTACCCGTCTACTTCGGCAACCGAAACTGGGAACCGTACGTCGAAGACTGCGTTACGACGATGCGCGACAACGGTATTCGCCGTGCCGCCGTCTTTACCACGTCGGCGTGGAGCGGGTACTCCAGCTGCACGCAGTATGTCGAAGACATCGCCCGGGCCCGCCGGGTCGCCGGGCCGGGCGCCCCCGAGTTGGTCAAGCTGCGGCCCTACTTCGACCACCCGTTCTTCGTGGAGATGTTCGCCGACAACATCCGAGCCGCCGCCGGGACAGTGCCCCGCGACGCACGGCTGGTGTTCACGGCGCATTCTGTTCCGGTGGCTGCGGACGAGCGCTGCGGCCCGCAACTGTACAGCCGCCAAGTCGCCTATGCCACAAGGCTCGTCGCGGCGGCCGCCGGATACGCCGATTACGATCTGGCCTGGCAGTCGCGATCGGGCCCGCCCCGAGTTCCGTGGCTCCAGCCCGACGTCGCCGACCAGCTGACCACGCTGGCCGCCGCGGGCACCGGGGCCGTGATCGTCTGCCCGATCGGCTTCGTTGCCGACCATATCGAGGTGGTGTGGGACCTCGACCAAGAGTTGCGATCACAGGCCGAGGCGGCGGGGATGGCATTCGCCCGGGCCGCGACGCCCAACGCCGACCGCCGATTCGCCCGGCTGGCAGCGGCTTTGGTCGACGAACTCCGCCACGGGCGGGCGCCCGATCGGGTGGTTGGGCCCGATCCGGTGCCCGGGTGCCTCGCCAGCATCAACGGCGCGCCGTGCCGTCCGCCGCATTGCGTTGCCGCCGAAAGCAGTTAGTCGGCCTTTAATCAGCCCACGCCGAGTGCAGGATTGCGTTCACGGCCGCCATCCGCGCCGAACGCACCACGGCCGTCAGCGGACGCAGCGCATCGGTGGCGATCCGGGCTTGTGACGAGGATTGCGTTCCAACCCCGGTGACGATGCGTTCCGTCGAAGACTCTGGAAATCGACTGAGCCCGGCGCTGACGGCGATGATCGCGTCGACGTGCGCGGCGTTCTCGAGGACCCGCATTGCGCGTGACGGCGCATGGTCGGGAACCCGATGTTGTCGCGTCGATTCCAGCAGCTGCTCGACGAGTCCCCGCGGATCGTCGATTTCGGCTGCGGCGGCCCCCAGGCCGATGGCCCCGAGCGCATCGGCGGCCGAGCGCACGGCCGACCGCAGCGTGTATTCGGCGTCGCCGAGCTCGTAGTGGTCGAACGCGGGTGCGCCGGGCAGTGAGTACACCGTCCATGCGAGCGCACACAATTCGGGTAGGCCCGCCTCGTCGGTCTCCTCGAGATCGCCGTATGAGAACTCGGGGACCAGCCCGACGGCGGCGGCGGGATCGTCGGGGTTGGTGACGATGACCGCCTCGCCCGCCGCGAGGGCATCACGCTCGAATTGCGTCCCCGCAGCCAGCCCGCGCACGTCGCCGGGTACGGGCAAAATCACGTTGATCGTTCCGCGCAAGCGACCTGGGACACCGGGAGAAGCCGAGACCGCCGGCCGGCCGACCGCCGCGCGCAGCGTCTGCAACAACGAGACCGTCCCGGCGTCATGGACATCCGGCCACGGCAGTCCCGTGTGGCCCGCGGCGACAGCGTCATATGCGGTGACCGATTGCTTTGGTGCCCAAACAGATAACGCGTCCAAGACATCGTCGGGCGCGGCCTTGCCCGCGAGCCAGGCGTTGGCCCACAAGGACAGCGAAACACTGGGACACCACATGATCTCGGAGTGTAGTTGTTTGGTCCCGCAAAGGCGGATCACGCGTATCCTGACCGCATGCCCGTCGCGGTGATCTGGCTCATATTCGCGCTGGTGCTTGCCGGTGCCGAGGCGTTGACGGGCGATATGTCCTTGTTGATGCTTTCCGGCGGCGCGCTGGCCGCAGCGGGGAGCAGCTGGTTGCTGCCCTGGCCGTTCTGGGCCGACGCGGCGGTGTTTCTGGTCGTCTCGGTCCTGCTGCTGGTTCTGGTGAGACCGGCGCTGCGGCGGCGGTTCGCCCCCGCGAGGGGGTTGCCGACCGGCATCAAGGCGCTCGAGGGCAAGTCCGCGCTGGTGCTTGACCGGGTTGCGCGCGACGAAGGCCAGGTGAAGCTGGACGGCCAGGTGTGGACGGCGCGGCCACTCAACGACAGCGATGTGTTCGAGCCCGGCGACCGGGTGACCGTCATGCACATCAACGGCGCCACCGCGGTGGTGTTCAAGGACATCTAGCCCCCTGGAGAATTAGGAGGAAGCGATGCAAGGTGCAGTCGCTGGATTGTTGTTTTTCAGCGTTGTTCTGGTGATTTTCGCGATCGTCGTGGTGGCCAAGTCGGTCAAGGTGATCCCGCAGGCCGAGGCTGCCGTGATCGAACGGATGGGAAGTTACGCCCGCACGGTCAGCGGGCAACTGACCTTGCTGGTGCCGTTCATCGAGCGCATCCGGGCACGCATCGATCTCCGTGAGCGGGTGGTCTCGTTCCCGCCGCAGCCGGTGATCACCGAGGACAACCTGACCCTCAACATCGACACCGTGGTCTACTTCCAGGTCACCGTTCCGCAGGCGGCCGTCTACGAGATCAGCAACTACATCGTCGGGGTCGAGCAGCTCACCACCACCACCCTGCGCAACGTCGTCGGCGGCATGACGCTCGAGCAGACCCTGACCTCTCGCGACCAGATCAACGCCCAGTTGCGCGGCGTGCTGGACGAGGCCACGGGTCGCTGGGGTCTGCGGGTCGCCCGGGTCGAGCTGCGCAGTATCGACCCACCGCCGTCGATCCAAGCCTCGATGGAAAAGCAGATGAAGGCCGACCGCGAGAAGCGGGCGATGATCCTGACGGCCGAGGGTACCCGGGAGGCCGCGATCAAGCAGGCCGAAGGCGCCAAGCAGGCACAGATCCTGGCCGCCGAGGGCGCCAAGGCCGCGGCGATCCTGGCCGCCGAGGCGGACCGGCAGTCCCGGATGCTGCGCGCTCAGGGCGACCGCGCCGCCGCTTACCTGCAGGCCCAGGGGCAGGCGAAGGCCATCGAGAAGACATTCGCCGCGATCAAGGCCGGCAGGCCGACCCCGGAGATGCTGGCCTACCAGTACCTGCAGACCCTGCCGCAGATGGCCCGCGGCGACGCCAACAAGGTGTGGGTGGTGCCCAGCGACTTCAGCGCCGCCTTGCAGGGGTTCGCCAGGCTCCTGGGCACACCGGGCGAGGACGGGGTGTTCCGGTACGTGCCGTCGCCGGCCGATGATCTCCCCAAGCACGCCTCAGACGCGGACGACGACGCAGATGTCGCGGACTGGTTCTCGACGAAAACCGACCAGGCGATCGCGCCGTCGGCGCCCCCGGTTTCCAACACCGAGGTGATACCCCGCCCGCCGATGGGCGGCCCGCTGGGGCCACCGCCGCGACTGACTCAATAGGAGCCAATAGGATCCAATCGGATTGCCGCATGGGCGTTTTGACTTCACCGAAAACCTATGTGGCGCTGGCTGCCTTCCAGGCCGGCGACGCGGTGGCGTGCGCGATCCCGGTGGCTCCCATCGCAAAAACCCTCGACAATCTCGGAGTTCCCCAGAACGTTCGCCCGGTCATGCCGGTGGTCAAGGCGGCCGCCGCGATCGGCTTGCTGTCGGTCAGGTGGTTTCCCGGCCTGGCGCGGCTGACGACGGCCATGCTGACGCTGTATTTCGTCTTGGCCGTGGGCGCGCACATCCGGGCACGCGACAAGGTCGTCAACGCCCTTCCGGCCGCGTCCCTCCTGGCCACGTTCGCCGCGATGACGGTGAAGGGCCCAGATCGGGGTTAGTCCAGACGCAACTCGACCACCGGCGCCGACCGCATAGCTGACGGGAGATTCGGGTATGCCACACCCTCGATATGCAAAGAACATGGAGACGCGACGAGATTCGGGTCGCCGACAGGCGCGCGACCTATCGGTCCATCCAGGGCACGGCGATCGGCAATTTCATGGAGGCGTACGACTTCACCCTTTTCAGCCTCGTC
>Ga0310916_10000949_pt1 | contig 16713 bp, 14 predicted proteins | sample GREbulkMGLF176_FD_203444 | JGI IMG/M metagenome (GOLD analysis project Ga0310916, IMG submission 203444) | Lab enrichment of tropical soil microbial communities from Luquillo Experimental Forest, Puerto Rico - GRE.bulkMG.LF176 | ecosystem: Environmental > Terrestrial > Soil > Tropical forest >...
CGAGATGGGCCAGGGCACACTGACCGGCCTCGCCCAATTGGTCGCCGAAGAGCTGGAATGCGACTGGGCCAAGGTCGTCACCGAATATCCCACGCCCGGCCAGAACGTGGCGCGCAAGCGCGTGTGGGGCGACATGTCGACCGGCGGCAGCCGCGGCATCCGCGAGTCGCACGAATACGTGCGCAAGGGCGGCGCCACCGCGCGCGAAATGCTGATCCAGGCCGCGGCGAACGAATGGAAAGTTTCGCCCGCCGAGTGCGTGGCCGAGAACAGCGTCGTCACCCACAAGCCTTCCGGCCGCGAGACGAGCTTCGGCAAGGTGGCGGAGGCCGCCGCCAAGCTCGAGCCGCCGAAGGACGTGAAGCTCAAGGATCCGAAGGACTGGAAGATCGCCGGCAAGCCGCTCAAGCGGCTCGACACGCCGGACAAGGTCACGGGCAAGCTCGCCTACGGAATCGACGTGAAGCTGCCCGGCATGCTCAACGCCGCGATCAGGGATTGCCCGGTCCAGGGCGGCAAGATCAAAAGCTTCGATGCCGCCAAAGTCGCCAACATGCCCGGCGTGAAGAAAGTCGTGCAGGTCGGCGATTCCGGCGTTGCGGTCATCGCCGACACGTGGTGGCAGGCCAAGACCGCGCTCGACGCGCTTCCCGTCGTCTGGGACGAAGGCGAGAGCGCCAAAGTCTCGAGCGCCTCGATCGCCGAATGGCTCAAAGCCGGCCTCGACGCGCCGGAGGCCTTCATCGGCAACCAGAACGGCGATGCCAAAGGCGCGCTCGTGGGCGCGGCAAAAAAGGTGGAGGCCGTCTACTCGTACCCGTACCAGAACCACGCACCGATGGAGCCGATGAACGCCACCGCGCGTTACACGCCGGAGAAGTGCGAGGTCTGGACGCCGACGCAGAACGGCGAAGCGGCATTCGCCGCAACCTTGGCGGCGGCGGGATTACCGGCCGACAAATGCGAGGTCTACAAGACCCTGTGCGCGGGCGGCGGCTTCGGCCGGCGCGGCGCCTTCCACGACTACGTGACCCAGGCAGTGCTGATCGCCAAGCAGATGCCGGGCACGCCGGTGAAGCTCCTCTGGTCGCGCGAGGAAGACATGACGCACGGCCGCTACCATCCGGTCATGCAATGCAAGATGGTCGGCGGCTTCGATGCCAACAACAACCTGACCGGCTTCCACATGCGCCTGTCGGGCCAATCGATCCTGGCGAGCGTGTTCCCTGCGCGCATGGAGAACGGCAAGGATCCGCTCACCTTCCAGGGGCTCATGCCGCAAGGCACCGAGCATGCGTTCGGCTACTCGGTCCCGAACCTGCTCATCGACCATGCCATGCGCAACCCGCACATCCTGCCGGGCTTCTGGCGTGGTGTGAACATCAACCAGAACGCCATCTTCCTCGAATGCTTCATGGACGAGATGGCGCAAGCCGTCGGCCAGGATGCGCTCGAGTTCCGGCGCAAGCTGATGAGCAAGCATCCGCGCAATCTCGGCGTGCTCAACGCCGTGGCGGAGCGAATCGGCTGGGGCAAGCCGGCGCCACAAGGCGTCTTCCGCGGGCTCGCGCACATGAAGGCGTTCAACGCCTACGTGGCGGCGGCGGCGGAAGTCTCGGTGAGCGGCGGCAACAAGATCAAAGTGCATCGCATCGTCGGCGCCACCGATCCGGGCTACGCGGTCAATCCTGCGCAGATCGACCGCCAGGTCGCGGGCTCCTTCGTCTACGGGCTCTCCGCCCTGTTCTACCAGGAGTGCACGGTCAAGGACGGCCGCATCGAGCAGACCAATTTCGACACCTACAACTCGATGCGGATTGCGGAAATGCCGCAGGTCGAATCGATCGTGATGGGGACCGGCGGCAGCGACCCGTGGGGCGGCGTCGGCGAGCCAACGATCTGCGTGGCCGCGCCCGCGGTGCTCAATGCGTTCTTCAAGGCGACCGGACAGCGCATCCGCTCGTTCCCGCTGAGGAACCACAACATCCAGATGGCCTGAGCCAGGCCGCACAGTGGCGACAGAGCGCGTTCAGCGTTTGGACGCGCTCTAATTTTTTGTGAGCGGGGGAGGCGGCGCCGCAGGCTTGCCGCTTTGCTTCCTTAACCGGCCGGGTGGCCCTCCACCGCGAACTCGTTTTGAACTAAGCTTGCTGATGCAGGCACCGGCGGGGGCGCGGTGCGGGAGGAGGGGACGGTGCCCCTGCCATGAGCGGCAGTCGGTACATCGATCGGCGCGCATTCCTCGCGAGCGTCGCGGCCACCGGCGGCGCGCTCACGCTCGGCTTCGCCATTCCGTTCGCGGGGGCGCGCGCTTCGCAAAGCGCGCCGGAAATCACCGCCTGGGTGGTGATCCAGCCGGACGATACGGTGATCATCCGCATCGCCAAATCGGAAATGGGCCAGGGCGCGTTCACCGCGCTGGCGATGCTGGTCGCCGAAGAGCTCGAATGCGACTGGAGCAAGGTGAAGGGGGAATTCGCGCCGCCGCACGAGAACCGCCGGCGCAATCGGGTCTGGGGCAACATGTCGACCGGCGCGAGCCGCTCGGTCAGCACATCGCAAGCCGACCTGCGCCAGGCCGGCGCCGTCGCGCGCACGATGCTCATTGCCGCGGCAGCGGCGCGCTGGAACGTGTCGACCTTCGAGTGCGGCGCAGCGAACAGCGTCATTACCCACCATCCGAGCGGCCGGACGGTGACCTTCGGAAATATCGCCGCCGCCGCGAGCGAAGTGGCGCCGCCCACGCAGGTCAAACTGAAAGATCCTCCCGCTTGGAAGCTCATCGGCACGCGGCAGCGGCGGCTGGAGGTGCCGGACAAGGTTGCGGGCAAGCCGATCTATGCCATCGACGTGCGGCTTCCCAACATGCTTTACGCCGCCATCGCTCAATGCCCGGTATTCAAGGGCACGCTCAAATCCGTCGACGAGAGCGCGCTCGCGCGCATGAAAGGGGTTCGCCGCCTGATCAAGCAGCCGGACGCGGTGGCTGTCATTGCGGAGAGCTGGTGGCAGGCCAAGCAGGCGCTCGAGGCATTGCCGGTAAGCTGGGACTTCGGCGAGGCGGCCGACGTGTCGAGCGGGTCAATTCGCGACGCCTTGCGCGCGGGGCTGAGCGCCAACGATGCGCGCGTCGGGCGCAGTGAGGGCGATGACGCCGCAGCGCTTGCCGCTGCCGCGCGGCGGGTCGAAGCCGACTACGAAGTGCCGTTCCTCGCCCATGCCACCATGGAGCCGCAGAATTGCACAGCGCACGTCACCGCCGATGCGGTCGAGATCTGGGCGCCCACCCAGGACGGCGAGACCGCGCTTGCCATCGCCGCGGATGCTGCAGGGGTGCCACACAGCAAGGTGATCGTTCACAAGACGATGCTCGGCTGCGGCTTCGGCCGGCGCGGAATATTTCAGGATTTCGTCCGCCAAGCCGTCCTCATCGCCAAGGAGGTGAGCGAGCCGGTGCAACTCATCTGGACGCGCGAGGAGGACATCCGTCATGACTTCTACCGGCCCGTCGCTGCGGCCAGGATGGCCGCAGGCCTCGACGGCGACGGCATGCCGAGCGCGTGGACGATCCGCATCGCTGGACAATCCATCATCGCCGCGGTGTCGCCGCGCGTGATGCAGTTCGGCGTCGACCGCAATTTTCTGCAAGGGTTGCTCGAAGACATGCCCTATGCCGTGCCGAACTACGCCGTCGACTTTGCGATGCGCAACACGCGTGTGCCGGTCGGAGTCTGGCGCAGCGTCAACCACTCGCAGAACGCGTTTTTCAAGGAAAGCTTCGTCGACGAGATGGCGCATGCCGCACGCGTCGATCCTTACCTGTTCCGGCGCAGGCTGCTGGCAAAAAAGCCCAAGGAATTGGCGGTGCTCGAAGCGGCGGCAACACGCGCGGGCTGGGGCTCACCAGCGGCGGCCAGGGTGTTCCGCGGCATCGCGCTGCACAATTCGCAAAACAGCACCTGCGCGCAGGTGGTCGAGGCCTCGGTTGATCGCGCCGGGAAGCTGCGCGTGCATCGGGTCGTGTCCGCGATCGACGTGGGCCACGTGGTCAATCCGCTGACCATCGAGCTGCAGACCGAGAGCGCCATCGTGTTCGCGCTCACCGCCGCGCTGTACGGGGAGATCAGCATCAAGGAGGGGCGGGTCGAGCAGTCGAATTTCCACGACTACCCGATGCTGCGCATGGCCGACGTGCCACGGGTGGAGACGGTGATCCTGGCAAGCGGAGATTTTTGGGGCGGCGTCGGCGAAACGCCGGTGCCGCCGCTCGCCCCGGCCCTGTGCAACGCGATTTTTGCAGCAACGGGCAAGCGCATCCGCTCGCTGCCGATCAAAAAACACGATCTCAGGAGCGCATAGGGAGAACGGAACAGGCATTTCGGAGGTTAAGACATGAGTCCCATACCCGCCGTGTTTGCTGCAGCCTTGATTTTCGCATTCGCCGGTTCCGCTTCGGCCGCGGGACTGGCGGACGCGCCGCCCGGGGCCACGTCCTGCTCCGGCTGCCATCCGTCGGGCCGGGTGGACACCAGCGTGCCGAGGCTCATTGGCCGCAACCCCGCCGACATCACCGCGGCGATGCAGGCGTTCAAGTCGGGACAGACCGCGTCGACCGTGATGGGAAAAATCGCCAAAGGCTTCTCCGACAGCGAGATCAAGGCGATTGCCGAGTGGTATGGCGCGCAGAAGGATTGAGGAAGGAGGCGGACCATGATGACCAAAGCGCATCCAACTCGACGCGATTTCCTCAAAGTCGCCGCTGCGGGCGCTTCCGCCTCGCTGCTGCCGCTGCCCGCCATCGCCCAGGGCGCCGGCGGCAGCGTCGTCGTGGTCGGCGGCGGCTTTGCCGGCACCACCTGCGCGCGTTTTCTCAAGCGGATAGATCCGCGGATCAACGTGACCTTGGTCGAGGTGACCCGGACGTTCATCGCCTGCCCGTTCAGCAACGGCGTCATCGCCGGGTTGCGCGAGCTCACGGCGCAGGAATTCGGCTATGGCAAGGTCGCGGGCGATCAGATCACCCTCGCCTTCGCATCGGCCAGCGGCGTCGACGCGGGGAGCCGCGCGGTGACGCTCAACGACGGCACGCGGTTGCCCTATGATCGCCTGGTGGTCGCGCCCGGCATCGACCTCCGCTGGGACGCGCTGCCCGGCTACAACGAAGCGGCTGCGCAGCGCATGCCGCACGCCTGGAAGGCGGGCGAGCAGACCTTGCTGCTGCGCCGCCAGCTCGAATCGATGGCGGACGGCGGTACCGTCGTGATCTCCGCGCCGGCCAATCCGTTCCGCTGTCCGCCCGGTCCCTACGAGCGGGCGAGCCTGATCGCGTATTATCTCAAGACCAAGAAGCCGCGCTCCAAGCTCATCATCCTCGACGCGAAGGATGCGTTTTCCAAGCAGCGTCTGTTCCAAAACGCCTGGAAGGAGCTTTATCCGAACCTGGAATGGGTCTCACTGTCGATGGGCGGCAAGGTGACATCGGTCGACGTCGGCACGATGACGCTGGTCACCGACTTCGGCCGCCACAAGGCCGATGTCGCCAACGTGATCCCGCCGCAGAAGGCGGGGCAGATCGCGGAGGCCGCCGGCGTCGCCGATCGCACCGGCTGGTGCCCGATCGATCCGGTGACGTTCGAATCGAAGCTCGCGCCCAACATCCACGTCCTCGGCGACGCGACGATCGCCGGCGGGATGCCGAAATCGGCATTTACCGCGAATGCGCAGGCGAAAGTGTGCGCGGCGGCGCTGGCCAAGCTGCTCGCCGGGAGCAAGCCAGACGAGCCGATGCTGATCAACACCTGCTACAGCCTGGTGGCGCCCGACTACGGCATCCACGTCGCCGGCGTTTACAAGCCGGCGGACGGTCAGCTCAAGGACGTGGAAGGCGCGGGCGGCGTCAGTCAACTCGACGCGCCAAGCTCGACGCGCGCGCTCGAAGCCAACTTCGCCGAGGGCTGGTTCAAAACGATCACGGCGGAAGTCTTTGGCTGAACGCTGTCGTGCTTGCGCATTCGCCGCCGCGCTCGCGGCGAACGCGGTGCTGCTCGGAAACGCCGCAGCCGAAGATGCCCTGCGGCCCTATACCGTCGCCAGCGACGCCATTCCGCAATCGCTCACCGGCGCCAAGGGCGACGCGGAACGCGGGCGCGCCATCGTCGCCAACCGGCAAATCGGGCTTTGTCTCCTCTGCCACAGCGGACCGTTCCCGGAGGAAAAATTTCAGGGGACATTGGCGCCCGATCTCAAGGGAGCCGGCGCGCGCGCGACCGAGGGCCAGTTGCGCCTGCGCATCGTCGATGCGAGCCGGCTCAATCCCAACACGATCATGCCTCCTTACTATCGGGTCGATGGGCTCACCCGTGTGGCGCCGGCGTTCCAAGGCAAACCTATTCTCAGCGCGGAGCAGATCGAGGATGTGGTCGCCTATCTCGCGACCTTGCGCGACTGATCTCGCGCGAGGCGCGGCCGGCGCGCATGACCGATGCGAAAAGCGCGCTGGCAAACGGGTCGAAACCTACATAAGTTAGTCCGTATATTGAGGCGACCGACTCGTGAGCGACCGGGTCCATGACGCAGCAACCTGAAAACCTGCAGCAGACGCGCCGCCGTTTCCTCCGCGACACGGCCGCGCTGGCAGGCAGCGTCGCGCTCGGGCTTTCCGTCACGCCGGCAGAGGCCACGCCGGACACGATGCGCGCCGCGATCAAGCGCGTGGTCGGCGAAGGGGAATTGCGCCAGGGCAAGGTCAAGCTCGATCTGCCCCCGCTGGTCGAGAACGGCAACGTGGTGTCGCTCACCGTTTCCGTCGACAGCCCGATGACCGACACCGACTACGTCAAGGCCATCCACATCTTCAACGAGCGCAACCCGCAGCCGAACGTGATCGGCGCCTATCTCGGGCCGCGCGCCGGGCGCGCGAGCCTGAGCACCCGCATCCGGCTTGCCGACACCCAGAACGTGATTGCGATCGCCGAGCTGAGCGACGGCTCGTTCTGGAGCGAAAGCGTGAACGTGATCGTCACCTTGGCCGCCTGCGTGGAGAATCTGTGATGGCGCGCGCGCTCGTCAACGTTCCGGCCAAGGCCAAGCGCGGCGAGATCGTCGAGATCAAGGCGCTGATCCAGCACGACATGGAGACCGGATTCCGCGTCGGTACCAGCGGCAACATCATCCCGCGCGACATCATCACGGATTTTGTCTGCAAGTATAACGGTCAGGAAATTTTCCGCGCGGAGCTGTTTCCGGCGATTTCCGCAAATCCGTTCTTCGCGTTTTCCACGATTGCGACCGAGAGCGGAACCTTGACGTTCGAATGGAGCGGCGACAAGGGCTTCTCCGCAACCGAGTCCGCCGACATCACGGTCGAATGACGCGGGCTGCGGCGGCTGTCATCACCAGCGCCTTATTGGGTTGCGCGGTGAGCGCCGCGGCCGATGAAATTCCGCTGAACCAGCGAAAATCCGGCTACGAAATGATGGGCCGGGAAAGCCGCGCCATGCAGGACGATGACCTCACCAACCCCGGCATGTTTTGGGTGCTCGACGGCGAGGCGCTGTGGAAGCGCAAGGACGACGCAGCGGAGAAATCCTGCGCCGATTGCCACGGCGACGCGCGCACCAGCATGAAGGGCGTGGCGGCGCGCTATCCCGCCTTCGACGCCGCGCGCGGACGCCCGGTCGATCTCGAACAGCGCATCAACATTTGCCGCACGGACCGGCAGAAGGCGACGCCGTTCCCGGCCGAAAGCAAGGAGCTGCTCGCGCTCGACGCCTATGTGAGCCGGCAATCGCGCGGCCTGCCGATCGAGGCCGGCAGCGACGAACGCAGCAAGCCGTTCCTGGAAAAGGGCCGCGCGTTGTTCAACGAGCGCCAGGGCCAGCTCAATCTTTCCTGCGCCCAGTGTCACGACGACAACTGGGGACAGAAACTCGCGGGTGCGCCGATCCCACAGGGACATCCAAACGGATATCCGCTCTATCGCCTGGAGTGGCAGACGCTCGGATCGCTGCAGCGCCGGCTGCGCAACTGTCTCGTTGGCATGCGCGCCGAGCCGTATTCGTTCGGCGCGCCGGAATACGTGGATCTCGAGCTCTATCTCATGTGGCGCGCGCGCGGCATGCCGATGGAATCGCCGGCGGTGCGGCCGTAGCGCGGGTTGGCGCAACCTTTTCAGTTCGTCATTCCGGCCGAGCGAGCGAAAGCGAGCGAGAGCCGGAATCCAGTAATCGACGACAGTGGTTACTGGATTCCGGGTTCGCGGGCTGCGCCCGCGCCCCGGAATGACGAACCGCCTCACATCTGCGTGCGGTGAAAATCTTGCGTCGGCGGCGGGCCCCACACCGTGGTCTTGCCCGGCGTCCAGCGTTTCGGCCGCTGCGGCGTGTCGTGATGCCACGGGCGCGGCTCGAAATAGCCGAGCTCCTCGTCCTTCATCTGGTCGAGCTCGCAGAAAAACTCGACCACCTGCTCATCCGGATTGCGATGATAGGTCGCCACGTTGTGGCCGGGGCCATGACGCAGCGGGCCCCAGATGATCGGGACGCGCTTTTGTCCCATCACCTCGCATGAATTCTGCAGATGGATGAAATCCTTCAATTCGAACGCGATGTGATGAAGCTTCGCCTGCGGACCGCTGAAGAAATTCACGGTGTGATGATCGGGGTTGCAGCGCATGAAGCAGAAGAAATCGCCGACCCAATCTGACACGCGGAAGCCGAGCACCTTCTCGTAGAACGCTACCGTGCGCTGAATCTCGGGAGCGAAAAACGCGACGTGCCCGAGCTTGAGCGGCCCGATGCCGGCGACCTGCTCGTGCTTGCCGAGGTAGCTCCATTCCTTGAACAGGTCGATGCTCGTGCCCTTGTCGTCCTTAAACGAGAGCACCTGACCCATGCCGGGAATGGAATCGTTGCGCAGCTCGGCGCGCACGCCGTCCTTGTCGAGCTCGTGCGTCATCTCGCCGAAATCGGAATTCGGCGCGACCTCGAACGACAGCCGCACGCAATGGGCGCGATCCGCCTTGTGCAGCGCGACCACGAGCTGCCCGATCTTGGTCATGAGAAAGGCGCGCTCCTTCTCCCGCTCGGCCACGATCAGCCCCATGAACTGCGCGTAGTAGTCGATCGCCTTCTCCAGGTCCGGCGTCTCGAAAGTGGCGTGTCCGATGCGGCGCGCTTTGATCATGCTGTGCTCCTTACGCGGCTTGCTCCATGATCATAGCGCATTTCGTAGGATGGGTTGAGCGCAGCGAAACCCATCATATCGAATGACCAACGATGGGTTTCGCTTCGCTCAACCCATCCTACACGCCACACCCTCGACAACTTCGCCGGTTTCGGCCAAAGCTCTGCGCCCATATCAATGGCACGCAGGGAGAAAATCGACATGGCCGGCTACAAGCTCGCGACCTACCAATCCGCGGATGGGCCACGCGCCGGCCTGGTCATCGACGACAAGGTCTTCGATGCAGCCAAGCTCACGGGCAAAGCCGCCTATGCCAGCGTGCTCGGCATTCTCGAGGATTGGCGGGCAGCGCAAGGCTTGCTGAACAAGGCTGCCGCGAAAGCCGAAAAAAGCCGGGTCAAAGCATTGCCGCTCAACCGCGCCAAACTGTTGGCGCCGGTGCGCTGGCCGTCGGCGATCTACTGCGCCGGCGCCAATTATGCCGACCATGCCGCGGAAATGGCGCGCCGCATGAACCGGCCGCCGGAGCCCGATCCTCATACGCAGGGTCTCAAAGCATGGCACTTCCTCAAGGCGTCGCGCGCCCTCGCCGATCCCGGAGCGACGGTGAAGATTTCCGGTATCTCGAAAGAGATGGATTGGGAGGTGGAGCTCGCGGCGGTGATCGGACGGACCGCCAAGGACGTGCCGGAGGAGAAGGCGCTCGATTACGTCGCCGGCTACACCGCGGCCAATGATCTTTCGGCGCGCGACCGCGGCCGGCGCGTAAATATCAGCGACACCTCCCCGTTCAAGTCGGACTGGACCAAGCACAAGACCTTCGAAGGCTCCTGTCCGCTCGGGCCATGGATCGTGCCGGCGCGCGACATCGGCGATCCGCAGAACCTCGGGCTCAAGCTGTGGGTCAACGACGTGCCCAAGCAAGACTCCAACACCAAGGACATGATCTTCAATCTCGCCGAACAAATCGCGCGACTGTCTGACGGCATGACGCTTCATCCCGGCGACGTCATCCTCACCGGCACGCCGGCGGGCGTCGGCTCGGCGCGCGGGGAGTTCCTCAAGGCCGGCGATACGGTGAAGATTTGGATCGAGAAAATCGGCACCTTGACCAATAAGTTGGCCTGATTATGCGGTTTTAACCTGCGTTCCCCAGGCATGCCGCTGCGGATGTCCGGCCAAGCTTTCCTGCTGGTCACTTTTGAACGGCTGTAATATAGAAAGGGCCGCGGCAACAGATCGTCCGGACGGAGCAGCGTCGGGCGTCCGCTAAGCTGAAAAGCCAGGGAGAAGCGCCAGCATGGCCGAGCAATACGTCGGTAAAATCGGTGAGTTCAAGGACGGCGACCGCCGCATCATATTCGCCGGAGACAATGAAATCGGCGTATTCCGACACGAGGGCCAGTTCTACGCCTACAGCAACGTCTGCCTGCACCAGGGCGGCCCGGCCTGCGAGGGTCTCACCATCGCCAAGGTCGAAGAGCGGCTGTTGCCGGACAAGACCTCGCAAGGGCTCTACTTTTCCGAGACCGAAATGCATTTCGTGTGCCCCTGGCACGGCTACGAATACGATATGAAAACCGGCGAGTGCGTCTCCGACCGCAAGCTCAAGCTGCGCAAGTACAAGGTGATCGAAAAGGGAGACGAGGTTTATGTCGTTGCCTAAGGCCGCGACCGCCAAACCCGCGCCGCGCTCGCGCGCGCCGGCGCGCCGCGCTCCGAAGCCAGTCGCCAAGGCCGCGAACGGCGGCTCGGCCGAGGCCAAGCGGCTTGCCGCCGAGATCGAGCGCGCGCTTGCCAACGGGCGCCGCGACGCGCTCAGCACCGACGCGTTGCAGGCGCTGATGGCGGCTGTCTGCAAGACGTATGCAGCGCGCGTGGAAGCGGGCGAAGAGCTTCTGCCTTTGCCGCAGCGCGGCGGCGCCACCGCCACCGAAGTGATGATCACGGCCAGCGGCCTGCTCAAGGCCGCCAACCTCGCGGTATTCGAGCTCGGCATGTGGCAGAGCTGGACCGGCCGCTGACGCTTTTACGCGGGCTCGCCCGCACAGATTTGGGATAGGAGACGAACCCATGGACCTCCTCGCTGAACGCGGAAGGCGCGTATCTGTCGACGAGTTGAACACCACGCGGCTGCTCGCGCACGCGCGCAAGCAGGCGGCGCAGCGCAAGCTCGACGACGTTATGATCGTCGACGTGGACGCGCACCATTACGAAAACGAGCACTACAGCGACATCCTGCCGTATATGGAGAACGACGTTTTCCGCCAGTGGACCATGGGCGGCCGCGGCATGACCGATCGCGGCGCGGTGGTGCCGACCAACGCCGGCTTCATCCAGGACATGGGCGGCCGCGTTACCCGCTACCCGCTGCGCCGCTCGGAGAAGACCGAGCAGAACGGCAAGCATCGCGACGTACAGCTCGGCGAGCGCTGGATGGACGCGATGAGCGTCGACTATTCCTGCCTGTTCCCGACCGGCATGCTCAACATCGGCATGCACCCGCAAAAGGAAATGGAGGTCGATCTCTGCTGGGCCTACAACCGCTGGGTCACGGAGAAGGTGCTGCCCGAGGCGGGCGGCCGCATGTATTCGATGCTCTGCCTGCCGTTCTCCGATCCGGCCGCCTGCGTGCGCCAGGTCGAGGCGTTTGGCGAGCGCAAGAACGTGACCGGCTTCATGGTCACGACCGTGCGCCACCTGCAGGTGAACGACAACGCCTACATGCGGCTCTATCGCATGATGGAGGAGCGCGGGCTTTCGCTTGCCTTCCACTCCGGGCCGAACTGGAACGAGCCGGTGTTTCGCGCCTGCAACCGGTTCCTGTCCGTGCACGCCCTCGGCTTCACCTTCTACAACATCCTCCACTGCACCAACTGGGTGATCAACGGCATGGGCGAGCGCTTCCCCAAGCTGCCGGTGATCTGGATCGAATCCGGCCTCGCCTGGATTCCGTTCCTGATGCAGCGCCTCGACCACGAATACATGATGCGCCCGTCGGAGGCGCCGCTCTTGAAGAAGAAGCCGTCCGATTACATGCGCGACATGTACTATTCCTCGCAGCCGATCGAGATTCAGGATCGCGCAGCGATGGAGTGCACGTTCCGCATGATGAATGCCGAGACGCAGCTGCTCTATGCCTCGGATTACCCGCACTGGGATTTCGATCTGCCGGCTACCATCTGGGATCTTCCCTTCCTTTCGGAGAAGGGCAAGCACAACATCCTCGGCGGCACCGCAGCGCGCCTGTTCAAGCTGCCGCCGCGCAACGAGAAGCAGAAAGAAAACCTCAAGCGGTTCGGCAATCTCACCGCGCAAGCGGCGTAAAACAGTCGGCACCGTCATGGCCGGGCATAGTGCGTCGAAGACGCGCGTAAACGCGCTGGCGTCGCGGCCATTCACGTCTTTGTTGCAGCAAGCAAGACGTGGATGCCCGGGCCGAGCCCGGGCATGACGACGTTCGTAGCCCGGATGGAGCCCCGCGCAGCGGGACGAAATCCGGGACAGTGGTTCCGGAGGCAAAGCCGACCCGGATTTCGCTTCGCTCCAACCGAACTGCTGGCCTACCGTGATTTCAATAACTTGTAATGTAAGACTCTCCAAACGTGCGTTTTGAAAACAAATGCGATTTTGGGGACGTGTAAAACGCGGACGTCGATGCGGTCCGGCGTTCGCATATCGGAACGTTATGGAATATCTGGCTGGTAATTCTGCTCACTGCGGCTTGATGCCCGCGAACTTCACCACCTTGCCCCACTTCTGAGTTTCCTCGGCGATGAGCTTGGCGAAGTCGGCGGGAGAGCCTGGAAGTGCGGTGGCGCCCAACCCGGCGAGCCGCGCCTCGATGTTTGGATCGGCGAGGCCGGCATTGATCTCTTGGTTGAGTTTCTCGACAATCTCTATTGGCGTGTTGCGCGGCGCGCCGATGCCGGTCCAGAAGCTCGCCTCGTAGCCGGGCACGAATTCGGCCACCGTCGGGATGTCCGGCAGCACCGGCGAGCGCGTCGAGGTTGTCACCGCCAGCGCACGAAGTTTGCCAGCCCTCACGTATTCGATCGATGAGGAGATGCTGGCGAACATGACCTGCACCTGTCCGCCGAGCAGATCGATAAGCGCGGGACCCGCGCCGCGATACGGCACGTGCACGAGGTTGACGCCGGTCATCATTTTGAACAGTTCACCAAAAATGTGGTTTCCGGAACCGATGCCGCCCGACGCCATGTTGACCTTGCCGGAATTGACTTTGGCATAGGCGATCAGCTCGGGGACCGTCTTGACCGGCACCGAGGGATTTACCTCTATAGCGAAGGTGTCACGCGCAATGCTTGTAACCGGCGCGATGTCACGGATGAAATTGAAATTGAGCTTGTCGTAGAGCGTTGCGTTACTCGCATTTGGAAGAGAAGCCAGCAGAAGCGTATAGCCGTCAGGGGGTCCATTCACGACCGACTCGGTGGCGACATTGGTGCCAGCACCCGGCCGGTTCTCGATCACGAATTGCTGGCCGAGCCGCTCCGACAGCCATTGGCCGATCAGGCGCGCCATGATGTCGTTGCCACCAGCGGGGGCAAATCCGACAATGATGCGCACGGGCCGCGACGGATAGGCTTGCGCGAAAGCAAAGCGCGAACGGCCGGCAGCAATGCGGCGCTAGCGATCAGATGGAGAAATTGTCGGCGGGGAAGTTTCATGGTGCTGCCTCCCAGGGAATGCAGCCCGCGACAGATGAATCAGGTTACATCAATTTCGCACCCGCGCGAAATCCTGCGACAGGGCGCGCGCGTGGTGCCCGACACCGGGCTACGCCTCGGGCGGATCAGGTACGGGCTCGCTCGGCCGGAATGACAGCAGCAGCCGTCTCGACCGGCGCCTCAGCCCGGCGCTGGATGCGCAGCTCGATCCAGCGCAAGCCGGCCACGATCGCGATCAGCGGGGCGATCTGGATCACGCCCAGGGCGGCGACCGCCCCGTAGCTGCCGCCCTCCTCCCACATGGTCAGGCTGATGGTGCCGAGCACGTGAGTACCGGGGCCGACCAGGAAGATCGAGGCGCCGAGCTCGCGCACCGCCAGCACGAACACATAGATCCAGCCCGCCAGCAGGACCGGCGCCAGCAGCGGCAGCATGATGCGGGAAAAAATCTGCCCGAGCCCGGCGCCGGAGACCGCCGCCACTTCCTCGAGCTCGCGGTGAATCTGGGTAATCCCGCTCGAGGCGAAACGCATGCCGTAAGGAAGGTAGAGCGTCACGTAGGCGACGAGCAGGATCCAGATCGTGTTGTAGATCGGGATCGGCAGCATGAGATAGGCGACGAGAATGCCGGCGCCGACGATCACGCCGGGGATCGCGATCGGCGCGAAGGCGAGCGCATCGAGGACGAAGCCGTAGCGCGGCAGCGCGCGCTGCGCGATCCACGCCATGATAAAGGTGAGCCCGGCCACCACGGTCGCCGCCATCGCGGCCAGCAGCACGCTGGTTTTCACGGCGGCGAGAAAGATCGGGTAACTCAGGATGAAATCGTAATTGTCGAGTGTCGCCGCCGCGCCTGAGCTCACGAACGGCTGGGCAAGATTGCGGAAGAACGACTGCCACACGAGCGTGAGCAGCGGTAGCCCGAGCGAAACGGCAAACATGACCCCGATGCCGAGCGCGAGCGGCCAGCGCCAAGGTCCGAGCTTGACCCGGGTCGGCCGATAGCCTTTGCCGGTGATGGTGGCGAAGGATTCCGCGTTGCGGGTGGCGCGGCGGTAGAAGTAGACGGCGAGCACGCAGACCGCGAGCAGCGTGAGGCTCAACGCGCTCGCCACGCCGAAGGCGGGCGGCGTGGAAATGATCGCGCCCTGGATATCGGTGGTGAAGACGTCGATGCGCGCCGGCCGCCCGATCAGGCGCGGCACTTCGTAGGACGCCATGCCCATCACGAACAAAAGCAGCAGCGCGGAAAAAATCGCCGGTCGCAGCAGCGGCAGGGTGACTTTCCCGAACACGTGGGCGTAGTTGCCGCCGGACATCAGCGCCGCCTCTTCCATGCGCACGTCGAGCACGCGCAGCGCCGGCCCGAGCGCCAGATAGGCGAGCGGGAAATAGTGGCTCGACAGCGCCCAGATCATGCCCGGCATGGAATAGATGTTCACCGGCGCCTCATTGAGTCCAAACAACGCTTTGAGCACCGCGTTAGCCCAGCCGATGTTCGGGCTGAACACGAAGATCCATGCCATCGCGGTGAGCAGTCCCGGAATGGCGAACGAGAGGATCGAGAGCGTGTGAAACAGGCTTGATCCCGGCGCGTCGGTGCGCTCCACGGTCCAGGCAACCAGCGCACCCATGATGAACGTGGTGATTGCGGTGCCGACCGCGAATACCAGCGAATTGCGGAACAAGCCCAGAATGTGCCAGCTGGAATAGGCTTCGACGAAATTGTCGAGCGAGAGGCCGCCGGGACCGAAGCCGGTGTCTTCGGTGAACGCATTGTAAAGCAGGGCCGAGAGCGGAACGAACACGAACCAGACCGCGAGCGCGACGCACGCGACGAGCGCAATTCTGGATGGAGTGAGCCAGTTGCGCCATTCGCTTCGATCAGCCGCAAAAGCGGACGGTCCGACAACCGCTGAAATCGATGGTTTCACTGAATGTGCGATGCTTAGGCTCCGCCCTCATCCTGAGGAGCGAGCGCAGCGAGCGTCTCGAAGGATGGGGGCGGCCTCATGCTTCGAGACGGCGCCATAGCGCGTCGAAGACGCGCGTAAACGCGCTTTAGGCGCCTCCTCAGCGTGAGGCCGGGCGCGGCTCGCCCCGAGCGGCATGGTCTTCACGGCTCACCGCCCCCTGAACAGCTGATCGAACTGGCGCTGCCATTTGCGCTCTTCGTCGGGACTCATCAGCACCGTGAGGACCTTCTTCTGCGTGAGCCGCTCGATAATGCCGGGCGGGTTCGCCGCCACGTCCGAGCGCGTCGGCAGCCGTCCGAACTTGGCGAGAAATTGCTGGCATTGCTGGCCGAGCATGAAATTGGCGGCAAGCCGGGCGGCATTGGGATGTGGCGCGTTGGCGTTCACACCGACCTGCCCGAAGAACAAGGTGACGGGGTCGAGCGGCCACACGTCGATCGGTCCGCCCGCGAGTTTCACGTTCATGGACAAATTGACGTAATTGTTCAGCGAAACCCAATACTCGCCGGCACCGGTTGCGCGCGCCATGGCGAGATGTCCGTCGGTGATGACCGGCTTGAGCGCCGCGACGATATTCTTGACCAGCTCGGTGCCGCGCGCCTCGCCGTAGTATTGCAGGATCGCCTTGAGCCACTCGTTGTCGGTGCCGTCGATCGCGACCTTGCCCGCCCATTCCTTGTGCTGGGGAAACTCCTCGTAGCTCTTCGGCAGTTCAGCGGTCTTCACCTTGTCCGTGTTGTAGGCCGGCGTGTTGTAGTTGGCGTAGACGCCGTACCAGCGTTTGTTGGGATCGCGCGCCTGCGGCAAGATATGCGCCGCCTCGGGCGGCTCGTAGGCGGCGAGCATCGCCAGCGGCATCTTGT
>Ga0310916_10000954_pt1 | contig 16658 bp, 15 predicted proteins | sample GREbulkMGLF176_FD_203444 | JGI IMG/M metagenome (GOLD analysis project Ga0310916, IMG submission 203444) | Lab enrichment of tropical soil microbial communities from Luquillo Experimental Forest, Puerto Rico - GRE.bulkMG.LF176 | ecosystem: Environmental > Terrestrial > Soil > Tropical forest >...
GGATCTGGCGGCGCGAGCTTCGGATCGAGCGCGAGGTCCGCAAGCATCGCGCCGATGGCGGTTGCGAATTTCGCGCCGTGGCCCGAACAGGGCGAGGCGACGATGATGCGCGGGTCCTGCGGCAATCGATCGATGATGAACTCGTTGCCGCCGTCGACGCGCATGTCGGCCCTGGCCGTGTTCGTATAGAGGCAGATATCGCGATCGGTGATCGGACCGGCGGCGCCCGGAACGAACTCGGCGAGCGTCGCCGCTACGCCGTCCAATTCGGCATCGGTCGCCGGCGGCTCCCATTCGTCGGCGGCTGCGATCGCGCCGTGGTCGTGTTGCGCGGCTTTGACGCCGCGGCCCTCGAAATCGGGAAACCCATAGATCATGCCACGCGCGGTCTCGAGGATGAAAATCGGAAACTCGCCGTAGCGCGTGGTATCGGGTCGTGCGGGCGCGAACCAGCCGACCGCCTGTCGCGTCACCGTCAGGTGGGATTTCAGACCGAGGATGAGGCCGGCGACCCACGGGCCGGCGGCGACGATCACCTTTTCCGCCATCACCTCTTCGCTTGCGGTCACGATGCGGATGCCGGCCGGCGTGGCGCGCATTTGCGCCGCCGCGTGAATGATGCGGCCCTTTGCGCCATCGCGGAAGGCACGCATCGCCTGCTCGGCGAGCAGAATGGCGCCGCTCTCCTGCACGACGACGTCCCAGTCGAAGGGCAGGTTGAAGGCTGGAAACGCCGCGTTGGCCTCGGCTCCGCTGCGCGGCCCCGTGACGCGGCTCTTCGCCGCCAACGCGGCGGCGCGTGAGTTTGCGACCAGTTGGCAGCCCGCAGGTCCCGCCTCGAGCACGGCAGAAGGCTTCAGAATGGTCCGCCCGCTTGCGGATTCGAGCGCAAGCCAGCCCTCGAAAGCGCGGTCGCTGAGCGCGGTGTAGGCCTCGCTCTCGAAGTTGAAGCGGCGAAAGACGCGGCAGGAACCGTGCGACGAGCCCCGCGCCTCGCCGATCGCAAGCGGATCGAACCCGAGCGCGTCGCAGCCGCGGCGGGTCAGCTCATAAAGCGCTGCGCTTCCCATCAGGCCGAGGCCGATGATGCCGATCTCACAGCTTCGCACGATCTGTTCTCTTCACGGCGCGTCGATGGGTTTGGCTTCGCCCAACCCATCCTACGGTCTGCGAACGCGGCAAGCCACCCTCGCACCGCATCCGTCTCGCGCCGTGGGCGCCGTTCAGTTCGAATGCGCGCTCGACAGCCGCAGGCCGCCGGCCGGATGGGCGAAGGGCGAGCCCACAGCCAAAGCGCCGTCACCGAGCAGAGCCTGCACAAGCAGCGCCACGGTCCAGAAGGCCGGAAATTCCCAGCCGCCATGCGGGTTGGAGAAGAAAAATCCGGCCGACCCATGCACGGTAAAGATGGCTCCGAGCAGGATCGGCGTGGCCAACAGCGCGACGACGCGCGTCCAGACGCCGAGGATCAGCGCGACCGCGGCGAGCACTTCGGCAAGGATCACCACATAGGCAAGCTCGCCCGGCAACCCGACGCTGCCGAAGAATTTCGCCGTGCCGGCCGGCGTGAACACGAAGAACTTCAGGCCCGCATGGGCAAGAAACAAGGCGCCCAGGCTGAGGCGCAGGAGCAGCGCCGCATAGGGCGCCGTTCGGGAATCGATCATGGCAGTCTCCTTGATTTGGGGGTCCCGGGAGGTATGATCCATTCCAGTTCGACAGATAATCCGGTATTCGGTAAATACAGCTCACACTCAGGGAATGAGATGTTCCATGGCGGACCGGCTCACGGGCCTTGAGGTGTTTGCGAAAGTGGCCGCAACCGGCAGCCTGTCGGCGGCGGGGCGCGCGATGGGCCTCTCGCAGACCATGGTCACGAAGCATCTCGCAGCACTGGAAGCGCGCCTTGGTGCAAAGCTCTTTCACCGCACCACCAGGCGCCTTTCGATCACCGATGCCGGACGCAGCTACCTCGAATCCTGCGAGCGCATCCTGGCCGAGATCGAAGCCGCGGATGCAGCCGTCTCGGCCGACAGGATAGAGCCGCGCGGGCTGCTGCGGCTCAACGTGCCGCTGGTGTTCGGCGTCCGCCAGATCGCGCCGCGGCTTGGCGAGTTCGCGCGCCGCCATCCGCGTATCACGGTCGAGCTTGGCCTCAATGACCGGCTCGTCGATCTCGCCGAAGAGGGCTGGGACCTTGCGATCCGGATCGGCAGTTTGCGCGACTCGAGCCTGATGGCGCGGCGGCTTGCGCCGTGCCGCATGACGATCTGCGCGGCCCCCTCCTATCTCGCCGCCCGCGGCACGCCGCGCACGGTCGCGGAACTCGCCGGTCACAATTGCCTCGGCTACACGCTTGCGCAATCCGGCGCCGACCGCTGGCTGATGGGCAAGCGGGCCGAGATCAGCGTTGCCGTTTCGGGAAACCTGCGCGCGAACAACGGCGATGCGCTGCTGGCTGCCGCGATCGCCGGGCAAGGGATCGTTTATCAACCGACCTTCATCGCCGCCGATGATTTGCGCGCCGGCCATCTGGTCGCCCTTGCGCTGGATCAGCCCGCAAACGAGTCCCTCGCGGTTCATGCGGTCTATCTGCCGGACCGTCATCCGCCGGCCAAGGTACGCGCCTTCATCGACTTTCTCGCAAGCCAATTCGCGCCCGAGCCGCCCTGGGACCGCGGCATCCCCTGATATTGCCTCGAGCCATCGACGGGCTTGCCGCTGCGGCGCCGATCGGATTTGCTCCACGATTCAAGGGAGGAGACGCGTGGAAAAGCAACAGGCAGCGCAGCCGCCAACGGACAAAGCCTGGCCGCTGTTCCGCTCACTGGACGGCTACCGGGTGGGCTACCTGCCGAACGACCTGATCGCAGGGTTGACGCTCGCGGCGATCGCGATTCCCGAGCAGATGGCGACCGCGCGGCTCGGTGGGTTCGCGCCGCAAATCGGCTTCTTCGCCTTCATCGCGGGCTCGATCGGCTTTGCCATGCTGGGCGGCAACCGATTCCTGTCCTGCGGCGCCGACTCCACGATCACGCCGATTTTTGCTGGCGGGCTTGCGGCGGTTGCCGCCGCCGGCTCGTCCGACTACCAGGCGCTCGCAATCGCGCTGGCGCTCATGGTCGGCGTCATGACGATCGCCGCCGGCCTGTTCCGCCTCGGCGGCATCGCCAATTTGTTGTCGGTGCCGGTCACGGTCGGCTTTCTCGCCGGCATCTCCGTGCACATCCTGGTGTCACAAATGCCCGGCGTGCTCGGCCTTCCTTCGCCGCGCGGGCCAACGCTGCAACGCATCGCCGAGCTCGCCGCGCACGTCGGTGACGCCAACATCTTCACGGTCTGTATCGGATTCGGCGTGCTGGCGGTGGTCGCGATCTGCGAGGCTGTCAACGCCAGAATACCGGGCGCTCTGATCGGGCTGGTGGCGGCGACACTGGCCGTGATCGCGGCCGACCTCGAGCGCAAGGGCGTGGCCGTCGTCGGCACCGTTCCCGCCGCGCTGCCGAAGCCGACATTGCCGGACCTTGCGCCCGAGCGATGGGTCCGCCTGATTCCTCTCGGGCTTCTCGTCACCGTCGTTGTCATGGTCCAGACGGCCGCGACCACGCGGGCGTTTCTGTCCGATCCCGACAGGCCTGCGGACGTCGACCGCGACTTTCTCGGCGTCGGCGTGGGCTCGCTGCTTGCGGGCCTGTTCGGCGCATTTGCCGTCGATGCGAGCCCGCCACGCACCGGCATCGTCTCGGAGACCGGCGGCAAATCGCAACTGTCGGGGCTGTTTGCGGCGGCCATTCTGCTGGCGCTGATAGCATTCGGCGCGACGCTGTTGAAACATGTTCCGGACGCCGCGCTCGGCGGCGTGTTGTTGTTCGTCGCCTTGCGGATCATCCGTTTCCGGCAGATCGCCATGATCTGGCGCCAGTCGATGGCGGAGTTCCTGCTGATCGTCGCGACCGCGGCAGCCATCATCATGCTGCCGATCGAACAGGGCGTCGGCATCGGTATCATCCTGTCGCTCCTGCACGGCATCTGGAGCACGACGCGCGCCCGCCTCGTGCGATTCGAGCGGGTGCCGGGCACGACGATCTGGTGGCCCACCAATCCGCACGTCAAGGGCGAGCGCCTGCCGAACGTGACCGTGGTGGGGTTGCAGGCGCCGCTGTCCTTCCTCAATGCGTCGGGCTTTCAGTCGGACGCACTCGACGTCGTGAAATCCGAGAAGCCGAAACTGCTCGTGCTGGAGGCGAGCGGCATGCCCGAGATCGACTTCACGGCGGCGCAGAACCTGATCGACCTGATCAGGGAATGCGGCAGCCGGGGCATCACCGTTGCCGTGGCCCGGCTTGAATCGTTGCGGGCACAGGAAGCCTTCGAGCGGTTCCGACTTTACGATGTGCTGCCGCGGGACCGCGTGTTCCACAGCGTTGCCGAGGCAGTCGCTGCGCTCGCGGCGTAACGAGTCCGCATCGGGCGTCGTGGCTCACGGCCGCAGCGCGGGATGATCGCTCAGCATGCCGTCCCTGATCGACGGGGACTGGATCGCGCGGAACAGGATACGCGCGGTTTTGATGTCGTTGGCCTTCAGGCACAACTCGATGATTTCGCCCACGCCGGCATCCCGCATCAGGTCGTCAGACATTTTCATCGCGATTTCCATCGCGGCCCTGGCAGCACCCTTGTAGCGCTCGCCGTCGTCCAGATTTTTCTTCGCGTCGCGCTTTTTCCTGCTGTCGGCGGGGTGGCCGACGCTTGCGGCGCTATCGGCGGCGGACCGGCAGACATGGCGAATCCTTTCCGCGGCTTCGATGTCGCCGATCGGCCACTGGATAGTCTCTTCCCAGGCTTCCTTCGGCTTCTTGCGGCTGAACCACCACATCGCCTTGCCCTGCAAGCCCCGGCAAGCATGGTCATGTGCAGTCGTCGTGATTGCAAGCCCTATCAGGATGCGGTGGCTGCAGTCGGAAGGCCCTCAGCTCGTGCGCTTCGGCCCGATCGCCTCGAACTGCGCCTTCTGCTCGTCGCTCAGCGTGGCATAGAAATCATCAAGTGCCGGCCGCACCAGCTTGATCGCATCCAACAGCGCATCGAGCCGCGTGTCGACCGAGGCGAGACGGTCCGGCGGCAAGATGCCCTCGTCGGGCTGACAGTCGTAACTCAGGATGTCGCGCGCCTTCGCGCTCATGTGCTGAAGCACCGCAAGCTCGGCGCGCTGGGCGTCGTCCAGGTGCAACCGGGCCTCGATCTCGCCGCCGGGCCACTGGAATGAAGCGGGCTGGGCATCCTGACAGCTTCGCACCGGTGAGGGCTTGGGCGCCGCCCTCTGCTTGCGCTGCCCCTCTCCGAACGCTTCGAGCTTGCCTTTCTGCTCGTCGTCCAGGAGCTCATAGAACCTCTCCAACGCCGGCCTGACCCTGGCGACCGCGGAGACCATCGCTTCGAGACGCTGCTGCATCGCAGCCAACCTGAGGGACGCCGTAGCTGCCACCTCGCCGGGACACACGGCGCGGACGATCTTTGCTGCCTCCACCGATGCGCCGGCGAGATCGTCAAGCGCGGCACTCTGCTCCTCGTTCAACTGGACTACCTGCCGGATCTGATCAACGGCAGCCGTGGCCGCATCGTCCTTCGCATCGCCGCACATCGATGCGACGGAAATGATCCTGCCGTGTCGTCGGCCGCGCGACGGCGCCACATAACGGGTGAGGTCGTCATTGCCATAGGGCGCGAAGACCGCGGCGTAGAGATCACCGTAGCCGTAGCCCCAGAAGCCGCTGGTGTCGCCCCAGACGGTGTAGTCGTAGATGTCCTGGTAGGCGAAGGGCCAGAACAGCGGACCCACCCAGCCATAGCCGCCATCCTCATGCCGCCACCATCCGTGCGCGCCGCGGCCGCCATGCCAGCCGGCCAACGCGGCGGATGCGGCGAGTTGCACCCGCGCCGAGGGATTGGCGGACCATTCGGCGTTGCGGAACCCATCGGTGCGGGACGTTGTGTCGACTGTGTCCCGGACGCTCGCCAACCTCACCGCGCCGCCGCGCCGGGCATAGTGCCGATGGTGCAGGCCTCGCACCGGCAACATGTGCGCGAACGCGGATCTGATGACGCCGAACGGCCCACCGAGACGAATGCGCAAGCCGGCACTCGCGGGCTCCGCGCTCGCGAGCGCAGTTACGGCGACCAGAACGGCAACACCAATGCGGAATATCGACATGGCACCTCCCCGCATTGCTTCTTCAGTCTCGTCAACGATCAGCTCGTTCGCCGCGGTCCTATCGCCTCGAATTGCGCCTTTTGTTCATCGCTGAGCGTCGCGTAGAAATCCTCGAGCGCCGCGCGCACCGACTTCACCGCCTGCAGCATGGCATCGAGCCGCTTGCCGACGGCGTCGAGCCGCGCGACCGGCGTGATCGCCTCCGCGGGCTGGCAGGCCGCCTTCAGCGCGTCGGCGGCACGGGCCGTAGTGTCCTGAAGCACTTGAAGCGCGGCGCGCTGGACATCGTTCGGATGCAGCCTCGCTTCGATCTCGGCGGCGGGCCAGGCAAGCCCGGCAGGTTGCGCGGCGCTGCAGCCCTGCGCGGCAGGGCCGTTCGCATTGTCCGGCGACCTCCCGCGCTGATCCTCGGCCAGCGCATTGAGCCGCACCTTTTGTTCGTCGTTCAGAAGCGCGTAGAGCCTTTCGAGGGGCGGCCGCACCAGCCCGACCGCGGAAATCATCGCCTCGACGCGCTGCTCCATGGCGGCAAGCCGTGCGGGCGCCGTCGCCGCAACCTGCGTCGGACACGACGCCCGAATCATTTGCGCTGCCTTGATGGAGGCGTCGGCGAGATCGTCGAGCGCGGGGCGTTGCGCTTCGGTCGGCTCGATCGCTTGCCCGATCTGATCGACGGGAAGGCCCGCGATATCGCGGCTGTCGTCGCTGCACATCCTTGCAAGCGAAACGGCGCCGCGATACCTGCGACCGCCCGACGGAGGCATCATGTAGCCGGAGAGTTCGCCATAGCCGTAAGGGGCAAAAATGCCGGCATAGATATCCGGGTAGCCATAGCCCCAGAAGCCGAAGCCGTCGCCCCAGACCGCATAATCGTACATGTCGTAATAGGCGAACGGCCAAAATAGCGGGCCCACCCATCCGTATCCGCCGTTGCCGTGCCGCCACCAGCCATTGGCGAAGCCGCCGTGCCAACCCGTCACCGCAGCAGCAGCCGCGATTTGCGCGCGCGCCATCGGATTGGCGAGAATGCGCCCCCTTGCGCCGGCATGTGAGAAGGAATTGAGCGCGCTGCGGCCAGTGTGTGAAACCAACGCGGCACTACTGAAATGCCCGAAATGTGGGCCGCCATGCCGGGCGAACCGTGCACCGCCAAAGTGGTGGAAACCGCCGAAATGTCCGCCGTGGAAGTGGCCGCCGAAATGTCCGCCGAAGTGACCGCCGAAATGTCCGCCACCGTGGCCCCCGAAATGGCCACCACCGTGACCACCACCGCCATGTCCCCCACCGTGGCCGCCGCCTCCCCGCGCGAAAGCGCTGCCCGCCAGCACGGCTGCCAGCAGGACAACAGCCACTCTGATCACAGGCCTCGACATTGGCACCCTCGCCGTGCCGTCAGCTTTTGAAAGCCTAAAGAAGACGCATGGCGGAACCAAAAGTTCCCACCCTTGGACCGAAAGATCTTTTTGCTGGCGCACCATCGCGTCGGAAAAGCGGCGTCCTCCCCGCTATCCAACGGTGGCGCTGACCTTGCCGGATCGTGCGCTACGCCGCGGGCACGATCTTTCCGGGATTGAAGATATTTTGCGGATCGAGCGCGCGCTTGAGCGCACGCATGGCGTCCAGCGCCTCGGATCCGAGCTCGGCCTCCAGATATTTCTGCTTGCCCTGGCCGATGCCGTGCTCGCCTGTGCAGGTTCCGCCCATCGCCTGCGCGCGCTCGACCAGGCGGTGCATGAACTCATCTCCGCGCGCCATCTCCCGGGGGTCGTCGACGTCGCAGAGCAGCGAGCAATGGAAGTTGCCGTCGCCGACATGGCCGACGATCGGAGACATCAGATTGAGCTGCTTCAAATCCTCTTCGGTTTCGGTGACGCAGTCGGCGAGCCGCGAGATCGGCACGCAGACGTCGGTCGCGACAACGCCTGCGCCGGGACGCATGGCCTTCACCGCCCAGTAGGCATCATGCCGCGCCTGCCACAATTTGCCGCGATCCTCAGGACGCGTGGTCCAGGTGAAATCGCCGCCGCCGCATTCTTTGGCGATCTCGCCGAAATTCCTGGACTGTTCGGCGACCTCGTTCTCGCTGCCGTGGAATTCGAGCAGCAGCAAAGGCGTCTCCGGCAGCGACAATTTCGAATAGGCATTGCAGGCCTTGACCTGCGCGGCGTTGAGCAACTCAATCCGCGCGACGGGGATCCCCATCTGGATCGCCATGATCGTCGCCTGGCAGGCTCCGCTCACGGTTTCGAAGGAGCATGCCGCAGCAGCGATGGTCTCGGGAATGCCGCGCAGCTTGATGGTGAGCTCGCAGATGATCCCGAGCGTGCCTTCGGCGCCGATGAAGAGATGTGTCAGGTCATAGCCGGCCGCAGATTTTTTCGCCCGGGTACCGGTCTTGATGATCTCGCCGTCGCCGCGCACCACTTTCAGCGCGAGCACGTTCTCGCGCATGGTGCCATAGCGCACCGCGTTGGTGCCGGACGCCCGCGTCGAGGCCATGCCGCCAAGGGAGGCGTCCGCGCCGGGATCGATCGGGAAGAAAAGGCCCTGGTCGCGCAAATGCTCGTTCAGCGCCTTGCGGGTGACGCCGGGCTCGATCACGCAGTCGAGGTCATCGGCGTGCACTTCCAAAACCCGGTTCATGTCGCTCAAGTCGACGCAAACGCCGCCGGCCGGGGCGTTGATATGGCCTTCCAGCGACGTGCCGGTGCCGAAGGCGATGATGGGCACGCCATATTTGGCGCAGATGCGAACGGCATCCTGGATGTCCGGCGTCTCCTGCGCCATCACCACCGCGTCCGGCGGCTGCGGGGGCAGCCAGGTGCAGGTATGCGCGTGCTGCTCACGCACGGCCTGCGAGGTGATCAGCCGGTTGCCGAAGCGCGCCGCCATCGCCTCCAGCGTGCTCGCCAGGACCTGCGGCTCCGGGCGCTTCAGTTCAGTCGCTGTCATTGCCACGTCAGTCGTCCTCCCCGTTTTGGCGGACCGTGGCAAAGGATAAATAAAGGGTCAAGCGAACTGTTCGCAAGCGACGTTACATTCTCTTCAGTTGGCCCGACTCCCGGTGCAATCTCCAAACCGAAAGCCGAAGCAACTATAGTTTACGCAACTCGTTCAGACGCTAACATTCGCAAAACTCATCCCAAATCCGGATGCGAATGTTAGGATCGGGCCACAGCTTCGAGAAAGCATTTTTGAGGACGCATGATGACGACTGCGACCCTGAAGGACATTCCGAGCGCGCCCTTTCGCTCGTCGGTCATGCAGATCGAGCCGCAATGGATCGACTATAACGGCCATCTCAACATGGCCTATTACAACGTGATGTTCGACCGCGCCATCGACGAAATGTGGCTGCAGCTCGGCATCGGGCCGGCCTATATGAAAGAGCGCCACTGCTCGACCTTCACCGCCGAATGCCATGTGCGTTATTTGCGCGAGATCCATCTCGGCGATCCCGTGCAGATTTCGGTTTACCTCCTGGACGCCGACGAAAAGCGCCTGCACACTTTCGAGGAATTGCGGCACGCGGCCGAAGGCTGGCTGTCCGCGACTTCCGAAAACATGACCATGCACATCGATATGGCGGCGCGGAAAACCGCGCCGTTTCCGCCGGACATCCGCGCGCGCATTGCCGCTATCGCCCAATCGCACGCGTCTTTGCCACGGCCTGAAGGCGTGGGTCGACGCGTGGCGATGCCGATTCGCGCATGACCCGGAAAAGCGGACAGCGGCTTTCCGAAAAGCTCATGCGCGGTCTAAGGCCGCTAGACGCGTCTACCCCGCGCGATGCCGACGATCGCCGAGACCAGGAACAGCACCAGTGCGATGAAGAAGATGATCTTGGCGATCTCGATGGAGGCGCCGGCGATACCGCCGAAGCCCAGAAGACCGGCGATCAGCGCGATAATCAGGAAAGTGACCACCCAACCCAACATGTTCAGTACCTCTGTGTATCTCTCGAACTCTTCGGTGGAAACAATCCGGGCTGAAAACGAAGGTTCCGGCGCAGAAAGAGCGAAAAATCGCGGCGCGGACGGAACAAATGGCGGTCTCGTAGCCCGAACGCGCAGCGGCGGGCGGCCCCGGATAAGTCTGTAAAACCGGGCAGCAAGGCCCCATATAGCCCTTAATCCCTGCTAAGAAGGCTCCCTTTCACGGCCCCGCGGTGCGATCGTGGGGAGATTCCGATTCGCTATGACCGAGCCGAGCAAACTGCGCCCTGCAAGCGTTCCCGATCACCAGCCTGCTGCCGGTGGGATTGCCGCGCGCGCCCGCGCGGCCGCAGGCCCGCGTTATCTCGACGGGCTCAATCCCGAGCAGCGCGAGGCGGTGGAGACGCTGGACGGTCCGGTGCTGGTGCTGGCCGGCGCTGGCACCGGCAAGACGCGCGTGCTCACCACGCGCATCGCTCACATCCTGAGCCAGGGCCGCGCGCGTCCGAACGAGATCCTGTCGGTGACCTTCACCAACAAGGCGGCTCGCGAGATGAAGCTTCGTCTCGGCCAGATGCTGGGACAGGCGGTGGAAGGCATGCCGTGGCTCGGCACGTTCCACTCGATCGGCGGGCGCATCCTTCGCATCCATGCCGAGATGGCGCAGCTCAAATCGAATTTCACAGTGCTCGATACCGACGACCAGGTGCGGCTCCTGAAGCAGCTCCTGCAGGCCGAGGACATCGACGACAAGCGCTGGCCGGCGCGCATGCTGGCCGGGCTGATCGACGGCTGGAAGAATCGCGGACTGATGCCTTCGCAGGTGCCACCTGGCGAGGCGGCCGTCTTTGCCAACGGCAAGGGTGGCAAGCTCTATACGAGCTACCAGGAGCGGCTGAAAATCCTCAACGCCGCCGATTTCGGCGATCTCCTGCTCGAAAACATCCGGATTTTCCGCGAGCATCCCGACGTGCTCCGGCAATACCAGAACCGCTTCAAGTTCATCCTGGTCGACGAGTATCAGGACACCAACGTCGCGCAGTATCTGTGGCTGCGGCTTTTGGCGCAGGCGCCGTCTTCCTCAACCTCTCTTCGCGTGCGGGGAGAGGTCGGACCGCGCGGCAATCCGGATGACGGGGCCTCTCCGCAAGCAGCACTCCTGGAGGCTCCCCCTCACCCCGACCGTCTCCCCGCATCCGCTTTCGCCAACGCTTCTGCCGACGAGAACGGGGAGAGGGAGAAGGCTCCCCTCAAGAACATCTGCTGCGTCGGCGATGACGACCAGTCGATCTACGGCTGGCGCGGCGCCGAGGTCGACAACATCCTGCGCTTCGAGCACGATTTTCCCGGCGCCAAGGTGATCCGGCTCGAGCGCAATTACCGCTCCACCGGCCATATCCTCGCCGCCGCATCCTATCTGATCGCGCATAATGAGGGCCGGCTCGGCAAGACGCTACGCACCGAGGACGTTGCCGGCGAAAAGGTCACCGTGACCGGCGCCTGGGATTCGGAGGAGGAAGCGCGCGCGATCGGCGAAGAGCTCGAGGAGCTGCAGCGCAAGGGCGAGAAACTCAACGAGACCGCCATTCTGGTGCGCGCCTCCTACCAGATGCGCGAGTTCGAGGACCGCTTCGTCACGCTCGGCCTGCCCTATCGCGTGATCGGCGGCCCGAGATTCTACGAGCGCGCCGAAATCCGCGATGCGTTGGCTTATTTGCGCGTCATCAACTCGTCGGCCGACGATCTCGCCTTCGAGCGCATCGTCAATGTACCGAAGCGAGGCCTTGGGGATGCCACCGTGCAGCTCCTGCACGACCACGCCCGCAAGAGAAGGATTCCGCTGTTCGAGGCGGCGCGTGCGGTGGTCGAGACCGACGAGTTGAAGCCGAAGGCGCGCGGTGCGTTGCGCGATCTGGTGGCGCAGTTCGACCGCTGGCGCGCGCAGGCCGAAGTCACCGCGCATACCGAGCTCGCCGAAATCGTGCTGGACGAGAGCGGCTATACCGAGATGTGGCAGAAGGACCGCTCCGCCGACGCCGCAGGCCGGCTGGAAAACCTGAAGGAGCTGGTGCGCTCGATGGAGGAATTCGAGAACCTGGCAGGCTTCCTCGAGCATATCGCGCTGGTGATGGACCGCGACGGCGAGACCGAGGACGATGCGGTGTCGCTGATGACCCTGCATTCGGCCAAGGGGCTCGAATTCGACAACGTGTTTCTGCCGGGTTGGGAGGAAGGGCTGTTCCCGAGCCAGCGCACGCTCGACGAGCAGGGCCGCGCCGGTCTCGAGGAAGAGCGGCGTCTGGCCCATGTCGGCCTGACGCGGGCCCGCCGCCGCGCGAAGCTTTACTTTGCGACCAACCGTCGCATCCACGGTACCTGGACGACCACGATCCCCTCGCGTTTCCTCGACGAACTGCCGCCGGCAAGCGTGGAGATCACCGAATCCAAGGGCGGCACGGCCTGGGGCGGTGCCGGTGGCTACGGCCCGTCGCGCTTCGACAACGTCGAATCCTTCGGTTCGAGCTACGCGACGCCGGGCTGGCAGCGCGCGCAAGCCAAGGCCCGCCGAAACGGCCAGGCTCGCGGCGGCTTCGATGAGGAGCAATCGCCGTTTTCACGCGACGACTTCGGCGGCTTTGCGCGCAAGAAGCGAGCTGCCGTCACGATCGAGGGGGAGCTGGTCGCCAAATCGACCGGCACCACTTCCGAGTTTTCACTCGACGACCGCGTGTTCCACCAGAAATTCGGCTACGGCCATGTCGTGAAGATCGACGGCAACAAACTCACCATCGCCTTCGACAAGGCCGGCGAGAAGAAGGTGGTCGACAGTTTTGTGGAGCGCGCGTGAGCGGCCTTAAGGCATTCGCGCGCCTCCTCAGCCCGCAAATCTCACCCCCGCCGGCCCTTGACCATTGCACGCCTCATCGTATGAGATGACGTCATGGTTCGGGGCCGGTCGATCCTCCTTGTTCTTGTCCTTGCGCTCACCTCGCCGTCGCTGGCGTCGGCGCAGGCCATGCGCGTTGGCTCGGCGCAAAACATGAGCTTCGGCGACGCGGCGGCGATGCTGGCCCAGAGCTGCGGCGCCGACATCGACGCCAATTGCCGCGGCGTCAGTCTCGATGCCAATCGCCTGAGAGAGTGTTTGTCGCGCAACACCGATGCGCTGTCGTCACAGTGCCGGAGCGATTATCTGCGGGCCTTCGATTCGATCCAGAAGCGCATTGCGGCCCGCGTCACGGTCGCCAATGCCTGCACGCGCGAAATCGTCAAGATATGCAACGGCTCGACCAGGGAGACCAGCAAATCGGTGCCGTGCCTGACGACCGCCCATGGCGTGAGCAGGAACTGCCTGCAGGCCATCGATGACGCAGGGTATCGATGATGCGCTCGCTCAAGCAAAGCCTGCGCGACATCGCGGCGATGCTGACCGCCCTTGCGGCGTTCGCGGCACCCGTTGCCGTCTCGCGCGGCCAGACGCCGCCGAGCCGGGACGACATCGTGAACCAGCTCAGCCGTTTCGAGACGGCGCCCGAGCTCGACATCGCCGCGCTGCGCCAGAAGGTGCTCGACAAATCGCGGTCGAGATCGCGAAACGAACCCGAACCCTCGAAGCGGCCGCCGATCGTGCCGGAGCTTCTCAATCTGCCGACCTTCACCGTCAACATCGATTTCGACAACGATACGCCGGTGGTCCGGCCGTCATCCTATCAGACGGTCGGCCGCATCGCCGACGCGCTCGTCAATTCGAGTCTCCTGCCCTACAGCTTCCTGATCGTCGGCCATACCGATTCGAATGGACGGCGCGAAGCCAATGTGCAACTGAGCCAGCGCCGCGCCGATGCGATCCGCGACTCGCTCGTCAACACCTTTAAGATCTCGTCGAAGCGGCTTCAGTCGCTTGGGCTCGGCGAGGAGCAGTTCGTCGACCAGGCGCACCCCAAATCGCCGGCCAATCTGCAGATTCAAATCGTGACGATTGCAAAATTGCCCGAGCAGAGCGAGCAGCCGACGCAGCCGGCCAGTGCCTCGAAGTCCACGAAGAAGAGCGCGAAAAAAAGATAATTGCCGGTTTTCCCGGCCAATTGCGCAAGCCCTTTCAAATTCCTATCTCTCTATGGCCGATCCTTTTCTGCCTGGCGCCGCCGCGCGTGGGCAGTGTTCCCGCCACGCCACCCAATCCCACGATGCCCTCCATCATCTCAGTTGCCAACGTGTCGAAGACCTATGGCTCCGGCTTCAAGGCGCTGAAGAACGTCAATCTCGAGATCGGGCGCGGCGAAATTTTCGCGCTGCTCGGGCCGAACGGCGCCGGCAAGACCACGCTCATCAGCATCATTTGCGGCATCGCCAATCTCAGCGAAGGCCGCGTCATGGTCGCCGGTCACGACATCTCTGAAGACTATCGCGCCGCGCGCGAACTGATCGGGCTCGTGCCGCAGGAGCTGCACACCGACGCCTTCGAGACGGTGTGGGCGACCACGAGCTTCAGCCGCGGCCTGTTCGGCAAGCCGAAAAACCCGGCCCATATCGAGAAGGTGCTGAAAGACCTGTCGCTGTGGGACAAGAAGGACTCCAAGATCGTCGCGCTCTCGGGCGGCATGAAGCGCCGCGTGATGATCGCGAAAGCGCTGTCGCACGAGCCGCAGATCCTGTTTCTCGACGAGCCGACCGCGGGCGTCGACGTCGAATTGCGCAAGGGAATGTGGGAGGTGGTGCGGGCGCTGCGGGCCTCCGGCGTCACCATCATCCTCACGACCCATTATATCGAAGAGGCCGAGGAGATGGCCGATCGCGTCGGCGTCATCAACAAGGGCGAGATCATTCTGGTTGAGGACAAGGCTAAGCTGATGCAGAAGCTCGGCAAGAAGCGGCTGACCCTGCATTTGCAGGGAAAGATCGACGCCGTGCCGGCGCAGCTTGCACCCTACAAGCTCGAAATCTGCGACGACGGACACGCGCTGATCTACGACTACGACACCAGAGGCGAGCGCACCGGCATCACCAGCCTGCTCGGCGATCTGCGCAACGCCGGCATCCGCTTCTCCGACATCGATACGACGCAGTCGTCGCTGGAAGATATTTTCGTCAGTCTGGTGCGGCAATGAATTTTCGGGCCGTCGGCGCGATCTACAAATTCGAAATGTCACGCACCGCGCGTACGCTGGTGCAGAGCATCGTCTCGCCTGTGGTGTCGACGTCGCTCTATTTCGTGGTATTTGGCGCCGCGATCGGCTCGCGCATCAGTCAGGTGGAGGGCGTGAGCTACGGCACCTTCATCGTGCCGGGCCTTGTCATGCTGAACGTGCTGACGCAGAGCATTGCGAACGCTTCCTTCGGCATCTACTTCCCGAAATTCGTCGGCACGATCTATGAAATCCTGTCCGCGCCGATCTCCTATTTCGAGATCGTGCTCGGCTATGTCGGGGCTGCCGCGACCAAGTCCATCGTCCTCGGCCTGATCATTCTGGCGACCGCAGGCCTGTTCGTGCCGCTGCACATCCATCACCCCGTTTGGATGCTGACCTTCCTGGTGTTGACCGCGCTGACCTTCAGCCTGTTCGGCTTCATCATCGGCATCTGGGCGGACGGTTTTGAAAAACTCCAGATGATCCCGATGCTGGTGGTGACGCCTTTGACCTTCCTCGGCGGCAGCTTCTACTCCGTCAACATGCTGCCTGCGGGCTGGCGCACCGTCACCCTCTTCAATCCGGTCGTGTACCTGATCTCCGGCTTCCGCTGGAGCTTCTACGAGATCGCCGACGTCAGCCCCGCTTTGAGCATCGGCATGACGCTGACGTTCCTGATCATTTGCACGTCTATCGTCTGGTGGATCTTCAAGACCGGCTACCGGCTGAAGAACTGACTCGAATCGCCATGCGATGATCGCCACAAAGATGAACGTCGCGGGGCCGATGCATTGCGCCTTGGCCTTGATTTTCTCGATCACGATAGCTCAAAAGCCCGGCAATCCAGCCTGGCCGCTCGCGAAAATATCATCGCTCGACGCCGAACCTCCGCCGCCTTTGGCAAGACACATGGAGAGGTTGCGCTCAACGATCCCCTGTGCGGGCAATGGAACTAGCTGCTCTTTAAGGGCATATTGATCGCGGGGAACGGAGAGCGGCTACGGGGGTCCGGGGTCCGGAGGCCAGAAGTAAAATGCGTTCCTTTCTCGTTGCCCTTGCCGGCTTGATCCTGTTTGCCGGCCACGCCGCCCAAGCCAACGTCGCCATCACCGTCGACAAGAACACACAGACGATGACAGTGTCAGTCGACGGCGCTCAGCGCTATCGCTGGCCGGTCTCGACCGGCATCCCCTCCTACGAGACGCCGAACGGCAGCTTCCGCACCTTCCGCATGGAAGCGGAGCATTACTCCAAGGAATTCGACGACGCGCCGATGCCGCATTCGATCTTCTTCACCAAGATCGGGCACGCGATCCACGGCACCGATTTCGAAGGCAAGCTCGGCATGCCTGCGTCCCACGGCTGCGTGCGCCTGTCCAAGGC
>Ga0310916_10000962_pt1 | contig 16589 bp, 14 predicted proteins | sample GREbulkMGLF176_FD_203444 | JGI IMG/M metagenome (GOLD analysis project Ga0310916, IMG submission 203444) | Lab enrichment of tropical soil microbial communities from Luquillo Experimental Forest, Puerto Rico - GRE.bulkMG.LF176 | ecosystem: Environmental > Terrestrial > Soil > Tropical forest >...
CGAACAAGCCGTCTCCGCGCTCGACCGCAAATATCTTGCGCCGAGGCAGTCCATGCGGGAGACCTCGTGATGGCGACCGAACCTGTTGCCGCGCCGTCATCCGCTGCAGCCCCGTCCCTGCCTGGGTGGGCGCAGGAGGCCATTCAGCTCTATGAGAGCAACGCTGCCAGCCAGTTCATCCTCTACGGCAACGTTTACGATCAGCTCCTGATTCCCTCGGGCAGCAAGAACCGCATTGGCACGCTAACAGACTTTCTTCTGCAGGTGCTGCTGCCGCGCTTCGACGTCGTGCTCAGCTATGACCTGGGCAATGGCATCCGCGTTGAGAAGGGCGGAGAAGTTTTCTCGAAATGGCCGCTGGTCCAGCAGAATCCCGAGCTTCCGAAAGCGCCGCGGCCTGCGATCGAAACGCTCACGCACTACTTCCGTTATGTCGCCAATCTGGCGCGGCTGAACCGCGAAGGCCGCCAGGTCGCCTGCATCATCCGGAGCGCCAACCTGATCGCTCCCATGGTGCAGGGCGGTCTCGACTACGACCTGAATGCGATGGCTAGTCTGATCCGCGACTGGGCCAGCGAATCGTTGTTAGTTTCGCATTCACTGGCGTCATTCCTCATCGCCGAAAACCTGAACGACTTGCATTCGCTCATCGCCAACAATCCGCGTAGCGCGCGCGTCAAGATTGCGCTTCCTAGTGCCGACGAGTTGAACGCGGCGTTCACGCTGATGTCCCCTCAATATCCGACCGCATTGCAGGATTACAGCTCACAACTCGATAAGCTCGCACATCATCTTACCGGCTCGACGCTCGGCGCCGTCGAAACCATGCTCAAGACCAAGGAGCATGCCCGGACGAAGATTCTGTCTGACGATGTGGTACGTCTGAAGAAGCAGCTGGTGGAGCAGGATTGCAGCGGCTTAATCGAGTTCATCGAATCCAAGCGCACGCTCGACGACATCTACGGCCAGGAGAAAGTGAAGACTTGGCTGCGGCAGGACATCGCGCTCTGGAAGAGTAATGACCTGCAGGCGTTACCCAAGGGGTATCTGCTTTGCGGACCAGTCGGCACTGGCAAAACCTTCATGGTCGAGTGCCTTGCGGGCGAAGCCGGCGTGCCCATTGTGAAGCTCAAGAACTTTCGCGACAAGTGGGTAGGCAGCACCGAAGGCAATCTGGAGAAAATCTTCCGCCTGCTACAGGCGCTTGGCCGATGCTACGTCTTTATTGACGAAGCCGATCAGGCCATCGGGCGTCGCGAGTCGGCGTCCGGCGATTTCGGTGTTTCGGGACGCATCTACTCCATGCTTGCCGAAGAGATGGGCAGCTCGTCCAATCGCGGCAAGCTCATCTGGATACTCGCTTCGAGCCGCCCCGACCTGATCGAAGTGGACCTCAAGCGCCCGGGCCGCATTGACGTGAAGATCCCGCTATTTCCCACGACCGACACCCGCGAATCCTTCGAACTGATTCGCGTGCTGTGTGCGCGCCGTCAGCTCACTCTTGGCGAAGACGATTACAAACTAGTAGCCGAGACTCTTCCTGTGCTGCTGACGCCGGGCTCGGCCGAGACACTCGCAGTGAAGATCTACCGCATCGCTCGTACCGAGAACAAATCACCGGAAGAAGCGCTGTGCGCGTCGCTCATTGATTATCAGAATCCCGTACCGCTCGATGCGCTGCAGTTCCAGATTGAGCTAGCGGTAAAAGAAGCCAGCGACTTGGAGTTCATTCCGAACACATTTCGCCCTTCACGATAAACATAAGGCAGAGCGAAATAGGGTAGTTGTGTCAGGGTGGTTGTCGAGCCGAAGCCAAAGCCTCTGGGGTAGCCAGAGACGAACGCTTCCGGAAAAACGACAAGCTTACCTTCCTCGGACGCCGCCTCGCGCACCAGCCGGTGCTGTTTCTCGAGGGTTTTCTCCGATCAAAAACTACGGATGCTGCCTGAACAACCGCAACTTTAAAGCGCGAATCAAGCGAGTCAGTCGGCATGGAGGTCACGTTCTTTGGTTTCCCTCATGAAGTACATTCCGATCAGGAAGCTAAGAGACACTACAAGCGCTGGGTATCGGAGACCGTAATAAACGTTGCCGGTCGCAACGACAAGGCTGTAGGCGATGGCGGGGAGCAATCCTCCAAGCCATCCCACGGCCGCGTGGTATGGAACGGACATAGCAGTGTAACGAATGCGAGTGGGAAACATCTCAACCAGCGCAGCTGCCACAGGGCCGTAGATCATGCTAACCAATACGACCATCGCCGTCAGGCAAAGAACCAACATCGCGGTGTTTATCCGCGCGGGATCGGCGCTTGCCGGGTAAGACGCTGCTCGCATTGTGTTCTGGATTGCTTTAGCATCAAATCCGGCGTCCCACCGACGGTGATTTGAATTGCTGAACCGGCAGATAATTTGGCGCTGGTGTATGGCACGCCCATCTTGGAAAGCAGCGCTTTGGCTTTATCGCAATCGGTAGTGTTCGTTCTTCGACCAAGGGGATCAAACTGGAATCCGCAGGTAGTCGGGTTAGCCGCCACGACCACAGGATTTGCCTTGGCTGCTGCAGCCAATTGCGGATTCGCAAAATGCGTCAATCCTTTAAAAAGAGGAATCAGCAAGAGGGCCGCCGCGAGCATTCCTGTCATAATGACAGGCTTTCGTCCAATCCGGCCTGACAGATGCCCGTTGAGAATGAAGAACGGGCTGCCCAACAGCAACCCTGTGCCTAACAATAGAATTGCCGTCATGGGATCGACACGCAGAGTCTGGGTGAGGAAGAACAGCACATATAAATGTGAGGTGTACCAAACCACGGTCATCCCTGCCGTCACGCCACCGAATACGACGAACAACTTGTGGAGGTTCTGCTTGCTTCCGAACACTTCTCGGAGAGGGGCGCGGGAGAGCTTGCCCTGCTCTTTGGCTCTCACAAAAGCTCGAGACTCAGCGATAGATGCGCGTATCCATAGAGAGATACCCAGCAGGACCGAAGAATAGCCATCCCCAGACGTCAAATGCCGATTTTGTCGCGAGTCGGCAACAAAGAATCACGCTAAGAGAAAGCAGAAGGCCGACAGTGCCAGTAGCCTGGATCCAACTCGTGCAGTATCCCCTTTGATTATCGGGAGCGTGTTCTGCCACGAACACTGCGGCACCGCCGTACTCGCCGCCGACCGCAAGTCCCTGGAACAGGCGAAAGCCAACCAATTGGGCCGGCTACTCGCTACATTCATGGGGCACGATTATATCCACTATGTGGTGAAAACGGGTGTGTAGTAGCCTCAGAATAGACATCGGACCCAAAGACAACAGTTCCGCTACTATTAGCATTTCGTAGCGTCAGTCGAAAAAGCAGTCGGCAGTTGACCGTTGACGGGTTTCGCACCAGATTGCGGTTAATACTCAGCATTTAGAGGAAACAGCTCAGTAGGTAGGTTGTCATTCGGACAAGACTCGCTTTTTCCCCTAAGCAGACGGCAGAAAAAGGGGAACTAACCATCCGTCAAATGAGAAATACGACACGCTGCACCATCAGCTGTTGGCAGCTTAGCCGGTCTACCAGCCGCTGCCTAGCGGTCGTGCATTCGCTGCAGGCGGTGTCTGCCGGGGAGTTGACGCTGCCTGCAAGCGAAAGCCTGCCTCACAGGCAGGTGAAGTCGAGCCGCCTTCCCGGAGGAGACGGAGGCTCCATAAGCGTGCAGCATTCGCAACGCCTCGGCAGCAGCTGGCGTTTGCGTCCACCAGCCCTGCCCCATGCGTTGGCTTCGCCGTCAACTGCTTCCTGCAATCACGCCAGCAGACGAAACCACGAATTATGAGCGGGACTGTGAAATATTGTTGCTCTTGCGCAATGATCGAGTGCGGCACACTTCAGTAGCATTCAAGCCGGGATAGGCGATCTGGCTCTTCTATGCGATCAGCACCACGCGCGCATGCGCCGTAGCAGTTCACTTCCGTTGATCTTTCACGGCTGCGCAGGAGATCAGTCCGGTGAGCGCCGCTATGATGTCTTAATGGGCTATTACGGAGGCACGTATCCCATGATCACCGACGAAGCTCACTGCAGGAGACACAATCGCCCTCTGTACGTGTGCTCCTATCGTGGTCAGATAAGGCGGTACGCCTGCCCCGTACAGGATGCAACCACGTAGCCAGCCGATGGTTCCAGCGAGCCTCGATGTTCAGTTTGGATTAGCATTCCGTAGCCCTAACCAGACAGACAGAACCCTCCCGCCCCCGCACAAGTGAGCCTTCCCCGGTACAGACAGGTGTGCCGGTCATGTTGGATTACTTGTGATAATGATTTATCGCAAGTAATGGGGGTGAGCGGGTATATATTGTTGGCCACCTAGAGTGCCATATGGAAAAAGTCAACTCCATCCTGTTACTTCTTCTCGTTCTCATCGCCGCTGGGGCGACTGCTCAACAATCACCGGACGGTCTTCAATTCAATGTTCCGTACCTGTGCTCAGACGGACAGACATATGTCGTCAATCGTTGCGCCGTCGGCACGAAAGGCGAATTCTGTTATTACCAGGCCGAAGGGCAATCCGAGCGCTACAACACGCGCGCCGCGGTCGTGTATCAGATGACCAAAATGTGTAAGGTCAAAGCCGCCGGAGCGAGCGCCACGGCTGCGGGTCCTCAGGCGGCACAGTCATCGTCGGACCTGCAACTCAACACGCCTTATCAATGCCCCGGCGGATTAACGCTCACGGCATTTCAGTGTCAACGGCAAGGGGGCCAGGAGTACTGCTTTGTCAAAGCCGAGATGAACGGAAAGTTCGTCGGTCAAGTACCCAAGCCGCGGGCCGAAGTGGCGACCCAGTTCAAGGCATGCAAAGCAGGAACACCTCTTAATCCGCCCTACATTGCCGAATTTCCCAGCCCCTATCGCGTGGTGCAGGGAATGAGCACGGGCAATCCACGTGAGAATATCCCGCGCTCCATCGGAGCCTTTTATCAGTTGAGCGAGATCATCCACGTTCTTGCTGGGCAACGTGCGCTCACGCCGGACGAACAGAAACTTCTCAACGACTACAGCAGAATTTCGGGCGAGCTGGCGCAAGCTGGATCACAGAAATTTCCCGGTGAGCAGTTCAGTCTGGCAAGCAACCCCTATCGCTACAGCCGCACCGACCCGAAATTCGGGTTCGAAGGCGTTCCGGTATGGACAACTTTCCTTTCACCGAGTTTGCAAACGCAATTTGCTCAACTCGTCGGCGGCAACAACCCGAGCTATCAGGAAGCGGTGGCAAGAGAGCGGCAGAAGGCATTCCAGCAGGTCAAGTCCGATGCCCAGGCTGCTCAAGCCGCCCAGGCCGAAGCAAACATGCCGAAAGACGCCGGGTCGGTCGAAATGCGGCGCTGCCTGGAGTCGGGCCGCAACGAGACGGAATGTCTTGGCCAAGGATTGAAGACGGGCATGGATGAACTCACCGGCGGATTGATGAGTTCGATCGACAAAGCCACGGCTCCGCCTCCTGGACTGCGCTTGAGTGGACAATTTTCGGACTTGGGATTCGGCATCTTCTTTGACGACAAGGTGGCCACGATTTACTGCGGCGCCCTGCAACCGGTACTCGCACCCTATAGGGTCGCACGCGGCCCTCAGATAACCGTCACGGTACACACAAACCCGCAGCCGGTTACGCTCGCCCTTAAGCCCGACGGGAAGCTGGTGGGCCCTGGCACTGTTCCGGTTGCCGGAGTGGTACCGGCAGGCGGAGGCGGGGGCGGCCCGGTTGGCCCGTCCGCATCCGCTTACGAGCTGCACTCACCAACAACGACCCAGCAGAAGCAAATCAGCGCAGCGGAAGTCCCGCAGTACAGTGCCGACCAAGTACATCAAAACGGGATGGAGTATTCCGTCGCGACGACGCAGGCGGGCAATATAAGTTCGGGGGATACAAGTTGGGCCAAGCCGCGAGCAGCCGTGCCCGTGGTTCCGAAAACAGAACGTTGCAATGTGGCAACCCTGACGGGCACTGCTGCGACCAAGATGTCGGCGGCGGTGTCGCAAGTGATTGGTTCCGCGCCGGGCAAGGTATCGACGATTCCATTAGGACTGCGCATGTACGGCAAATACGGAAACCAAGGTTTGAACATCGACTTTGAAGGCGATCTAGCGACGCTCGAATGCGGACGTGCACGTGCCGCCGAACCGTACACGGTGGAGGACGCGGCAGGACGCATCACGATCCATGTGCAGAACGAAAGCGGTCCGTTTTCGCTGACCCTTCAGCCGGATGGTAGGCTCGCCGGAACGGGCAGCATCGATGTTAAGGGGAAAGTTCTAACCGGCCATAACGGGAACGAGATGATTTATGCGCCGGTAAGTGGGCGCTGCGCCCTAGGAACTTTGGCGGTCAGGACGGGACAGTAGAAGTACAAGGTTTTCAAACAACTGCGCTGCGAACGGAGGCTGGCAACCAAGACGAAGTTCTTGCCAGAGTACACGGTTCCGAATCCCGTGGCGCCTGGTATTTCGGTCTGTCTTTCTTGGTTTGCGCCTCAACCCGTCTGTCGAGGATAACCTGATGGAGCCCCGCCGCATCTCAGCACTGCAACAAGATCAAACTGGCTGGATCCGCTGGCTTCCGGGATGGATCACTCTTCGTCACTACGAGTTGTCAACCATTCAAATCAATCACTTGCACGCTTCCGATTCCCCGTTCTGGTTCCATTTGGTGCCAATTCACTACTGCACCATCTTCGATAAGCTGCTCAGTTTCTCGACACGAGCGGCCGCCTTATGTAGCCCCAAGGCAGTGCAAGCCGCACCGCTTCAAGTCATGGCCTTTACACCTCCTTCTGGTGGCTTCCCATGGCTTAAGCTGTAGGGAGATGGGAGTGAGCGATGAACGTCATTCAATAGCATCCATGAGCGAAAAATCGCTCATGGTCCATGGGAACAGGGGCCCCTCCGCATATCCAGATCCACTCAGGAAAAATAGTGTTGCCGAGAGGTCGACCACTCACTCAATGCCGAGTTTTCGTTTGACCGCCTCCAAACCGGAGATCCAAACCCTCGCCGCCTCATTGTCCTTCTCAGCTTCCTGCTTATCTTCGCCGGTTTGGGGTGACGCAGCGGTTTCTTCCAGTTTCTCTCGATAGCAGTGGTGGGCCTCGTCGTTGAGGATAAGGAGATTCTTCAGCCCCATGAGTTCGGGCATTACGCGTTGAATCATCTGCCCTTCATTTTCGAGAGTTTCTAGCGCTTCTCCCCTCCCCTGTAGGAGTGAACGGCCGCCTTTTGAGAGCTCGAAACGATCACGCAGTTTGAACGCGTGAAAATTCGTGATCACGATCTTGGCCCGTTTGATATCGGGCAGCATATCGGTCGGAACAAGTTCACGATCCTCGTAGTAGCTGTCCGATCGTAGGGCTGCAGAACGCGCAGCCGACCACGAATCGTAAGGCCGGGTGCTACGACCAGAAAACCACGGGTGAAGTTAGGGCTGCCGGGACGGCGGACCGAGTTGATGGTCTGCCAGGCAATAATCATCGCCATTACAGTTGTTTTCCCGGCGCCTGTTGCCAGCTTCAACGCTATGCGGAAGAGTTCGGGATTAGCATCCCGATTTGCATTTGCTAGGTGCTCCAAGAACCGCTTGGCCACCTTGCCAGCCTTCGGTGCAACCTCACTTAGCCAGATCAGAGTTTCGACAGCTTCGATTTGGCAAAAGAATGGACGAATATCATTAAAGTTGTGGTGTCGCCTGTACTGCAGAAGACGTACCGTTTTAGGTGTAACTAACCAATCGTTTGGATCGGGGAGCCTACGCCACTGATCGACTTGGTACCGAAGCTCATTGATGATCGATGTTGGGTCGTACTGCTTCTCATTAGACAGCCCCTTGCCTTCGTCAAAAACTAACGCCGCCTGATTTGCCCTCTGCTTCTTCGGCTTGGGAATTGGGGTGATGAACTGGGCACGACGACGCATCTCAATAATTCTCTGCGTCGGTTGCCCCTCATTATCCAGTTCCCAATGGCGTCCCGGATACGCATAGGGGGAGTTGAGAATGGGCCGTTCAAAAAACCGGTTATTTGGTTCCTAGGAATGCGGGGGCGTTGACACCGTTAAGGACATCTCTCCCGATGACGCTTTTATGTTGCTGGAGAACGAGCATAGATTAATACCAATTACCGACACGTGGAGTGTGTGATTTGAAGTCGTTGAGAGTTGGCAACAAGCTGTTGTGTTGGAGGTACTTGAACATGCACAAAAGGCGCTAACGCAACTGTACGTCTCAGATCTTGCCGAAGATACACGCAGGCTGCTCTTCGTTCGTTGGGAGCCGCCTGACGAGTTCGTGGCAATTGGAGAAGCTCAGCAGGTACAGGATTCGGTGGCTGGCCATCTTCAGACGTTTCTGAGACAGTCCTTTCCTAACTTTGCTCTCGTGATTATGCACAGGCTCGAAGGTCCGACCGATGTTCTTCAAAACCTGGCCTAAAGCAGTTTAAAGGAGTTTCTCCGGCTGCCCGCACAGAGGAGATTTACAATGAATGTTGGCCTTGCCATCGATTGATGGCTCGCTGGGGGAAGTCCCATGAACCCACGATGGCCACCGGCCGGTTCATCAGAGAAGTTTAAGGGTAAGAGTCCTTTTCGTGTTCTCATTTGCTTGTTTTTCACCTTGGCTGGCGCGGGCTTTGTTCTTTCCTCGGGAGACAACGAAGAATACCGTATGCAGCGGGAAGAGATGGTCCGGACACAAATCTCCGGGCTGCGTTGGAGCGGATCGGAAGCGGTGCGCGACCCGCGCGTCCTCGATTCGATGCGCAATACGCCGCGTCATCGTTTTGTGCCTACTGAGCTTGTAGCCAATGCGTACGACGACCGTCCGCTACCCATCGGTTATGGTCAAACCATCTCGCAGCCATACATGGTGGCCAAGATGACAGAACTCCTCGAGCCGAAACGCGAGCACCGCGTACTCGAAATCGGCACCGGCTCAGGCTATCAAGCTGCGGTTCTTTCGCGGCTGGTCGCACAAGTCTATTCCATCGAAATCATCGAGCCGCTGGGCACGGCCGCACGTCGTCGGTTGGAAACTCTCGGCTGTAAGAACGTTGAGGTGCGTGTAGGCGATGGTTACTTTGGTTGGCCCGAGAAGGGGCCCTTTGACAGCATCATCGTGACTGCAGCCGCTAACCACATTCCGCCCTCTTTGGTCGAGCAACTAAAGCCCGGCGGGAGGATGGTGATTCCTGTGGGCAATCCCTTTCAAACTCAGATGCTCATGCTCGTGACCAAAGGCGACAAAGGACCACATGACCTCAACGTGCGAAGTTTGATGCCCGTGGCCTTTGTTCCACTGGTGGGAGGGCGGAAGGCAAACTGAGGAGAACGGGCAGCCGGCCCAACTTGCGCTTGACGTGCGGACGGCCAAGCGGACGACGGCGATAAGTCTGTGTCCTTCTCTGAAAAGATTCGTCGACCTTTGCTCGGCATCCGGTGCCGTGAAGCAGTGCTGCTCCTGATATCGGCGGCGGTGTTGTCCTATCAGGTGATACTGGTTCGTGCATTCTCTATTAGCCAATGGCACCACTTCGCCTACATGATCATTTCGATTGCGCTTCTCGGTTTTGGCGCCAGTGGCACACTCCTCGCGGTATTGGCCCGGAAACGATCGAGCACTGCTAAGGGCTTTCAGGTTTCCCAAGTGAGCTGGTTTGCAATTTCGGTGACAGCGTTTGCAATTGCACTGCCGGTTTCTTATTGGCTTGCGCAGCGTGTTCCTTTTGATCCATTCCTGATTATTTGGGATTGGCGGCAGGTGCTATATCTGGGCAGCTACTACCTTGCCTTGTTTGTTCCCTTCTTCGCCGCAGCGGTTGCAATTGGTCTTGCCCTTATCGGTGAATCGGCGACGTGCCCCCGCCTTTATGCCTTCAACATGGCCGGATCTGGCGCGGGTGCACTTGTAGCCCTTGTCCTGTTGTCTATCGCAACGGTGCAATGGGCAGTCATAGGCGTGACAGCTCTGGCGCAGGGTGCTGCAATCCTTGCCTTGTTTGATGGGAAGTTTTTCAGAAATCGCGGTGCGGGCCGGCTATTTGCCGCAGCAGGCGTTGCAATTATGGCAATTTTGACACTCGCTTGGGTTTTTCGTCCACCGACCGTGCGGCTGTCGCAGTATAAGGGGCTCAGCTACGCGCTCAATCTTCCAGATGCGCGGGTGGTGGCGGAACGATCCAGCGCTCTTGCCCGCGTAGACGTCGTTGCCAGCCCCGCAATTCGCGACGCTCCTGGGCTTTCGCTGATCGCGCCAATGAATGCTACCCCGCCGCGGCAGCTAGGGCTTTACATGGATGCGGAGAGTGCCGGAGCTATTACCGCATTTGACGGCGACACCAGCAAACTCAACTATCTCGACTGGATGATCACGGCGGCACCCTATTTCACTCTTCCAGATGTCCCTCGGGACTTGCGGGTGTGCGTCCTTGGGGCGGGAGGCGGTGGTGGCGTCTTGCTGGCGCTAAGGCACGGCGCTTGGCAAGTGGACGCAGTCGAGCTCGACCCTAATGTGCCGCGGTTGTTGCGCGGGGAATTTCGAGCCTTTGCTGGCGGGCTCTATGACCTACCGCAGGTACGCCTCCACCGTGCGGATGCCCGCGCTTTTGTGCAGGCCGCAGACGAGAACTGGAACGTCATCGACCTCTCGCTTATCGATTCCTTCGCCGCCTCAGCAGTGGGCGTCGGCGCCGTGGGAGAGAACTATCTTTACACTCGCGAGGCTTTTGAATCCTTTTTGCGCCACCTCCGACCGGGTGGTGTGTTAGCTGTGACGCGTTGGGTGCGCACCCCGCCGCGGGACGAGCTCAAGCTATTCGCCACAGGGGTTGCGGCATTGGAGCGGATGGGCTTGAACCCAGCCGAGCGTTTAGTGTTGATCCGAAGCTGGGCAGCCGCGACGCTATTGGCCAAGAAGGAAGCATTCACGGCCCAGGAAATAGTTTCTTTGCGCCGATGGGCGGAAGAACGCTTGTTCGATACCGCATACTTCCCCGGGATCACGGCCGATCAGCACAACCAGCACAATGTATTAGAGCGTGATTATTACTTCGAAGCGACGAGTGCATTTCTGGTCAATCGCGAGAGCCGGGAACAATTTTTCCGCGATTATGCGTTCAACGTGAGGCCGGCCACTGATGATCGTCCCTACTTCTTCCATTTCTTCCGCTGGCGCGCCCTGCCGCTCATGCTCAGCACCTTCCGTCAGGCGTGGATTCCATTCTCGGAGTGGGGTTATCTAATCCTGGTCGCAACGCTGGCGCAGGCGACCCTGCTAGGCATTTTGTTGATTGCTTCTCCTTTAGTCCTGCTGCCACGTCACAGCGCGCACAAAGATTCAGCAATTGCAAGATCACCAGTTACCACGGCTGCGTGCCTGCAGGTGCTCTTATACTTTCTAGCGTTGGGACTGGGTTATCTCTTCGTGGAGATGGCGCTGATCCAACGGTTGGTATTCTTCCTGGCGAATCCCAGCTATGCAGTCGCGGTGGTTTTAGCGGGCTTATTGTTTTTCTCCGGCTTGGGTAGCGCGTGGGCCGGGCGGCAGCTGGGAAAGGGAGCCTCGGCGAGACAACTAGCTTGCTGGGCTGCCCTCGTCGTTGCCTTTACCGGCGGCATGTATTCGTTCGGCCTGCAGGCAGTGCTGGCACCTCTACTTAACTGGCCGTTGCCGGCCCGAATGGTCCTCGCATTCGCGGCGATGTTGCCGCTGGTTGCCATGGGCATGCCTTTCCCCGTCGGCCTGCTCCAGCTCGGCCGACGCCATGGGGAACTCTTGCCTTGGGCCTGGGCGATCAATGGCTGTGTGTCCGTCCTCGCTGGCCCGTTGGCTACACTGGTCGCCTTGGGCGTAGGCCTTTCAGCAGTGCTGCTTGCGGCCTCGGGGTGCTATGTGGTGGCTGCTCTGGTCGCTAGTGTTGCATTCGGAAATTGGATGACATATCAGGCTGCCGTTGGATTTGAGGATCACAACCCAGACATAAAATCACCCAACGGAAGTAATCCGGCTTCCCTGAGTGGGGTTAGTCCGGTGAAGCCTGCCAACTGGAAGGTGCCGGACAGGATACAAAGGAACGTGGAGCGAGAGAGCGATATGAGGTCGTTTGCGGCTTCGGCGGTTGCGATTTGTTCATTGTGGCAGTCGAAGATTCCCTTGTAAACGACCACTCGAGAACTAGCGACGATAGAGGTGTGGGAGCTGCTTTCTATGCAGCATCAAATGCCGGCTGCCACCTGTTGAAGTTCTCCTATCGCCAAACGGCTCCCATAGAGTATGGCGCTCCAGTACACCGTTGAGCATGTTCGCGACTGGCTGTCACAACAGGAGCAGCCTCGCAAGCCGGTCGGCAGCGTTCGCCGTTGTGCCACAAGGCAGCTTAAGCGAGGCTAAGGTCAACCAACTTGGAGTGCTTCGCCAAGACGGGAGTGTACGCGCCGGGAACAATGTAACAAAGTCGTCCGACGCGTCGATTTCCGGGCTGAATAAGATTTTGACCGGGCGAAACGACTCCTGGCACCCAATCTCAGCGCCTGGATTTGAGCCCGCAAAAGTCGGGCACAACTCTTGCAACCACGGTCCGGAGCTTCTACAGCGAAAGGGAAGCTAATCTTTGTAATTTCTTATCTTGGACCGTGCTCATCCACTCGGGCGTTTATACGAGCATGTCCGAGTAAATCAGATTCCTAGCAACGAGTGCGATCCGGGCTCGTGGGTGAAATCAAGGAACTCCGGCTCTTAAGGCGCGGAGCGCAACCAATGCTGCCTGGGCCCATTACCAGCGTTCCGGCGAGTTGAAGATACGGGCTCCTCATCAGGTCTCTTGGAGTTACAAAGTCCGCAACCGCAGCCGGCAGCCAGAGCCTGCGGCTACCTGCTTGGTGCTGGCATACGCCGCCAAGAGGCGGTGGCTTTGGCTTGTATCTCCCGAAACTCTTCTCCTCAAAGATTATTTTTCAATTTGTATCGACGATGGTGAGTTTTCAATGAGAGCGAAATGGCGCTCTCCTCGGAGAGCCGGGAGTAGTGTGCTCAAGAAAGCTCTTGACACACCCAACATTGTTAGAGATGGCCGTATAACGCCCAACCCGCGGATGTGCTTGGGTGCACGGTCCAGAAGTCGGCACCAGTGAACTCTCAAAGTTCCACCGCACGTGAGTGGCGGGCCGACTGTCTGATATGTCTTGACCTATGTGTTTACGCCAAAAGTGAGACGAGTAACGATTCCACGGCCAGAAGCTGGCCTTTCGCCGCTGCGCTCTTTCGATCCACGCCCAGTGCGTAACCAGTTTTGACCAGTACCGGTAGCTACACCCCTGAGACGATGTTTCCGAATTGACAGTGTGTGTTTATCCGGAACCCCCCCGGCATAGACAAAGGCAAGGCCGGACGAGCTCATTTATTGTTTGGCGAAGGCTTTGTTTTGGACGATTTGCAAACAATCTCGGCGTCCCGGACAACACTTTTTACACCTCCGCGACAACTGCTCGGTTGCGCAGGTGTAACCTCTAGAACCGCGACTGAGAATCGCTCGCGTTTCGCAGACGACCTCTCGCCAGGGAAGGGGACCGCATAAGAAGCGTTCGATGGATAGCGTTTCTTTTTCTTGTGGTTTGTGTGGTCACTCTGACCGCCGTTGGCGCGTGCGGCCAATCTTGCGCTAGAAGTAAGGCATTGGTGAACGTCGATCCACAGGGGGTTGGCTCACATGGATACGATCCGGTTGCCTTCTTTACTCAAGGGAAAGCGACTAAAGGAGATCCCAAATGGCACAGAACTTACGGCGGCACGACTTATTACTTTCAGTCAAGCGCGGATCGGGACGCTTTTGACGGCGCCCCTGCCAAGTATGCGCCGCAATACAGCGGTTACTGTGCGATGGCCATGACTATGGGGAAGCTGGAAGGTGTCGATTCCAATTATTTTCTCGTGCATGACGACAAGTTGCTGTTTCAGCGCAATGAAAAGGCGCACATGACGTTCTCTAAGGACCCGAAGGGAAACCACAAAAAGCAGACCAGAACTCGTCGAAGCTTCAACAAGCGGCGAGCAATTAACCGGGTGGTCGTCTCTTTCGCGGGGTCAGAGCATCTATGGGGATTTCAAGCGCAAGCCTCTGTCGCTTGGCATCAAAATGGAGCTACGGATACATGATCGCACTAGGCGCTAAGCGGATTCTGATCCTCGGCGGAGGGTTCGGTGGCCTGTACACTGCGATGGAATTGGAGAAGGCGCTGGCCGGGGACTCTTCAGTTGAAATCACCCTAGTGAACCGAGAGAACTTTTTTCTTTTCACTCCCATGCTGCATGAGATCGCAGCCAGCGATCTAGACTTTACCCATATTGTCAATCCGATCCGGAGACTTCTAAAGAAAGTTGAATTTTTTCACGGCGAAGTTCAGGCCATTGATCTGCAGTCCCGCCGAGTCTGCTTGGTGCACGGTCCGCAGCGTCACCTGCACGAAATAGATTATGACTATCTCGTCGTAGCCTTGGGATCAACAGCGAACTACTACGGAATACCAGGACTCGAAGACAACGCTGTAGCAATGAAGTCGCTCGGGGATGCGATTCACTTGCGCAATAAGCTGATTGATCTTTTGGAGGAAGCAGATTTTGAATGTGCAGTTGGTTCCCGTAACGAGTTACTCACCGTAGTGGTCGCAGGCGGCGGCTTCTCCGGAGTGGAGACAGTTGCTGCCGTAAACGATTTCCTGCGAGGCGCGCTGAGGTCGTACCCGCATTTAGCAGGAAATCTCATCCGCGTTGTCCTGGTTCACCCGGGTGACGTTGTGCTTCCAGAGCTTGGCCCTGAACTGGGCCTATATGCGCAAGAAAAGTTGGCCAGGCGAGGCGTGGAAATTCGAGTCAAGACCAAGGTGGAGCGAATATCAGGAAGAGGTGTCGAGCTTGATGATGGCACAACCATCGAGGCGAAGACCGTAGTGTGGACCGCGGGAACCTCACCCAGCCCAGTGCTCAAAGCCTTGCCGTGTGCCACGCAACACGGCAAGCTCGTGGCCAACCCATTCTTAGAGCTTCCGGGTTTCGAGGGAGTTTGGGCTTTGGGGGATTGCGCCGTTATTCTCGACCCGACTGGAATGCCGTACCCACCAACTGCACAGCACGCCATGCGACAGGGCAAGACGGTCGCGAGAAACATCGTGGCAACAATTCGTGGAAGGAAAAAGAAAAAATTTGAGTACTCAACCATCGGGCTGCTTGCCGCCATCGGCCGCAGAACTGGGGTGGCGAACATCTTGGGGGTGAATTTTTCAGGTTTCCTGGCTTGGTTCCTCTGGCGTGCGATTTATCTCGGTAAGCTGCCCCGGCTCGAAAAGAAGGTGCGTGTGGCCCTCGACTGGACTCTCGATTTGCTTTTCGCCAAGGACCTCGTCCACTTGATGATTTTGCGTTCCGCGGCTACATCGACGCGGGAAGAAACGGAGCCAAAAGCGGCAGCCATGAGCAAATGATTCGCCGAACGGAATGCAATCTGAAGCCTGTGCTTACCCACAGCGACTGTTGGTATTGACTATGAGTGTAGAGAATAAATTCGATGTCATCATTATCGGCACGGGAGCGGGCGGAGGGACTCTGGGGCACGCTCTGGCTCCGAGCGGAAAGCGAATCTTGTTCCTCGAGAGAGGCGATTATGTCCCGCGGGAGAAAGCCAATTGGAATCCTCGTTTCGTCAATATTGAGGGTGGGTACAACACCAAGGAAGTCTGGGAAGATACTGGTGGCAAGCCCCTCCATCCCCACACAAACTACTACGTGGGGGGAAACACCAAGTTTTACGGCGCGGCTCTATTCAGATTGCGTAAAGAAGATTTCGGGGAAATCCGCCATCATGGCGGGATCTCCCCCGCCTGGCCCATCTCTTACGAGGATCTTGAGCCTTACTACCTGAAGGCCGAACATCTCTATCACGTCCATGGCGAACGTGGCGTAGACCCCACCGAACCACCCGCCAGTGGCCCGTACCCATACCCCCCAGTGAGCCACGAGCCACGAATGCAGCGGTTGAGAGATGATTTCGCTCGCCTTGGCCTCAAGCCTTTTCATGTGCCCCTGGGCGTGCAGCTTGATGAGCAGAATCGGCAAACAAGCAAATGTATCCGCTGCGACACCTGTGATGGGTTTCCTTGTCTGATCCAAGCCAAGTCAGACGCGCAGGTGATATGCGTAGATCCGGCGCTGGCTTACCGCAACGTCACACTCTTGACCAATTCGTGCGTAGAACGACTCGAGACTAGCTCCACAGGTCGAGAGGTCAAAGAGGTTGTCGTGGAGCAAAACGGAAATACGGCCTCGTATTCCGCGGACATTATTGTGGTTTCGTGCGGAGCCATCAATTCAGCCGCGCTGCTCTTACGCTCAGCCAACGATAAGCATCCGCGCGGATTAGCGAATAGTTCTGATGTCGTCGGACGCTATTACATGGGGCATGTCAATTCCGTGCTAATGGCGGTTTCAAAGTGCCCGAATCCGACCACGTTCCAAAAAACGCTCGCGCTCAACGACTTTTACTTTGCCTCAAGAGAGTGGGCGTATCCGATGGGGC